>MWVT01000177.1_pt1 | contig 13436 bp, 11 predicted proteins | sample 1047201 | NCBI WGS metagenome assembly MWVT01 (sample SAMN06349988, study PRJNA376086) | soil metagenome | isolation source: TG5-1 sample Antarctic (ecotone) soil | place: Antarctica | collected 2015-01-13 | reverse complement strand
AAATCAATTAATCAACACTAGCTGATATACTAATTTTTAGAAAACAGGATAATAGATCAATGTAGTTTAATTTGCTGTTTAAAACGACTTAGGGAAATGAAACATTTTATTTTTGCATTGTTAGTTTCCACAAGTGGTTTATGCGCCTGTAACCCAGTTCGCAATAGTCTTTTTACCAATGATGATGGAAAACTGGAGGTTGTGTTTTTGCAGGTTAATGATGTTTATGAAATATCGCCAGTATCCGGCGGCAAATCCGGAGGGCTGGCAAGGGTTCATACCTTAAAAAAACAATACCTGAATTCTAATCCCAATACTTACCTGGTAATGGCTGGTGATTTTTTAAGTCCTTCGGTATATAATAGTCTAATGTTTGAAGGCAAACGTATACGTGGCAAACAAATGGTTGATGTAATGAATGCTTCAGGAATTGACCTTGTAATGTTTGGCAATCACGAATTTGATTTTAGTGAAAATGATTTATTGGATAGAATTAATGAATCCAAATTTCAATGGATAGCTTCCAACGCATTTCATAGGCAAAAAGATTCTACTGTTCCATTTGCAAAAACTAAAGACAACGTTTCTCTTCCTATACCGGAATATATTATTATGCGGGTAAAAGATATGGATGGAACGACTGCCAACATTGGGATAATCGGTTTAACCATACCTTCTAATCAAGCTGAATATGTCAGTTATTCAGATCCTTTGATTGCAGCAAAAAACATTTATAACAAGTTAAAAGATTCAGTTGATGCCTTTGTTGCCATCACTCACCAATATATAGATGACGATAAAAAATTAGCAGCGGAAATTCCAGGCATAACTGTTATCCTGGGAGGGCATGAACATAGAATGATATTCGAAAAAGAAGCAGGCATTTATATTACTAAGGCCCACTCAAATGCCCGGTCAGCTTATATTGTAAAACTACAAATTGATAAAAACTCAAAGGAAATAAAAGTATTGCCTGAACTAAAATATATCGATGAAACAATTGCATTAGATAGCACAACAAACAGGGTTGTGCAAAAATGGGAAACTATTGCAGAAAAAAATTATAATTCAATAGGCTTCGATCCAAAAAAAATTGCGGTTAACAACATGGACTCTTTAGATGGCCGCGAGGAAAATACGTATCAGAGTTCAACCAATTTAACAAGGTTGATTATAGAAGCAATTGCAAACGCTGCCCCACAGGCTGATGTAGTGATCTTCAATTCCGGAGCTATCAGGAATGATGAAATTTTAAATATGCCTCTTACTCAATTTGATTTTTTACGCACACTTCCTTTTGGTGGCGGCATACGTGAAGTGGATATGAAAGGCAGTTTATTAATAAAAACACTTGACCAGGGAAAAGATAATAAAGGAGGTGGAGGCTTTTTACAATACAATGAAGATTTAGCCTATGATATTGACAATAAAAAATGGAAATTAAAAGGTATTCCAATTGATCCTTTAAAAATATACCGGGTGGCGTTGACAGATTTTCTATTAACGGGAAGGGAAGTTAATTTGAGTTACCTGAATCCAAATAACCCTGAAATTGTAAGAGTGTACGAAGCGCAGACGTCTGTTTCAAATGATCAATCAGATATAAGGCTTGCTATTATCAGGTATCTCCGGAAGAAAGCCCCCATCCCTTAATGTGGCGTATGTCATAAGTTAAAGGCAGCTAATTAATTTGCACCGCCCTTAGGACGTGGGCTAAAGCCCGATTTCTAATTTCAAATTTACCCCGACCTAAAAAGGACGGGGCAATTGAAAAACTTAACTTAACGACATTGGCCCTTTAAAGGGTTTAAACGTTTATTAATATGCAAAAAATCCTCACTATAAAATTGCTTCCTTCAGAGGCAGATCAACCCTCTACTATTAAATATTTATTGGCAGAGGCATGTGGTGTAAAAGAAAAAAATATTTCCGGTTTTAATATCAAAAAAAAATCAATTGATGCAAGGGGTGGTCAAATATTTGTTCTTCTTTCATTGCAGGCATTTATAGATGAACCTTATATACCTGTTCAATTGATGCCTTTACATTTAAAAGATGTTCACAATGCTACAAAAACAGTCATCATTGTTGGCGCTGGCCCAGCAGGTTTATTTGCTGCTATTAAATTAATTGAATGTGGTATTAAGCCCATTATATTGGAAAGAGGAAAAGATGTACGTTCACGCCGCAGGGACCTCGCCATTCTTAATAAAAAAGGAATTGTAAACCCTGAAAGCAATTATTGTTTTGGCGAAGGGGGTGCCGGCACTTATAGCGATGGTAAATTATATACACGCAGCAACAAACGCGGCGATGTACAACGCATTTTACACACGCTTGTACATTTTGGCGCTGATCAAAAAATACTTTACGAAGCACACCCTCATATTGGCACTAATAAATTACCGGAGATCATTACGACCATCAGGGAAAAAATTATCTACTGTGGAGGAGAAATTCATTTCGAAAAAAAATTAATAGATGTTACCATTAAAGATAATATTGCTACAAAAGTTATTACAGCTGATGGAGATAGCTTGAGCGGAAACGCAATTATTTTGGCAACCGGCCACTCAGCCCGCGATATTTATGAATTATTACAACATAAAAAACTTCAAATAATATTTAAACCTTTTGCCTTAGGTGTCAGGGTTGAACATCCTCAGGAATTGATTGATGAATTGCAATACCACCTCACCCCCCACCCCTCTCCATCTTCTATAGAGAGGGGAGTTGACCTCACACCCGGCTCCTCTCCAACAAGATTGGAGAGGGGGGGCTTACGATCAACCTTCCTGCCTCCTGCATCTTACTCTTTAGTTGAACAAGTGAATGGTAAGGGTGTCTTTTCTTTTTGCATGTGCCCGGGTGGAATTATTGCTCCGGCCGCAACAAACAATAATGAAATCGTAGTCAATGGCTGGTCACCTTCTAAAAGAAATAATCCTTTTGCTAATAGCGGTATTGTGGTAAATATTGAAGAAAAAGATGTGCAGGCTTTTAAAAAACATGGCGCTTTGGCTGGCATGTTTTTTCAACAAGCTATAGAACAGAAAGCATTTACAATTGGCGGTGGAAATTTGGTAGCTCCTGCACAAAGGCTGGTTGATTTCGCTAAAAATATTGTTTCTGCTTCCCTACCCAATTGCAGTTATTTACCGGGTATTCAGGCCTCAGACTTAAACAATGTATTTCCAGCTTTTTTGCATAATTCTTTACAAATTGCTTTTAAAGAATTCGGCAAGAAAATGAAAGGCTATTATACAAATGAAGCGGTTATCCTGGCAACCGAATCGAGGACGTCTTCTCCTGTTAGAATTGAGAGGGATAAAGTAACCCTGGCTCATCCACAAGTAGAAAATCTATATCCCTGCGCAGAAGGTGCCGGTTATGCAGGTGGCATTGTAAGTGCCGCTATGGATGGAGAAAATATCGCAACAAAAATTGCAGAAGTCTTTGGTAGATGGTAGTTGGCTGATAGCTGATGATAGTTGGCCGTTGATCGTTAGAACTTCGTACTTCATATTTCGTACATCTGACTTTTAATTCTCTACTACTGTATTTTTTTTAGCAATCAATAAAGTTTGATCCGGGCGGACAGAATGCTGAACTAAATAATCTATATTCTCATAAAAAAACGGTTGCATTTGTTTCGGCATTTGGTAAATGGCTAATTGGTTAACTGTACGGTGAATCAAAAAAGCCCAACTCCCAAAAAGACAAGAAAAAAAATACCACTAATGAGCAAACCAATTATTTTCATCAGTAAAATTTCGGCGAAGTTTATCAAAAATTTTTGGACACTACTCTTGCAAATTACTTCCACTTTTAAACTGCCAATGATCAATAATTTTTTGACTTCAAATAATTGTTAGCAGTACATTGCGTCCCAATTGCACACACTATAAATAGCTGCTATGATCCTTGAGCTTCAGAATTTAAAGAAATACTTTGCTACACAAAAAGCGGTAGACGATATTAGCTTATCCATTGAACAGGGAAGTATTTTTGGGTTGTTAGGTCCAAACGGGGCAGGTAAAACCACATTAATACGAATGATCACGGGGATTTTTTATCCCGATGATGGCCAGATTCTTTTCAATGGTAAACCTTTTGATCCTGTAAATGACATACAATACATTGGTTATATGCCCGAAGAACGGGGCTTGTATAAAAAAATGAAAATTGGTGAGCAGGCTTTATACCTGGCCCAGTTAAAAGGTTTAAAGAAAGATCGTGCGATGGAATTGATAAAAGAATGGTTTGTAAAACTGGAAATGCAAAGCTGGTGGAATAAAAAAGTGGAAGACCTCTCAAAAGGAATGTCGCAGAAATTACAGTTTGTTACCACGGTTTTACATCGTCCCAAACTCATCATTCTTGATGAACCATTCAGCGGTTTAGACCCGGTAAACAGCAATATTATTAAGGATGAAATTTTTAACCTGGCAAAGACGGGCTGCACAGTTATCTTCAGTACACATAGGATGGAGCAGGTAGAAGAAATCTGCGATCATATCGTTTTGGTCAACAAAGGCAAAAAAATACTTGACGGAACGGTAAAAGGAATAAAACAGGATTTCAAAGAAAACATCTTCCGGGTTGGTTTTGATGAAGCGCCGTCTGCCAGCTACAATAATACATTTGATATTATCAGACAAAATGACGATCACTCCCTAATGGTAAAGATCAACGAAGGATATAAACCAAATGACGTGTTGAATTATTTTTTACAACAGCAATCTTCCATCATTGCTTTTAATGAAATGCTTCCTTCTATCAATGATATTTTTATTCAACTGGTAGAAGGCACACCTGCAGCCCGCCAATTTCAACAAGTAATAGACTAAATTATTTTTAAATGAACAAGATCTGGCTAATTATAAAACGTGAGTATTTAACACGTGTCCGCAAAAAAACATTTATCCTCACAACCATTCTAACGCCTTTGCTTTTTGCGGGCATTTTTGCTGTGGTTATTTTTATTACCATAAAAAATGTGTCGAACGAAAAAGTAGCAGTGGTAGATTCGGGCGGTTATTTAAAGTCAAGCCTGGAAAGCAGTAAAACCGTGACTTATGAGTTTGTACCGGATGTTGACACAAGCAATTTTATTGCAAAAGGTTATTCAGCAGTTTTATTTGCGCCCCAAACCGGCATTAATCAAACTTCTAATTTTAAACTGATCACAGAAAAAAGTTTAAATCGTATTGCCAATACAAAAATTGAAAGAGATATCAGCCGTGCCCTGGAAAATAATATGATCAGCCAGGAACTCAAAATTGATCCGAAACAAATTGATTCCATTAAAAGCCGTGCGGAAAATATCAGTATTGAAACAAGTAAAAAAGGAGAAGGCGGCAAATTAGAAAGCAGCAGTTTCGATGTAGCAAATGGTATTGGATATATTACCGGTTTCCTGATTTATATCACACTATTTATTTATGGAACAATGGTAATGCGTGGTGTAATGGAAGAAAAAACAAATCGAATTGCCGAAGTTATCATTTCTTCTGTAAAGCCTTTTCAATTGATGATGGGAAAAATCCTGGGCATTGGAGCAGTAGGCTTAACGCAGTTCCTTATCTGGATTGTATTGATCTCTGTTATTTCCGGCGTACTTTCTTCCATGATACCTCCGGAAGTTCTTGACCAGGTGCAACAAAATAACGGCCAAATGCCTGGCTCTTCCCAACAAGGTTCTGAAGCCATTCGCAATTTAGCCGCGGCGCAAAACAGCTTGTCCTCTATCAACTGGGGACTGGTAATTTTTTCGTTCGTTTTTTATTTTATTGGCGGCTATCTTTTTTATGCTGCTCTTTTTGCTGCAGTAGGCAGTGCAGTAAATGAAGACCCACAGGATGCACAAAGTATGACGTTTCCGGTGATCATGCCCATCATCCTGGCCATCGTTATTATGATCAATGCTATTAATGATCCGGGCGGTTCATTAGCTACATGGTCAAGCATCATTCCTTTCTTTTCACCCATTGTTATGATGGCCCGTATTCCATTTGGCGTGCCGGATACGGTTCCTTATTGGCAGTTAGGATTATCAATGGCTTTCCTAGTCCTTGGGTTTTTATTTACCACCTGGCTCAGTGCAAAAATTTACCGTACCGGTATTTTAATGTATGGTAAAAAACCTTCCTGGAAAGAAATGATAAAATGGATCAGGAGATAGACGGCCCCCTGTCTCCGCCTAAGGCGGGGAACTTAGGTTAATCAAACTTTGTTTTTACAGTAGTTTTCAGTAATATTTTTTTATTATTTAATCAGCGCAATTACTACTATCATCGTTCCTTGCACAGTTTATCCTGAGGCACGAAGGGCACTCTTCATCTGTTGGTATGCTATTGAGCATTGTGCAGTCATTCTTTACGCTGTGTGAGAGTCCTCACAAATAAAATAAAATATTTGTTTGAGGTTACAAATAAGAAATTCTCTGACAAATTTAGTTTGCAACTACGAACTCCATTGCATCTGAAAAGGTAATCACCCAATAAATGAAACTTCTCAATATTTAAAACTATTCTCTGTCATAATTTTTGTGTCCAAATAAATTTCCTGCAGCGGTATAGCAGTATTAATTGTAGATATATTGAGTGTGTCGTTTATTGATTTATACTCTCTTAATTCCCAATTGCCTTTTTCATTAATATACCAGGCTTCAACATGAATCCAGATTAATCCCTTACCGCTTAACCAAATACCCAAAAAAATCTATCAAACATACGAAAGACATCGTATATTTGATTTGAACCCCCCTTACTAAAAAAACATGTTATGAAAAAAGAAATCAATTTTAGATATGCGAGTATGATCGCTCTTGTTGCCTTGCTTATTTTTTCCATTACTGCCTGGAACCAATCAGCACCGTCTCAACCAACACAAAAAGATACGGTCCCTAAAACACGTGAAAAAAAGATACGGGATTTAGACGAAGCATTGTTAGAATTGGACAAGGCACAATTTGAATTAAATAAAACAGATTGGGAAAAGATAGACCGTGAGATCAAAGAGTCATTAAAAGATATTAATACTGATAAAATTAAAGCAGAAGTAGACAAGGCAATGAAAGAAATTGATTTTGATAAAATAAAGGTTGATATAGAAAAGGCAATGAAAGAAGTTGATGCCGCAAAAATTAAAATGGAGATAGATGCATCCCTGTCCAAAATTGATATGGAAAAAATAAAACTCGAATTAGAAAAAGTAAAAGATATAGATTTTTCTAAAATGGAAGCCGAGCTAAAAAATCTTAAACCTGAACTGGAAAAATCACTTGCGGAAGCCAAAATAAGTATTGAAAAAGCGAAAACAGAATTAAAAGAATATAAAACATTTGTAGATGGCTTGGAAAAAGATGATCTTATCAATAAAAAAGAATCGTATAAAATTGAACACAAAGATGGTGTATTGAAGATAAATGGTAAAACTCAACCTTCTGACCTTTACAATAAATACCGTACATTTTTAGAGAAACATAAAAACTTTAAACTAAAAAAAGATGTTGATGATTTTGATTTAGATATTGACTGATTAGCTGCCAATAACAACTGCAAGAGAAGCCCGTTATAAAGCGGGCTTTCTTTGTATATGGACAAGAAGTTGTGTAACAACAGTATTTCATTTTCCCTTCTTCAGCAAGCAGACCCGTAGTATGGTAACTTTATCATGAGACCTCACAGGTTTTGAAAATTTGTGAGGTCTTTATTCAGTGACTAATCCGTCATCATATTTTAAATCGCTGAAAAAGCATTTGTTTTCTTTTATCCATTGATGAAAAGATTTTAATGGCTTTCAATTATTTTCACTGAACCTTAGTAGAAAGAATTGCATCAATAATTTCAACTTTATCACCTTATGTTCATTTTACAAAAAACTTTTGCGACGCCTTGAAGGCATCATTCAAAATAAGGTAATAAGGTTATTATGATTTAATGAGTCATTTTTCTACTAAGGTTAAAAGCATGCCTGCCGGTTATCAGTGTTGCCACGTTTGAAACAGACGAAGGTGAGCAGAAGAAAATAAAATAAATTTTTTGCCAATAGAACTTCTTCGGAAATAGTTACAGTCGTAAGACATTGCAGCACTTCAAATAAGAATTAACCCAAATAAGCCTGATAATCTGAAATAAGTACTTAAAAATAAAAAAGGATGCAACTGCATCCCATTAAAAAAGATAATCAATAGATATTACTCAAAATCAAAAAAATGAGATGGACCTGGCATAAAATCAAAATTAGCATGTTCATCCATATTAATATTTAATTGAAAGGCTTCATCAACTCTTGCGACAATTTTTTCCTTTGAAACTCTTTTGAAACCATCTTTTTCAAAAACGAATTTATAATTGCCGGGTTTTAAATCATCGAATGAAAAATTGCCATTTGAATCTGTCCATACAGTCTTTTCTTTTTTTGCAACTAAATAAGCAGTAACACTTACATTACTTAAAGGTTTTTTTGTGGTGTTATCATACACAGCCCCCATCACGTCTTGTTTTCTTATTGTTTCTACATCATCACCAGGGGTAATATTAGCTTTTGCACCAAACGAAATTATAATTGTAAAAAAAGAAAGCAGCAGTACTTTGTATTTCATTTTGCAGAATTGAATGGTGATTTTTTAATCTAAGTCGTAAAGTTATATTTTTTTACAGGATTATTTGATGCTTCATTAAATTCCTGCCACATATTCTGAACTATTTTCCCCGCCGGTAAAACATCATTGATTAAAGCACTTACTTGTCCTATTTCTAATTCACCTTCGTCCAGGTTACCCTCTTTCATTCCGGTCTTAGCTCTTGCCAGTCCTAAAATTTCTTTTAATTCATCTTCACTTGCACCTCTTTTTTCCGCTTCTTCTACCAGCCTGAAAAACTTGTTCTTCAATATACGAACAGGCGTTAACTTTTTTAAAGACAATTGAGTATCGCCTTCTGCTGCATGGATAACACCTTGTTTAAAATTATCATGAGAAGAAGCCTCATCACTGGCTACAAACCGGCTTCCTACCTGTACGCCTTCGGCGCCTAAAACCATTGCAGCAAACATTTGCCTGCCTGTAGCAATGCCACCCGCAGCAATAACCGGGATAGAAACAGCATTCACCACAGCGGGAATCAACACTATTGTTGTGGTTTCCTCTCTTCCATTATGCCCGCCTGCTTCAAAGCCCTCCGCTACTACGGCATCGCAACCGGCTTCCTGCGCTTTTAATGCAAACCTGCTGCTGCTTATTACATGTACAACTTTTATTCCCTGGTCTTTAAAATGCTTTGTCCATGTTTTTGGATTGCCGGCAGAAGTGAAAACAATACTTACACCTTCTTCAATAATTATTTTAATATGCTCATCCAGGTCGGGATAAAGCAGGGGCAGGTTTACACCAAAAGATTTATGGGTTGCAGCTTTGCATTTTCTAATATGTTTCTTCAAAATATCCGGGTACATGCTGCCTGCACCAATAATACCTAAAGCACCTGCATTACTTACGGCACTGGCTAGTTTCCATCCGCTTGCCCAGATCATGCCGGCTTGAATTATCGGATAATCGATTTTAAAAAGTTGGGTAACCCTATTTTGAAACATAATATGCAAATGAGCTAATATGCAAATATGCAAATTAAGAGATAGATAATTATGCAAATTTCACTCTGTTAAATGATAAGTATGGATGAATTAATCAAACAATTGCTTTGCTATCTGAAAGTGACAGGAAGAATGTTTTTAAAATATTGGGAAAAGTTTGAGTTTTAAAGGTGAAGGCTTTTCATTTAATATTATGGAAAGTAATGAAGATTAAGAAGAAATTAATAACAGGCTAAATGATATTAAAGAAGAAAAATCCTGTTTGATAGTTTTTGATAATCATATTCTAAGTTTTCTATAGATGCTGAATCGGCCCCTGTCCCCGGGTGGGAAGGGCCCCTGTTCCCGCCTAAGGCGGGGGAACTTAGGTCATTATTTTCATCTCTATCTTCAATCATGTTTTAAAAGTATAGGTGTTGAAGCTGAAGAATGTTTTGTATCGATAGTGATGATTGCACAATGTTCAATAGCGTACAAAAGTACAAGGGTGCCCTTCGTGCCTCAGGATAAACTGTGCAAGGAACGATAATAGTAGTAATGGTGCTGGCTAAATAAGAAAAACTTTCCTGAAAAACTATCTGTATAAATAAAGTTTGCTTAACCTAAGTTCCTCCGCCTTAGGCGGGGACAGGGGCTGGAGACAGAGGGCTTCTATCCCAAATTAATATCTGTATTGTCTCCAATGTTTAACGTTCTCGTTTCCCCATGTATCCCTGTATCACTGCCGATGATAGAGAAGTCAAGCACAATATCAAATAAATTTGAGAACGACCCAATGATTGAATTTTTTACAATGGAAGATTCAATGGTAGTGTCTTCTCCGACAGTAACATTTGGGCCAATAATAGAATTGCTGATATTACATCCTTTGCCAATACGCACCGGCTGAATGATAACTGTATTTTCATAGGCTTGTGAAGAAATAAGACTGCCGCCAAATTTTTTTAATAAGATAGCATTCGATTCAAGCAGCGTTTCCCGCTTGCCGCAATCATACCAGCTTTCTACTTTGAAAGATTTGAACTGTGCCCCTTTTTTTATCATACAATCAATAGCATCGGTAATGCTATATTCTCCATGAGTACGTAAACCCTGGTTAATATTATTTTCAAGACATTCAAATAAAAGATTTGATTCTTTGATCTTATAAATGCCAACCAACGCCATATTGGATTTGGGAATATTGGGTTTTTCAATAACATGGGTAACCACAGAATCTTCATTGATTTCACTAACCCCAAAACTGCGTGGATCATCTACCTTTTTTACACCCAACATGGATGTTTCGCTCTGTAATACCTGTAAAATATCGTATTCACAAATAGTGTCGCCTAATACAACAAATATTTCATCGCTATCAACAATTTCCCGTGTTAGTTTTAAGGCGTGGCCGATGCCTTGCCGGTCATTTTGCTGCACAAAATGCGATACAATGGTGGGATAATTCAGTTTTACATAGTCCTGAATTTTATCGCCGAGGTAACCTACAATAAAAATAAACTCATTAATGCCTGCATTTTTTAGTTGGTCTAAAATAATGCTTAAAACTGTTTTACCAGCGAGTGGTATTAGTGCTTTGGGTTGTGTATATGTATGAGGTCTAAGTTTAGTTCCGGCACCTGCTACAGGAATAATTGCTTTCATTTACAAATGTTTTGATGGTCTGTTTCACATAACCTGCATCTACCCATCTTGAACAATAAAAATTTAATGATTTTAAAGAAGCGGACAAAAATACTGTTTTTTAAAAACAGCAATGTCGCAAGGCTTATTTTTGTAATTAGAGTAAAAAAAGTTTACCGTTGACAGTTTACTGTTAAACCGTTATAATGAACTATGAACGGTAAATTGTAGACTGTAAACAAAAAAATAATTATGGTAAGAGATAAACAGGTTTTTGAGATCATTTATAAAGAATTGGAACGTCAGCGGCATGGTATTGAATTAATTGCTTCGGAGAATTTTACGTCCCTGCAAGTAATACAGGCAATGGGTTCTGTAATGACTAATAAGTACGCAGAAGGTTATCCCGGCAAACGTTATTATGGCGGCTGCGAGTTTGTTGATCAAACAGAACAATTAGCGATTGACCGTGTAAAACAAATTTTTAATTGTGAATATGCAAATGTTCAACCGCACAGCGGTGCACAGGCTAACGCTGCTGTTTTTTTAGCTGTACTGAAACCTGGTGATAAAATTTTAGGACTCGACTTAAGTATGGGCGGTCATCTTACACATGGTTCGCCGGTGAACTTCAGCGGTAAATTATATCAACCCCATTTTTATGGGGTTAACAAAGAAACGGGCCTCGTAAATTATGAACAGATTGAAGAACTTGCACGTAAAGAACGACCAAAAATAATCATTTGCGGCGCATCTGCTTACAGCAGGGACTGGGATCATGCACGCATAAGAAAAGTAGCAGATGAAGTTGGCGCCTTTGTATTAGCTGACATTGCACACCCTGCCGGTTTGATCGCAAAGGGGCTACTGGAATCACCATTTGAACATTGTCATTTTATAACTTCAACTACACATAAAACTTTACGTGGCCCTCGAGGCGGCGTCATATTAATGGGTAAAGATTTTGAGAATCCATTTGGCGTAAAAGATCCAAAGGGAAATATAAGAATGATGAGTCATCTAATAGATATGGCTATTTTTCCCGGTACACAAGGCGGTCCCCTGGAGCATGTGATTGCAGCAAAAGCCATTGCGTTTGGTGAAATACTGACTGATGAATTTACTGATTATGCAAAACAGGTACAAAGTAATGCACAGGCCATGGCTAAGGCGTTTGTTGAAAAAGGATATCATATTATCAGTGGCGGCACTGACAGTCATTTAATGCTGATTGATCTGCGCAACAAAAATATTACCGGGAAAAAGGCACAGGAAACACTGGATAGAGCACATATAACTTTGAATAAAAATGCGGTGCCATTTGATGATAAAAGCCCTTTTGTAACTTCCGGCATACGCGTGGGTGTGCCTGCCATTACTACCCGCGGTATGAAAGAAGAGCAAATGAAAACCGTTGTAGAATTAATTGATAACGTACTTATGCATACGGATAATGAAGCATTAATTGCAAAGACATCTAAAGATGTTCGCGACCTTATGAACGATTTTCCGCTTTATGCAGAATTAGGATATCAATGAGGGAATTGTATTAGGAATTGGGATTTGTAATTGGAAAAAAGTAATTGTAAGCGTTGAACTGGTGAACTCGTGAACTCTAAAAAAAAACTTTAAACTTTAAACCTTAAACTTTTAAACTTTTTCAATTGTTACAACGCATACAAAGTGTTTGGTTATTGCTGGCTGCTGCATTTGATGCTGTTAGCTTTCGCTTCCCTTTTTACAGTGGCGACTGGCTGAAGGATCAATCACCACTACCAGTTGACCTAAATGCTTCTACCACTATTTGGTTATCTATTCTCACTGTGTTAACCGGTTTACTTGCTTTTATTACGATTTTTTTATTTAATAACCGTAAGCTTCAACTGAAGTTGTGTTACGTGGGAATCTTTTTAACCTTACTATTACTTACTGTTTATTTTCTTGAAATCGGTAATTTTTCAAGTGGGAATGTTGCTATTTGGGCAATTTTTTATTTCGGCATTTTAGGATGTTTTATTTTATCGGCACGTGGTATCTGGAAAGATGAAAAGCTTATTAAAAGTATGGATCGTTTGAGGTAAGTACCTCACCCCTGCCCTCTCCAACAAGTTGGAGAGGGGAGAATTCTCATTCTGTGTTGGCACAAAATAAAAGAGGAGCTTTCACTCCTCTCTATCTATTTTTCCTCTATAATCAATCTTTACTGTACAACGAAT
>MWVT01000118.1_pt1 | contig 13453 bp, 18 predicted proteins | sample 1047201 | NCBI WGS metagenome assembly MWVT01 (sample SAMN06349988, study PRJNA376086) | soil metagenome | isolation source: TG5-1 sample Antarctic (ecotone) soil | place: Antarctica | collected 2015-01-13 | reverse complement strand
ACAGGCGATGAAGCGGCGGAAAAACACATAAGCGAACTTAGAATGCACGGAGCGCGAGCTGCGCGGCTGCGTCCGCCAGTCGGCAAAGATTGGAGCGATTTTCTGGAGAAAAGCGGCGGCGACGCCTTGCGTGATTTTGTCGAGCAACAAACAGCCGAAGCGTTTCCTGACTACCAACCATTAAGCCAGCCCGAAGCCGTTCCCGAAGAGTTTGCCATTGAAGATGTCTTTTCGGTTGAAAATGAATCCGGGCAACGGGTAATTGATTATCTTTTTGCCGCCGCCGCAAAATATGGCGACGACTTCCTTTTGAATATGCCGACGGTTTACGCCTACGAAACCGAACGCGCACTGGTCGAAGGCGTCATCAAACATTCAGAGGGTAAATTAACAGATGCGGCACTAAAAATGCTTACAGAGCAGTTTGTTGAAGCACATTTACGCGTTAATAGCGCTTCTTTGGCTTGGACAGGCGATGACGTGCCTTTGTTTCATTTGACGCTTAAAGCGAACGGCAAGTGGCTGGAAAACGAAACGTGCAATTTAATTCAATCCTGGGTTCTTCGTGAGTTTTGGTTACGGCAAAGCCCGGAAGCTGAAATTGACATAATGAATCTGTGATTGAGATTAATCGGGCGTTTGAGATTATCACTCAAACAAGTGAGGCAGTTAAAGAATGTTTTAGTAGCTTATGGTAATCTCCATTCTCGAAAGCTATTAATTTAACAACTTACTAAAACTTACTGAAATTTTTATAGTAAGTTTTTCGCTTTTCGTGTATAATTATTAACGTTATGACGTGATACCTTCACAACGTTATAACGCCTCACATATGAAAAATGAACTCACTCAAAGGCAGCGGCTATTTGTTGAAGCATATATTGGACCGTGTGGCGGAAACGCACGGGAGTCGGCGCGTGCGGCGGGCTATTCGGGCGATGATAATACCTTATCGCAACGCGGCTTTGAATTGATGCGTAACCCAAAGGTAGCGGAACTTATCGGCGTGCGTGTTGAAGAAGCAGTAATGCGTGCCAATGAAGTTTTATCCGAACTTTCGGCAATCGCTAAAGCCGACTGGCAAAACTTTCTTGAGATTCGCCGCGACAGAGAAGGCGACATAATTTCCGCAACTCTCAAACTCAGCGACAAAATCAAATCATTGGAACTGCTGGGCAAATTTCACAAATTATTTTCTGAACGCCTCGACTTAAGTGTTCAAGTTTCCGACTGGCGAACCCAAGCGCAAAAATTTGGAGTAACCGAAGCAGATGTTATACACGAAGCAAAACGCATCATCAGAGAATTCGATACTAATTCAAGCGTCGAATAACGTGATTGCCCGACGCATTGAACTTGAACGCCTCGACCCGTGTTTAATGGCGCGGCGCGGCGGAATTACGCCGGATTCGTGGCAATCCGACTTGCTGCGAAGCGACGCAAAACAAATGATTTTACTTTGCAGCAGGCAGTCGGGCAAATCAACGGTTTCTGCGATTTTAGGCGTGCATCAAGCGGTTCACACGCCGGACTCGCTTGTGTTGCTGTTAAGTCCAAGCCTGCGGCAAAGCACGGAACTATTCAAAAAACTGCGAAATATATATAACGAAATTGAATCGCCACTATCAGCGCAAATAATTGAAGAATCAGCGACGCGAATTGAGTTTAGTAACAACTCACGTGTCGTTTGCTTGCCCGGCAGTGAGGCGACGGTCCGAGGCTTTTCAGCGGTTAGCCTCTTAATTATTGACGAGGCTTCGATTGTCGAGGATTCGCTGTTTTACAGCGTTAAACCAATGTTAGCCGTGAGCGGCGGACGGATTATTTTGCTTTCGACGCCACGCGGCCGCAGAGGCTTTTTCCATGATGTATGGACTAACGGCGGCGACGCGTGGGATAGGACGCTCATTGATGCGCATCAATGTCCGCGCATTTCTCCCGAATGGTTGGCGCGTGAAAAATTGGCGATGCCGGACTTTTGGTTTCGTCAGGAATTTCTTTGCGAATTCTGCGAAACAATTGATTCGGTTTTTTCTTACGACGACATTCACGCGGCGCTTGACTCGAATGTTAAACCATTGATTTTTGTATAACAGGGAGATTTTTTTTTATGAATACTTACAAAACCGCAGCCGAGCTTGCACTAGAGGACGCGTTATCACGTCCGGTTTATTACTGCGGCTTGGACTTAGGACAATCTCGAGATTACAGTGCTTTTTGCACACTGGAGCGGGTAGGGACAAACATTGATAATTATGTATATCAATGCCGGTTTTTGCACCGGTGGCCATTGAAAACGCGATACACGGATATTGTCGAGGACGTTTTGAAATGGACAAACAGCCCGACAGTTACAAAAAATGTGCAGCATCGCACTATTCTAGCCGTTGACCAGACCGGCTGCGGCGCGGCGGTTGTTGACCTTTTCCGGCGGTCGGAGATGCGGAGCAAACTTGTTCCAATAATGATAACCGCCGGTTCGCAAATAACGAAGGATTTTTATTCAATAAAAATACCAAAACGCGAATTGGTCGGCGTGGTTGCGGTTGCCTTACAAAACCACACCTTAAGAATTTCACCGGAACTTCCGCTTAGCGAAATGTTAATAAAAGAATTAGAAAATTTTAACTCAACAGTCACAGACACCGGGCACGCTGGCTTCGGCGCGGCGATGGATTGGAGAGTAGGCAATAATGACGATTTGGTTTTGTCGGTTTCGATGTCGTTATGGTGTGCAGCCAACGGCATCCGACCGGCTAAATTCTACAGTATGTAGACACACACTCAATAAAAATGGCTAAAAGCCAAGGACATAAATAATATGACAAATAATAATAATGAACTGACAGTTCAAACAATCAGCAGCGAAATAGAAAGAATCGACGAATTGTTGGCGAAACTTCGATACGAATTTGCCGACTTTCAAAATCGAATGACGATTGCCGCAACCGATGGCGATTCGCATTCAATGATTAGTTTGCAAAAACGACAGGCGGATTTGCCGCTTGAAATAAAAGCGACTGAAATTCTAGTTCTGAATCTTCGCCTTCAGCGCTTGGAAATGCAAAAACCGACCCTTGTCGCAGCCCGGCAAGCCACTCACGAACCATTGCAGAAGGCAATTATCGAGCGCGATAATGCAATCAACCAATTCAACATTTTGAGCGCAAACGCTGCTAACGCGCACGAAGATGTGAGGCAAAATTCCATCGAAATTGGCGAGCTTACACGCGAACGAGACCGCCATATCTATCAAACAAGAACCGCCAGCCGATAGGAGAAAACAATGAACACTATATTCAAAAGTGAAAAAGATAAAAAAGAATTTCTGCGCCTCTTTCGCGAAAAAACAATGTCCGGCGCTGTTAGCGAAGATGTAGCAATCGAAAAAATAATGCGCGATTTTCCGCATTTCTTTCATCAGCCGACAGAGGCTGACATTGTGAATCTCTCCCGTTCAGAATTGAATGCCGAAATACGCCAGCGTGCGGGTACGGGTGTGCAATCAAACAGACTTGCGGACCGCATCTTTAACAACGTCCTACCGACAACAAAAACCAGCTAAAACCTCATAACATCCGCCGATAATCACTCGCCCAAGATGAAAGCCACGAGCGTTAAAAACTCGCGGCTTTTCCTCTTTATCCGGCGCGTGTGTGGACTAAAAATAGCTTACGATATTGCAAGAGACATTTGAAATCTATCAATATCAAAGGTAAAAGGAACGGTTAGATTTTCACTAGCCGCTCACATTTAAGGAGTAAAAAGACAAACCAAATAACAAAGTAGCTGTTTCCGCCTCACGTCCATTGATTTGTTGGGTGCGGCGTTCGCTTCCACAAATCTTGATTATTTAAGTATCGTCGCGTGCGCTGCGACACACTGCCAAACACCGTTGCGCTTGACGTATGTATCAGTAAAACGATAACGATTGGTAAAATCCTTTCCGTCTTTGGTTTGCCCTTTGTTTGTATATTCACCTGTGACGATAGCCGCATCTTTTGTGAAAATATGTGTTTTTACATTTTCGATAACTGCCGAAGCAACTTTGTCTGTGTTCTGTTTGTAGCCTGCGATTTCTACCGCCTTTCCTCTACGGCTATCAACGTCAGAGCCAACGTAATCGTCTGCCAGCATTCTTTCGAGAGCGGAAAAATTGCGCGTAACGAAAATCTGTGTCCACTCGTTTTCAATTTTCAATATTTGCTGTGCAATTTCTTGGCGTTGCTTCTCACTTAATTTTTCTGTCTTTTGCGAGAACGCAACAAGCGGCACTGTTATAATGATAATTGCAAAGATTAAAACTCTACTCATAAAATTATTCCTCATAAAATTCCTCTTGCTAAATATAACCAGAAAAGCACCCAACTATTAATTCGGTAAATAATACCGCGAATAATACACTAATTTGGTTAATTGTGTCAAAAAAATCGTATATTCCTTGTTTGACGTCGGCTCTATGTGCGTGTCGGTGTAACGGTGTTTCTAAAGAAACGGAATCCGTTTCTTTAATTCTACTTTATCGGAGCGTCTTATAAAGTATACATAAGCAGGTGGACAAAAATTTCGAGGTATTTAGAAAATTGAAAGTCTGATGTTTTAAGGCTCAAACAGTTTCTTTATACCGCAAAATATTTGGTCTGGTGCTTAGGTTGTAATTCCAAACCTTAGAAACCAGTGAGAATCGAAAAATAAAAATTGATAGATATTAAACTCTAATTCAAATTTTGTTCAAGTCGTTCATCCCTTACTATTTGAACAAAATGAACAAACAAAATCATTGACTCATTCTAAAATTGCAGTTATGCTGGTCGGGAAACGACCTTATTTGAGACATTTAATAAAAGGACAGTAGTTAGATAAAAAGCGGCAAAATGTAACTATGCGCGGGTTTATGCCGCAACTTAGCGGTATAATAACCAGTTAGGCGATTTGACTAGCGCAGTACAATTGAAGCATAGGTAATTTTCATTGTACTAGCAAAGTGAAAGATTCATCCTTAGGAGCAACCTATGGCTACATCGTACCCTTCCTCTACTAATATAACAAGTGCTCATCGCGACCTTATGGACGGTTACCGCGAAGCGATGCGCCAAAGTGATCAGCTTGACCTGTTGAACCAAGCATTCATTCACCATGTTGTTGCCGTCAGCGTTAACGAGGCTTATAACAGGTTGGTTACCCGAATAGATGACGCCCAAACGATTGCCGCGGAAACTAAAGAGTATGCTCAGGAAATCGCCAAAAACGATCGCCTCGCAGGTGTCCTTTCGTTCTCGCAGGCGCAGTTGGAAAAGCAGTTGAAGAAGTTGCTCGTCGGTGGGGGAGCTATTGTATTTCTGATTACTTATTTAGGTGTGATAATTTCTTTTTTCGCAGGGGCAGGGCGTGAAGTCGGCTCAAATATACCTTCGTCAGCAGGCATGCATCTTTTCCGGATCTTTTTTGTTGTCGGCGGTGTTGGGGTTGTTGTAAAATACTGGCACTTTGTCGTTGAAATATTCAACATAAGAACCGCCGCCCATGAGGTTCTCCATAATACAATTGATGGAGCCGAACACCAATTTTTCTCATTGGTCGGGGGAACACCACCCCGACGTCCTACCATCAACATTATAGGTCCGGCGGCAGCCTTAATTCTGATTATCATCGGGGTAATAATAGGTTTGGTTGTGATCAATCTATTTCTGGGCATATTCTCACCGCGTCCCAGGTAGCCGTCATCAAGGGTTCGTAGTAACGCTTGCGGTTATCTCGCTGGTGATAAGTCTGAGGCGATTACCCGAAGAGGAAAGTTGAATGTAGTGCTAAAGAAAGGAAGTATTGGGGCAATACCGGTATGATTCGGCGAAACAGCTTGCCTCATAAAAACGTCATTCGTTAAACTCAGAGTTGCGCGAATTCGGTTTCGCCTGCGTTAACTCCACCGATAGGCCTTAGCACTATCATCTCACTTTCTAAGCAAACCTCACTGATCAAAGGAGCAGATAATGAAGCGAAAAATCCGAGTCCTAGCAATTGACGGCGGTGGAATTCGAGGAATAATTCCCGCTCGGTTGCTTGTTGAGGTAGAAAAGCTGACTCAGCGACCTATTGCTGAACTCTTCGACCTTATTGTAGGAACATCAACCGGAGGCATCTTGGCTCTTGGCCTAACAAAGCCCGGAAGTAACGGCCCAGCATTTAGCGCGGCGCAGTTACTAGACTTATACCTTAACCACGGCGAAAACATATTCCCGCATGGAGGCAAACCCTTGATCCGTTATAGCGGTCTCTTCGGGGATCGCAGCCCGCTGAAGCAAAATGCGACTTTAGGGGAACGCCTCAAACACTTTATGGGTTTTGCCGAGATACAAAAAGTAGCTAGCCCCTTTGGCGGCAATCCGAAATTTGCGGGAAATGCCCAATACTTCCCTGATGGTTTTGAGGAACTCTTATTGGAGTACTTCGGCGAAACGCCACTAAGCGCGGCGCTGACCGATGTAATCGTCACTACATACGACATGAAAGTTGGAGTTCCTATCCTGTTCAGTTCTAGCGAAGCAAGGCATGACTCGACCAAAAATCCTTTAATGCGCCAAGTTGCACGAGCAACGTCTGCCGGTCCGACCTATTTTCCTCCAAGTAACTTCCACTGGGGTGGCGACGAAAGAATTATGATTGACGGTGGTGTCTTTGCGAATAATCCAGCTATGATTGGGTACATCAGAGGATTAGAACTAACCGAACACGACAAGGGCGAGTCGAATATGCTTCTCATCTCGCTGGGTACGGGCATTCCCGAGCGTCAGTCGAACGAACAGATTACGCAGGAAACGGTCATGAGTCAGAATTGGCTCTCGGTCGCTCGGGGTATCCTGAATGTAGTCTTCACTAGTGTCAGTGAAAACCAAGACGGCCTTCTCAAGCACGTCGCACAACGTTCGAAGGGAAGTTTCTATTATTGGCGGTTTCAGACAGTACTGCGAAATGCTAGTCCAGAGTTAGACAATGTAACTCGGAACAATCTCGCAGCCCTCACGCGTCTCGCGGACGAGCTCGTTGCTGCTCAAAGCACGGCTCTTACTGCAATAACAAAGCAATTGCTCAATTAAAGAGGCCGCCATGATTAGCCCGGCCTAACAACGGCATGCACCCGAAGTTTCGCCCTCGAAGCTCTGCGTACCCGCATCACCAAAGTACTTCCTGCTCAAATAAGGTCGTGTATCGAACAATTGAGCGAGGAGCAGTTATGGTGGAGACCGAATGAGCAAAGTAATTCGGTGGGGAATCTAGTGCTTCATGTGCGTGGGGCAGTTCTCCACTTCTTGTGTCGGGGTCTGGGCGGTCTTGAATATGAACGTGACCGCTCGGCGGAGTTCGCTGCGGGAGGCTCAACACCAAAGCAGCAATTGCTCACAATGTGTGATGAAATAGTAGAGGAAGCGACGCAGACATTTGATGCGCTTGACCCGTTACGTCTCGGTGCACCCTCTACTGAGCCAGCTTATTATTCCATTATCTTTGAAGACCTCTTTGGGGTTGCCATTCATCTGGCAACCCCACGGGTCAGATTGTTTACGTGACGAAGATGCTCAAGGAAGGTTCGGTCAACGATCTCTGGACACAGACTCATAGGGCGTTGGGAGCTTGGAAAGCATAAGATAAAAAGCATGGAGTATTCAGATGTAACGCGCCATCTAACAATTCAATGGACGTGTGGGCGAAACAGCTTTTGTTAGTGTCGGAGAGTGTACCTTGTGAGACTCTCTCAAATTGCGTCTCAAAATGTGTCTCAATAGGATTTTCTCACAACGTCTAAGACGACTTGAAACATAGTGAACCGCAAAGAAAAAAGCCGCGAGTTTTGACGCTCGCGGCTTTTCATCTTTTTACAATTCGCTGTCATCAAGAAATTGCTCGATTTCGTCGTAGTTTTCGGCAATCCTGCTTAAAGTTTCCTTGTGGTGGTTTTCTTCGGCGAAGGCTTCCTGCCACAAATCCTCATCACGGATGGCAAGGATATTATCTGGAACCAGACCGGCTAAAACGGTAGGCTCTAGTGCATCTAATTCCCAGCTATTCCCCCCGAATTTAACGATGTAATCACGGGCGCGGGAGTCCGTTATTTTTGCAAAATTCGGTGGTGGTCGGTATTGGTCAACCTGATCCATATTTAAGGCGAGTCGGTCAAACTTCGGCACGCCCGAATTTGATAAAAGTGTAACCCGGTCAACTATATCGCGGCTCATATCAATGCCGCTCGGATCGTGATCGCCGAAGTGCAGAATGTAAGGTATTTGCCCATCTTCGTCATAAGAAGCAAAGCGGCGGTAACCGGTCTCAAACAGCTCCGAAAGCGATGTATAACCCTTACAAGCAAAGAGCGGGACGTTTAGTTCATTACAGACGCGCTCGAAAACGCCTGACAGCGCATCCTTCTCAATCCAGACTTCCGGGCGGTAATCCTGGCTTGCCCACTTATCCATTCTGAAACTTCTATGCACCGACTCCAGAATATCTTCCGGCGAGTCCCAGGACGACTGTCTTTTCAATTCCCGTGTCCGGTCAACGATGTAATCCCAATCAAGTAGCCCGGCAAGCCGCGCATCCTTCAAAAGCCCTTGAATTTTATCGTATGACTCCACGCTGTTTTCGATTTCGGCGGCGGCGACCAATTGATAGTAAACCTGGCGAACCGTCATATCATACCCGGCGGCATTGTAGCGTTCGAGTATAGTGTTGCACTTCTCAATTAAGCTAAGCGAGGCTTGCCTAAATTCTTTGTGTTGAAAGCATATTTTAGCCATATTTTCTCCTTTATTTTACAATAGCCGTAAGTTTTAACGCTCGCGGCTTTCTGTCTTTTTACATAAAGGTTGTTTCACCAATACATAACATTTCGTGCGATTTCAGCATTGCACTCTTCTAAAGTTCCGCGAAAAGTTTCCCGGCTGTATAAATAAATCGAATAGCTGCCATCTCTATTTCGTTCAATTTCAACTGTTTTTCTCATTTTCTACCTCCGATTTGTTCAATTATTTTTGATTTTTTTAGTTTCTCGTGCTATCTTTTTCATTGTTCGTTACTGGTTGAGAGAGGCTTAGGAATGTTGGCGCAAACCTAAGCCTTTCGTATTTAGTTGATTCTTATTCCCGCTATGCGCTCCGCTTTGCGTTCAACCGTCGGCTTGAGATACGAAACATCTTCGGCTTGAACCAGCGCATTTTCCGCTTCCATATAAAGGCGAACCAGTCGAGCAGCGGCGCGGTGAAAACACGGTGAACCCTGCTCAAATGCGCGGCACTGGCAGACTCCGTTTGCCGCGTAGATGCTATTGCTCTTCTGCGACCAGATGAGCAAGGATTTGTCCGCTTCCATCCAAGTCATAAAGACACCGTTTTCTTCAATCTCGACTGTTGCCTTAGCAATGGCGTTAATCCATCGTTTCTTGGTTTGCGCGTCCGTGACGGTTTGTTCGACCTTGCTCAATGAATCGGCGATAACTTTTCCAAATTTGTCTTTGTTTTCGATTTGTAACATTTTAGTTTTGCTCCTTTGGTTTATTGATTAATTTCTTAATCTGTAATAATCTTACTATACATTTTGTAATACTGTCAATACAAAATGTAAGATTTAATAAAATAAATTGCTTTTTTTTCTTACAAGCTGTATATTCTAAATATGAAAAAGGACGAACTAAAAAAACGGCGCGAAAGGTTAGGGCTAAACCAAGCCGCGCTTGCCGAACTTATCGGCGTTACTCCAACCACCATTTCCAGATACGAAACAGGATTAGTCCCTGTCCCACAAGGAATGTCTTTAATGTTGGAGGCGTTGGAGAAGCGACATATTGAGGATATGCAGAAGACAATCCGGGAGGGTGAATGACGACAACAGCAGCTGAAAAACAACAAGAAGAAACACAAGCTGTAGCACGCCCGCTAAAGGTGCTTATACCGCTAATAAAGCAGGACATTGAAGCAATGGAACAGACAGTTGACAAAATTGTTTCGCCCTATTATTTATCCTTAGGCGAAAAGTTGCTGGAAGCTAACAAGCATACATCGTACGGGAATTGGGAAATTTGGCTTAAAGAGAATTTCAAGCTTAGCCGCCAAACAGCTTTCAATTATATGGACTATGCTCACCAGGCAAATGTAAAACCGGTTTTACATTTGAGTTATGCTGAATATCTAAAAGCTAGAAAGCAAGAAGCTAAGCTGAAACAAAAAACCGAGCAAGCACAGGCGCAACCTAACCCAGCCGCGTGGGCAGAAGCTTGGAAACGCAAAGACGAGCAGGTTGTAGCAAAGCGCCAAGAGCGGGAAAATCAACGAGAGCTTTTTAAGAAAGTATTTAATTTGGGTTATAAGGAAATGGCGAAGAAACTCCACCCGGACAAGGGCGGCACGAATGAAGGGATGCATCAATTACAAGAGGTGAAGCAATTACTAGCTCGTGTTTTGCAGATGATTTAATCGCACAAAATAAAAGGTGTCACTTCGCGGCGTTATGACGTTATGAAGTTGCAACGCTAAAACGTTATGAAGGTAATTAGCTTTGTCACTCAAAAAGGGGGGAGCGGGAAAACGACGCTCTGCATTAATTGCGCGATTGCTGCCGTGCGCGGGCGCAAACGTCGCATCCTTATTCTCGATATGGATAACCAGCGTTCGGCGGGAAATTGGTATCAGCAACGCGAAGAGGGTGAGCCGCAGCTCGTCACTATCACAGCCGCCGAACTGCCAAAAGCGATTGCCATTGCCGCGAAACAATTTGATTTTGCTTTTATTGACACGCCCGGACGCGATGAACCGGCGCAGGCGTCCGCGATAATGCAATCGGATTTCTGCGTTATTCCCTGCCGTCCGTCGCCGACTGACTTGCAGGCTACACCGGCAACCGTTGCCACTATCAAGCGATTAGGCAAGCCTTTTGCCTTCGTGCTGGCACAAGCTCCGCCGCGTTCGTTTCGCTTGGCGGAAGCGTCCGCAGCGTTAAGCAAACTGGGCGATGTTTGCCCGGTTCACATCGTTACCCGAAACGTTTATCAGGATGCGCAGGGCACAGGGCTTGGTGTAATTGAATTTGAACCGAAAGGAAAAGCCGCCGACGAAACTACACGGCTCTGGCAATGGATCCAAAGGAAAATTAAATAAAATTATGGTAAGGAAAAGAACATCGTTGGACGCGATTACATTATCGGACACGGAAACGCCGGAGCGGACAGTTGAGCCGAAAACCGATGACGCGCCCGGAAAGCGCAAGAAACACACTTCCCTGTATTTATCCGAACCCGTGCGCAGACAGTTGCGAGCTATTGCCTATCACGAAGAAGTTAAACAGCACGATTTGCTGATTGAGGCAGTTGACTTGCTTTTCAAATCACGCGGCGTGGCATCAATCAGCGAATTAACTAAAGCAGATGAATAAAGTTAAAACGTCATAGTGTTACAACGTTGTAATGTGGCAACGTTACGGAGATGAATTAAAATGAGCGAAAAAATAAAAAATCCTAAAAATGTTGTTGGCGGCGATATTGAGATAACACAAACAGACATATCTCAGGGTATTGACGCCGACCTTAACGCCACGATAGTGTGCGACATTCTGCACTTTGCTGAAATACTTGACCCTGCCTTAGAAAATGCGCCTAAAATACAAGAGTTCGAGGAAGATGGCAGAATGACTACTGACCACGATGAAGCTGAGATGAGAGAATTTTTTAAGGGCTGTGAGGGCTTGTCTGACGACGAGATTGATAAACTAGTTAAAACGCCTAATCCCTACCCGGGCGCGATAGCGATATTTGAGAGACCGGCGTTTGTCGAACCAACAAAACTTTACGAATATTTCAAAGAATACAGCCCTAAAATTCATAAGATTATTGAAGAAACCGCCCGCAAATACGCGCCTGATGAAAAGCTTTTATTGCTTTATATCCGCGATGCTGTGCGCGATGAATCCAAACGACTGGAACGGGAAAAGCAAGCGAAAGATAAAAAGCGCGAAAGTTCCCACTTACCCTATATTGTTCCCGTAAACACAAGTCGTGAGATAAAAACCAGCTTGCAAGCCGTTGCTGACGGCAAAACACTTCGCAACTGGGAACAGGTACAAGGCGAAATTGCTTTAAGACACGCAATACCGGGCGAAGAATTTGAAACAAAGCTTACCACTGCTGACGGAAATGGTACTTACGAATCGTTGAAAAGCCTGTTAAAAGAGTGGGGCGGGCTGGAATGTGCACTACAATTTCAGTTCGTATTTGAAGCCGTGCTGTTACACGAACGCGCATATTTAGACCTTGACGACTTAATCCGCGAGCTTCGCTGGAATGTTCATAGCGTAGAGGAGCGGCGGGAAATGAGGCAGAGAGTCTTCAAACGCCTCAATCTATTCAGCCAGATTGCTTCATACGGCGAACGCCCGGAACTATACACTGATTCCCTGACTAAAAATAAAAACAAAGTCTTTTCTCGCGGACCGTTTATTCGTCTTTTAGACCACTACTTCACTGAGCAGCAAATAACAGACAAAGAAACCGTGCCGATAGGTGTAACGGTAGTTGCTGGTGACTGGGCTAATCAGCATAGAGGAAACCGCCAGATTCTGCACGCTATCGGAAATGCGCGGCGGCTTGCAGGTTTATCAACCGGACAAGCATCAGGTGAATGGGCTTTAAGTATTGGTTTAACTCTTTTGCAGTATTGGCGACAAGCAGCCAACAGGCACAGTAGAGTTGAGCGCGTAGGGGAAAATAAGGAACTAACAATAATATTTGACAAGCCTTTCACGCGCTTTCAATTACTTGACTTGTTCTCGCCAAGTAAATTTCCAGTTGCCGAAATGCTGCAAAGTAAAAATCCCGGACGCGCTCGGACAACTTGGGACAACGCGATAGCCTTATTAAAAAAGCAGGGACTCATCAGTCATTACGCACAACTAAACAAAAAAGAGTTGCCGCCACAACGTTGGCAAAACACTTGGTTAAAGGACGAAACTTTTGACATCAGACCCGCTACTGAAGCCAAAAACGACGCTATCGAAATCAACCGAAGCGGAACGAAACTGCGTGCCGCGTGGGCAAAAAAGAATGGCTCAAAGAAAAATGCCGCAAAATCCGCAAAAAACTAAAACTTTTGCACTCAAAAGTGTGGGAGTTGCACTCAAAAGTGTGGGAGTTGCACTCAAAAGTGTGGGAGTTGCACTCAAAAGTGTGGGAGTTTTCTCGTAAATCTTTTATTATCAACGGTGTTTTTTCCCTAATAAGAATAAAGAATAAGAAGATGTGCGAAATTGTCCCCTATCGGGACAATTCGCAATCATTCATACTTACAATGCAGCGTGATTTTCACGCACCAATTGAGTATGAACGACACGAAAAACCTACCCACTACCATTGATTTAGCTGACCTTATACTTGAGTTTGTCGCAGACACGGACGCCGCCGCCGCCGCCAAAGCCAGCG
>MWVT01000175.1_pt1 | contig 13477 bp, 11 predicted proteins | sample 1047201 | NCBI WGS metagenome assembly MWVT01 (sample SAMN06349988, study PRJNA376086) | soil metagenome | isolation source: TG5-1 sample Antarctic (ecotone) soil | place: Antarctica | collected 2015-01-13 | reverse complement strand
TTGTTATAATGGAACATGTAGGCTTTAACCAGGGATATGTACATGCTTCAATTCATTGTAAAAAATCTTATCACAGTATCGGTACACAAAAAACTGATACTGTTCATGTACCTGATTGCTCCACATCTTTTCATGTTTATTCTTTGGAATGGGATAAGGAATGGATTAAAGTAGCGATTGATGGTAAAGTCTTTTTTACGTTTGCAAATGAAAATAAAGGCTATGAATATTGGCCTTTTGATAATAAAATGTTTTTGATTTTAAATATTGCTGTTGGGGGTAATTGGGGCGGCCAAAAAGGAATTGACGACACGGCTTTTCCACTTAGAATGGAAGTGGATTATGTAAAAGTTTACCAGAAGAAAAGTTAGCATTGACAATTATTACTATACAATAAATGAGTAAGAATTATTCTTAAAGAATGCTTGCGTTGCAGTGTTGAAATCTAAATACAAACAATATAAATATGAATAGAATTTTTATAGCTATGGGTTTTGTTCTTTTTCTATCCTGCAACTCATCAAAAAATTTGACTACTGACGATGTACTTTTTTCTGCAGCAGATGAAAAAATATTTACCGATGTGCAGCGCACAACGTTTAACTATTTCTGGGATGGTGCCGAACCAAACAGCGGGCTGGCAAGAGAACGTTTTCATGTTGATGACGTCTATCCTGAAAATGATAAAATGATTATTACCAGTGGCGGCGGTGGCTTTGGAGTAATGGCCATTTTAGTTGGCATTGAAAGAGGTTTTATTACAAGGCAACAAGGAGTTGAGCGGATGGAAAGAATCGTGAAATTTTTGGAAACTTCCGACCGCTTTCATGGCGCATGGCCACATTGGTGGAATGGTGAAACCGGCAAGGTAAAACCTTTCAGCAAAAAAGATGATGGCGGCGATTTGGTGGAAACCTCTTTTATGATACAGGGATTATTGTGTGTTCGTCAGTACTTTAAAGAAGGCAATGAAAAAGAAAAATCATTGGCCGCGAGAATTGATAAATTATGGAGAGAGGTGGATTTTGATTTTTATCGCAATGGAAAAAATGTGCTGTATTGGCATTGGAGCCCTAACTATGCCTGGGATATGAATTTTGCAGTTACGGGGTATAATGAATGTTTAATTATGTATGTGCTTGCAGCAGCATCGCCAACTCATGGAGTAGCTGCCGAAGTGTATCATGAAGGTTGGGCAAAAAGCGGTAAAATAAAAGATACTGTCACCGCTTATGGCCATACACTTACCCTAGCTCATAACGGAGCGCCAAAATATGGCGGGCCTTTATTCTGGTCACATTACTCCTTTTTAGGCTTGGACCCAACGGGATTAAAAGACCGCTATGCAGATTATTGGGAACACAATAAGGCTCACACATTGATCAACCATGACTGGTGTGTTGACAATCCAAAAAATTACAAAGGTTATGGACCTGATAGTTGGGGGTTAACAGCCAGCTACTCCGTAAAATTTTATGCAGCACATGCTCCCGGTGAAGAAGACCGCGGTGTAATTTCTCCCACGGCTGCACTATCATCAATGCCCTATACACCCGAACAATCTATGAAAGCAATGCGGCATTGGTACACGAACATGAAGGATAGCATTTACGGACCTTATGGTTTTTATGATGGTTTCAGCGAACACTACAACTGGTATCCAAAAAAATATTTAGCCATTGACCAGGGACCCATTGTAGTAATGATGGAAAATTATAGAAGCGGATTATTATGGAATCTTTTTATGAGTTGCCCTGAGGTGAAACAAGGATTAAAAAAACTTGGTTTTCAAAGGTCTCATTTAAAATAATTGATCACACAAAATCAGCCATATTGAAAACCAGACTGCTTTCTTTAATGCTTTTTATTTCCTGTGCTTTAAGTGCACAGGAACATATATACGATTATGTATTTTTTGCTAACAGCCGAATGCAGGGCAATTACTTTTTCAGCAAAACCCTTTCCAGCAACTCCTCAGCCATTTCAAATGATCAAAATAAGTTACCGGTAAGCAACCAAAATTTTTTTACACCCGGCAATTCATTATTATTAGAATATATTAATGGGCGCAATGGGCAATGGCAGGCAATAATTTACAAAGATCAACTTCGGGGGCAGGATCATTTTAACCAAGCCAATTTCCTTTCTTTTTGGGTGTTTAGTTTATCTGCCGAACGAATTGCTAAAAATTTACCCTTCGTTCAGGTAATGAGGAAAGATAGCAGCCTTTCAAAAAAAATAAGTTTTGCTGTTAGGAAAATAAATGCGTAGGAGTCGATCATTCTTCCACTTTCTTCATTTGGTATAGAAGAAATAAAAAATCCTTCTGACATTATTGCTATAGTCTTTTCACAGCAAGGTAAGGATGGAAAGAAAAAGAGACTGTATGTTGATGATATTGAATTCCTATCCTCTAAAACACCACAACTTCCTTCTGCAAAACCTTCAATCAGCAGTGCAACAGGTTTTGCAAAACATGTTGACTTGCAATGGAATCCTATAAAAGATTCCGCAGTGAAGTATGTAAAAATTTACCGTTCTAAAGATGGGAAAAATTATGCATCTGTAGGCGTTCAAATTCCGTTTACAAACCCTTATACAGATTATACCGGCGAAACAGGTACGACCTACCAATATAAAATTTCGCTTTTAAACCACAGGTATATCGAAACAAATTTGTCTGCTGCTGTTACCGCAAAAACAAAAGCCATGAGTGATGATGAATTACTTACCATGGTACAGGAAGCATCGTTCCGGTATTATTGGGAAGGTGCTGAAAGTGAAAGTGGATTAGCTAAAGAAAATATTCCGGGCAGGCACAAAATGATTGCTTCCGGTGCTTCCGGTTCTGGCATTATGGCCTTAATTGTTGGCGCCGAAAGAAATTTTATTAGCCGTAAAGAAGCAGTAACACGATTTATAAAAAATTGTAAATTTTTTAGAAAAGGCCGAAACATTTAAAGGAGCTTTTTCACATTTTTTAGATGGTACTAATGGTAAAGTAGAACCGTTTTTTGGAAAGAGGGATAATGGCGGCGACCTGGTTGAAACTTCTTTTTTATTACAAGGACTTTTAACAGCAAGGGCTTACTTCAATCAAAATACAACTGAGGAAAAAAGCATCCGCGGTAAAATAACCCGTATTTGGCAAAAAGTTAATTGGGCCTGGTACAAACAATATCCAGACAGTAAATTTTTATTCTGGCATTGGTCGCCCGACCAGGAATGGGTAATTAACCCTAACCTGATTGGATGGAATGAAACGATGGTTACTTATTTATTGGCCATCGCATCTCCAACCCATCCTGTTCCTGCAAGTATGTATTATACCGGGTGGGCAAACCAGGATAGTACAGGACAGCAATATCGTTTTGCATGGGGCGAAACAAAAGATGGTTCTAAGTACACAAATGGAAATACCTATTACGGCGTTAAGTTGGATGTTGGAGTTTCCAACGGTGGCCCTTTATTTTTTACACATTATTCATACCTGGGTTACGATCCCCAAAAGATCACAGATAAATACACAAACTATTTTACAAACAATAAAAACATAGCCCTCATCAACTACAAATATTGCATAGATAACCCTGGCAATTATAAAGGCTATGGCGACAGTTGCTGGGGCTTAACGGCAAGCGATGGCCCTTATAATTATTCTGCCGATGAACCGGGACTAAAGCAGGATAGGGGGAAGATCGCACCCACAGGTGCAATCAGTTCATTTCCCTACACTCCTGTTGAATCTATGAAAGCATTAAAAAATTATTATTACAATTACGGATCTTTTTTGTGGGGCGAATATGGTTTTCGTGATGCATTTAATTTAACCGATAATTGGTGCTCAGAAATTTATATGGGGCTTAATCAGGCGCCTATGACCGTTATGATTGAAAATTACCGTACCGGTTTATTGTGGAAATTATTAATGAGTGATGTAGATGTGCAAAATGGATTGAACAAATTGAATGAAGAAACAAAGAAAACAAGAAACTAATAAAAGCATTGGAGTTTGTCACAGTAAAACTTTTCAGCTTGTTGACAACATTATGCAATATTTATATTTTCGCTTTAGTTTTGATTATAATGCAACGCATCGCCTTTGATGAAATGAAAATGATAGCGGTAAAAAAGCTATTAAAAAATTTATTTACTATCTTTTTCCTTTTGTTGTTTTTTACAACTAATCTTTCCGCACAAAAAACAAGGAAAGCCATTTTTGTAATTGCCGACGGTATACCAGCCAATGTAATTGAAAAATTGAATACCCCTGCTCTGGATGCCATTAGCAAACAAGGCGGTTATGCAAGGGCCTATGTTGGTGGAGAAAAAGATGGTTATTCGCAAACACCTACTATTTCTGCAGTTGGGTACAACAGTCTTCTTACCGGCACCTGGGTGAACAAGCATAATGTGTGGGATAACGATATTGCAGCGCCAAATTATTCATACCGGAATATTTTCCGGTTTTTCAAAACCCAGTACCCCCAAAAGAAAACGGCTGTCTTTTCCACCTGGCTGGATAACCGTACCAAACTGGTGGGTAGCGAAGTCAAAGAAGCCGGCAACCTTCAACCTGATTTTTATTTTGACGGAATGGAACTGGATACCATTCAGTACCCGCACGATACAGCAGGATATTTCTTTTACCTGATTGATGAAGCCGTAACCGACACTGCTGCTGCCCTTATTAAAACTAAGGCACCTGACCTTACCTGGGTATACCTGGAATATACCGATGAAATGGGACATCGCCACGGCAACAGCAAACACCTTTATGATGCAGTGGTAATGATGGATAAACAAATTCAAAGATTATGGCAGGCTATCAAATACAGAGAAAAAAATTTCCATGAAGAATGGGTGATCTATATCACTACCGATCATGGGCGTGAAGAAAATGGCTATCATCACGGGGGTCAGAGCCAGAGGGAAAGAACAACCTGGATCGCTACCAATGCTAAAGGGCTGAATGAAAGATTCACAAAACAACAGCCTGCAATCGTTGACATTATGCCTTCTCTTGCAGCCTTTTTAAATATTAATATTCCAAGAGAACAATTAATGGAGATTGATGGTGTTTCTTTAACAGGAAAGCTATCGGCAACAGACGCCAGAGCACAGTTACAAAATAACAAGATTCTTGTACAATGGAATGTGCTTGACAAAAAAGGGAAAGCGAAAATCTGGCTTTCAACAACCAACCATTTTAAAACCGCTGGAAAGGATACTTATAAATTAGTAGCCGAAGTGCCGGTTGCCAAAGGATCTGCTGAAATCAACGTAAAAAAAATACCATCTGATTTTTATAAAATAGTAATTGAAACACCACATAATTTTTTGAATAGGTGGGTGATCTCAAAAAAATAAAAATCAATAATAATAAAAACGGAAAACCAAACAATATGATTCAACGGATTTTTTTGATTACGATCATTATTATGAGTAGTGCAGGTCTCCAGGCACAAAAGAAAAAAGCTTCCACAGCCGGCGGTTATCCCAATTACATTGCACCGGTCGGCATCATCAAAGGTTTGAATGATGACCAGTTACTTGAAGTAGTACAAAAACAAACCTTTCGTTTTTTTTGGCACGGCGCTCACCCTGTAAGTGGTCTTGCATTGGAACGGAGTAACACCGTATTAGCTGAACATTATTGGGATTATATTAATGAAGCCTGGGACGAGCCTAATTTTAGTAAAACAGAATTTGGTCCGGAAGCGGGAGCAATCGGCGGCACAGGCTTCGGCATTATGAGTACTGTTGTTGCCGTGGAAAGAGGATGGATTGGAAGAGATACCGCAGTGCGGAGATTAATGAAGATAGCAGATTTCCTGATCAATGCAGATGCGTATCATGGCATCTACCCACACTTCATGAATGCACGAACTGGTAAAACCATTAAGTTCGACCGGTTGGATGATGGTGCCGATATTGTAGAAACATCTTACCTGCTTATGGGCTTTTTATGTGCAAGAGAATATTTTAATGGCAACACGCCTCGTGAAGTCTATTTACGCAAACGCATCAACCAAATGTGGGGCGCAGCTAATTGGAACTGGCACACAAATAGTCAACCGAAATTGTACTGGCATTGGAGTCCCAACAATGGGTTTGATATGAACTTTCCTGTTTGGGGCTACAACGAATGTTTGATTACATACATCATGTCTGCCTCATCGCCCAACCATGCAATTTCAAAAGATGCATACGATGGTACATGGGTAGGTAGCCAGGGTTTTAAAAACGGCAGAGAATATTACGGTTATAAATTACCACTCGGCAATTACGATAAAGACAAAGGTGGTCCGTTGTTTTTTGAGCAATATACTTTCATGGGTATAGACCCTAATAATCTAAAAGACTCGTTAGATAACGATTATTTTTTGCAGGGTAAAAATCATACCCTCATTAACCGGGCTTACTGCATGGAAAATCCAAAAAACTTTAAAGGTTATAGTGATAAATGCTGGGGCTTAACAGCAGGGGATAGTTATAAGGGCTACCTGGCACATAGTCCGGAGAATGACCGCGGTGTAATACAACCAACAGCAGCCATTTCATCAATGCCATACACGCCTAAAGAAAGTATGGAGGCATTAAGGTATTTCTATTATGGTTTGGGTGATAAAATATGGAGTAAGTATGGTTTTGTTGATGGCTTCAGCATTCATCATAACTGGTATGCAAAATCGCATCTTGCTATTGACCAGGGGCCAATTGTTGTGATGATTGAAAATTACAGAACAGGGTTGTTGTGGAAATTATTTATGAAGATTCCTGACATCCAGAATGGTTTGAAAAAATTAGGCTTTGAAAGTCCTTGGTTAAAAAATAAACCAGTTTCATTTTTCCTTCCCAGCCGAGTCTCTCGCACAAAATTAAAAAAATGTGGGTACACAATAGCCTCTGCGAGAGGCCCGGGTGGGAACTTAAGATGGGGAAGGTGGAAAGCAAGCTGTAGAAAAACTATTTGAAGTTACCAACAAATAAGAATGGCGGATGTTGACTCACCCAAATTTATTTATTTATAGAGCTTTATAATAACCTTTAGATTTGTCTCACTTACTTTGGATATAACTAACAAACATGAGAAAAATACTTTTTTATTTTCTTACCCTATTTATAGCTTTCAATGCTTCCTCGCAAAGTAAAATTGATAAAATAAAACTCTTTTTGGATTGCAACACTTATTGCGACTTTGATTACTTAAAAAGAGAAATCAATCTGGTAGATTTTACCCCTGACAATAAAATTGCCGACATACATGTGCTAATTACTGAACAAAACAATGGAGGTGGCGGGAGCCAGTACCAGCTTATCTTTTTTGGACAAAATCAATTTAAAAATTTGCAGGATACACTCCGGTTTAACACAGATCCTAACGCCACGCAATTTACGAACAGGGACCTGCTTTTAAAATATATTCAACTTGGTTTAGCGCCTTACGTTGCCAAAACAGCTTATGTCAAATACGCTACTATTAATTTTAAACAATCAGAAGAAAGTAAAAAATCAGACACTACCGTAAAAACAAAAGATAAATGGAATTACTGGGTTTTTAATGTAGGCGCCAATGGAAATTTAAACGGAGAAAAAGTTTATAAAGGAGCAAGCTACAGCGGCAATGTATCGGCTAACCGTATTACTGATAAAATAAAAGTCAGTTTTGAATTAAGGGGTAGAAAAAACAAAACAACTTATACTATTGAAGACCCCTATGGAATAGATCCGCCCACTGTATTTATCAACAACAACCATAATTTTAATTTTACGCACCGGTTAGTAAAAAGCATTACCCAGCATTGGTCTTATGGTTACGACATAAATCTTATCAACAGTACTTTTTCAAATTATAAATTACAGTCAATATTCAACCCTGCTATTGAATATAATATTTTCCCTTATAGCAAATCAAATAATAAGCTACTAACCATTCGGTATGGACTCGATGTTCGTCACAATAAATATATAGACAGCACCATATATTTTAAACTTAAAGAAACCCTGGCCGGACAAGGCTTAAATGTGGCACTTTCTTTTACCCAAAAATGGGGCAGTTCCTCAGTTGGAATAGATTATCACAATTACTTTTTTAATAATTGGAAATATTACAGTCTTGGTTTGAATGGTTCAGTTAACGTGAGAATAAGTGGAGGCTTATCTTTCAATGCAGGTGTTTTTGCAGGATTAACAAGAGACCAAATTTCTCTTTCAGGTAAAGATGCTTCACAACAAGATATCTTAATAAGAAGGCGACAGTTGGCTTCGAGCTATAACTACTTTACTTTTTTTGGAATTAACTATCGCTTTGGATCTAAACTAAACAATTTTGTAAATCCCCGCTTTGAAGGAGGCAATGGAGGTTTCTTTTTCTTTAATTAATTTTTATTGTTCTTACCTGTCCACAACATTGTAAAAGTTTGAAAATAAGAAGGCTTTTGTTAAGGTATGACCCTTCATCTTTTTTAAGGTTTGTAGATGGTTTTAGCATTCATCATAACTGGTTTGCAAAATCTCATTTGGCTATTGACCAGGGACCTATTGTTGTAATGATAGAAAACTATCGCACAGGTTTGTTATAGAAATTATTTATGAAAAATGTCGATGTTCAAAAATGGTCTGAAAAAGTTAGGATTTGAAAGTCCGTGGTTAAAAAAATAAACCAGTTTTATTTATTTAAAAAAAGTTATCCATTATGAATTCAATATCACGTCAGGAATTTTTACAACGTACGGCAATGGCTGGCGCTGCGCTTTTGCTTTCTTCATTGGAAAGTTTTGCCTTATTTGAAAAAAAGAAAATAAAGGTTGGTGTAATAGGTTGCGGAAGTGTATCCACTCAATACCTGCCTCATCTTTCCAAATCGCCTTATGTTGAGTTAGTAAGCGCCTGCGATATTATTCCTGACAGAGCCGTAGTTCGGGCAAAGGAATATAATATTCCCAACCATTACCCGCACATTGATAAAATGTTAGCAGGAGCACCATTTGATCTTCTTGTAAATCTTACCGATATGCAGGAACATGGGCGGTTGAATAAACAAGCATTGATGGCAGGTACAAACGTGTGGAGCGAAAAGCCCATGGCCAATACTTATGCCGAAGGGAAAATGCTTTTTGATTTAGCAAAAAACAAAAAGCTTAGAATTTGGGGAGCGCCTGCCGTTGTCAACAGCCCGCAGTTTGCTTTTATGTCAAAAACGTTGCAGGAAGGCAAGTTAGGCAAGGTGGCTGCAGCCCATGCTCATTACGGACATACAGGTCCTTTATGGTCGGCTTTCTTTTACGAAAAAGGGGGTGGTAGTTTGCCTGACCTGGGCGTGTACAATTTCGCTACGCTAACAGGATTGTTAGGGCCCGCAAAATCAATTGTGGCTATGACAAGCATTGTTACTAAAGAACGCACTGTTGATAATAAAGGAAAAATAAAAGTTGAAGCAGAAGACAATGCACAGGTTATAATGGAACATGAAAATGGAATTTTATCGCATGTGCAATGTGGCTTTAATTATTTTGATCCTTACGGGCACGAAGGCAAGGGTCAGGAAAAGCCAACCATACAGATCTGGGGTAGTCATGGCAACATGGGTCTTGTGGGTTACGATTGGGCGCCTTCTGGTGTAGACCTGGTAACGCATGAAAATGAAACACCGCAACGTTTTGTAAAAGATGCAGGAACTTATGTATGGCAGCAAGGTGCAAGCGTTATTTCCGAATCAATGGTTACTGGCATGGAGCCTCGCATTGCTGCCGATCATGCGTTGCATGTGTTGGAAGTGATTGAAGCAACAAGAACATCTTCTGATAGCGGCAAAAAAATAAAGCTGGAATCAACATTTAAATGGCCAATGCTATAAAATGTTTAAATGAAATTAGTGTAGACAGGTGTTTGACATTCTCTGTATACATGCTGATTCAAATAATTATCAATAAAAACCTCAGGCTATGGAAAATTTTAAATTAACTCCGAACCAGGTTGCTGGGTATAACAAAAACGGTTACCTTATGGTTCCTCAATTTTTGAGTGCGACAGAAATAACCAAATTGTATAAAATTGCTGTTGAAGATCAGCTTATGCGCAAGCATGCTTTTGACCTAAATGATCAGTCGGGCAAAAAAACAAAGCTCACCTTATGGTATACACCCGGCAATGACGCGTATGGATTGCTTAGTAAAAGCAGGAGAATGGTTGAATCGGTTGAAAAGCTCATGGATGGTGAGGGAAGTGTCTGTCATTTTCATTCGAAGCTAATGCAGAAAGAACCTAAGATTGGCGGTGCATGGGAATGGCACCAGGATTATGGCTACTGGTACAAAAATGAGTTTCTTTTTCCTGACCAGATGATGTCTGTGATGATTGCGATTACTGAGGCGAGTAAAGAAAATGGTTGCCTGCAGGTAATAAAAGGCTCACACAAAATAGGTCGTATTGAACACGGATTTGCAGGCGAGCAGGTTGGCGCTTCACAGCATTATGTTGACCTTGCTTTACAAACGATGGAGAATGTATATGTAGAATTAATGGCTGGTGACGCACTGTTTTTTCACAGCAATTTACTACATCGCTCAGAGGCCAATCTTTCTAATAAAGCCCGCTGGTCGCTTATTAGTGTTTATAACCGAAGTTCTAACATACCCTACAACGAACCTTCTGAATCCAGCACTGTTCCTTTAGAAATTGTACCGGATGAGGCTTTGCTGGATTGGCAAACAGAAGGAACGCAGAGCGCTAACTTTTTAGAGAAAGAAAAAGATGAAGCCTTAAAATAATTTTAGTTGCAGCTTATATGAAACAACTCTTTTCTTCTTCACCCATCTGGCATTATCAAGGTCTTGCTTTAGTGAGAATTGCTACTGGCTTATTGATGATCTATCATGGATGGGAAATTTTCAACACAACCAAAATGAACGAATATGCTGTGTGGGATTCGTTTAAAAAATATTCTGCTCCAGTAATGATGGTATATATTGGTAAGGCAGCAGAACTGCTTGCCGGGGTCTTATTGATGCTTGGCCTTTTTACAAGGTTGGCAGCACTCATTCTTATATTTGCCATGTTGTATATAGCTTTTTTTGTAGGTGAAGGAAGGATATGGTACGAAGAACAACATCCTTTTTTATTTGTATTATTCGGTATCGTTTTCTTTTTTACGGGCGGAGGAAAATGGAGTTTGGATTATTTCTTTTTTGGTAGCAATAAGTATTCTTATTTAAATTACCACTGATGATAGGTGAAATCATGAGAAGCATTTTTTTTTGCATAGTCATTTTTTTTGTTTTTTGTACTAACCTCGTAGCACAGGATAAATCTTTGTTTGAAAAACATTGGTACATAAAAGCGGAGGATACTTTACCCTACCGGTTATTGCTTCCGCAGGATTACGATACCGCAAAAAAATATCCACTCATATTGTTCCTCCATGGCGCAGGCGAAAGAGGCAACAATAATGAAGCCCAATTGGTTCATGGTGCTTCTCTTTTTTTAAGAGATAGCATTAGAAAAAAATATCCGGCAATCGTTGTTTTTCCTCAATGTCCTTCTACCAGTTACTGGAGCAATGTGCAATTTGAAACAGATAATAATAACAATAAAAGAGTTTTTCGTTTTCAGGAAAAGGGTGAAGCAACTGTTGCCATGAAAATGCTAATAAATTTGATTAAAGAAGTGCAACAAAAATTTAATGTTGATAAAAAAAGGTATTACGTCGGAGGTTTATCAATGGGTGGAATGGGCACATTTGAATTAGTAAAACGAAACCCCAAAATGTTTGCTGCTGCTTTTCCTATTTGTGGCGGCGGCAATACTAAAACAGCAAATAAATTAAGACGCACGAATTGGTGGATATTTCATGGGTCGAAAGATGACGTTGTACCACCATTCTTAAGCCAGTCAATGGCAACAGCATTAAAACAAAAAGGCGCCGATGTTCAACTAACTTTATACCCGGAAGCCAATCACAATAGCTGGGATGCTGCTTTTGCTGAAAAAAACCTAATGCCCTGGCTGTTTTCAAACCACAAATGAGAGTAATGAAAAGCAAATTGATAAAAATAATTTTTTGTTGTTTTTGTGTGGCGATGCATTCTCAATCATACAGCCAAACCTCACAAAAAACATATTGCAATCCCATTAATATGGATTACGGGTACACGCCAATTCCAAATTTTAGTGGGTGGGGCAGGCATCGTGCAACAGCCGATCCCGTGGTGGTTAACTACAAAGGAGACTATTATTTATTTTCAACAAACCAGTGGGGCTATTGGTGGAGTAATGATATGCTGAACTGGAAATTTGTTTCTCGAAAGTTTTTACGTCCCTGGAACGAAGGGTATGATGAATTGTGTGCACCTGCAGTTGGTATTTTGGGCGATACAATGATCGTTTTTGGTTCTACATATACAAAGCAATTTTCTATCTGGATGAGTACCAACCCTAAAGCCAATGATTGGAAGCCGTTGGTAGATTCGTTTGAGATTGGTGGATGGGATCCAGGTTTTTTTACTGATGATGATGGACGTTTGTATATGTACAATGGCAGCAGCAATCGTTATCCTATGTACGGCATCGAGTTAAACCGCAAAACGTTTCAACCTATTGGCACGCGGCAGGAAATGTATTTGTTGGAAGCATGGCGCTACGGCTGGCAACGTTTTGGCGAACACATGGATAATACATTTCTGGATCCTTTTATTGAAGGATCGCACATGACAAAATATAAGAACAAATATTATTTACAGTATGGAGCACCGGGTACGGAGTTCAGTGGTTATGCCGACGGACTGCTGGTTGGTGATCACCCATTAGGGCCATTTACAGCCATGTCAGATCCATTGAGTTTTAAGTTAGGAGGGTATGTACGGGGCGCAGGTCATGGGGCAACTTTTCAGGATAATTTTAAAAACTACTGGCATATTTCCACAACTGTAGTTTCGGTTAAAAATACGTTCGAACGAAGGTTAGGTATTTGGCCAACAGGATTTGATAGCAATGATGTAATGTGGTGCAACACTACATTTGGCGATTATCCGCATTATATTCCCGATAGCCGTTTTCAGAATATACCTTATGAAACGAATGGCAAATCGCCCTATTTTACCGGCTGGATGTTGTTGAACTATAACAAGCCTGTACAGGTTTCTTCTACACTGGGTGGTTATAATCCTAATAATGCGGTTGATGAATTGATGAAGACCTATTGGAGTGCCGCTTCCGGCAACAAGGGCGAATGGATACAATCTGACCTTGGAAATGTATCAACCGTAAATGCGGTACAAATAAATTATGCCGATCAGGATGTTGCTGAAGACCGCTTAGGAAAGCCAATGCCTCAGTATCATCAATACAAATTGTATTTTTCTTTAGATGGAAAAAAATGGAATGTGCTGGCCGATAAAAGCAACAATAAAACCGATGTACCGCATGATTACGTAGAGCTTTCAACACCTTTGCAGGCACGCTATATTAAGCTTGAAAA
>MWVT01000173.1_pt1 | contig 13537 bp, 9 predicted proteins | sample 1047201 | NCBI WGS metagenome assembly MWVT01 (sample SAMN06349988, study PRJNA376086) | soil metagenome | isolation source: TG5-1 sample Antarctic (ecotone) soil | place: Antarctica | collected 2015-01-13 | reverse complement strand
GCGCAGGTGCAATTGGATAACACACGCTATGCTTCATACACTGATAATTATGCAAAGCTTCCTTTATTGGCTATTGTATATCCTACAGTGCCTATGTATCATAAGGACATGGCTGCATTGCAATGTCTGGCACAAATAATAGGTCAGGGAAGAAATTCAATTTTATTTCAAAATCTCACAAAAAAACAATTGACACTTCAGGCCAGTGCAAACAGTCAGCTTTCTGAATTGGCCGGTGAGTTTTCTTTCAATGTAATTCCGTACCCCGGAAAAACGTTAGCTGAAATGGAAGCATTGGTAAGAGCATCATTGGATTCTTTCGAACAGAGAGGCGTGACGGATGAAGACATTATAAAGTTCAAAGGTGGTGTTGAGGCTGGCCAGATATATGGGTTGCAAAGTGTATCGGGCAAAGTGTCTCAATTAGCTGCCTTTCAAACTTTTACCGGTAACCCAAATAAGATATCAGAATTAATAAACATGTACACTTCGTTAAAGAAAGAAGATGTACAGCGGGTGTATGAGACTTATATAAAAGGAAAAAATTCTGTTGTGTTATCAGTACTTCCAAAAGAAACTGATGGAGTGGCAGCGGCAGCGGATAATCATACAATTGATACTACGCAATACAAAGCTCCGGAATATGGATATACCGGACTGAAATATGTAAAAGCCAAAGAATCATTTACAAGGAAAAATATGCCTGGTAATGGTGCAAATCCTACTGTAAAAGTGCCTGCATTCTGGACCAAAGCATTGCCTAACGGAGCCAAAGTGATTGGTGCCGCAAATAATGAGTTACCTATCGTTGCTCTGAATATCACTATACCAGGCGGTCATTTAATGCAGAGCAATAATTTATCGAAAGTAGGTTTGGCTAATTTCTTTGCAGGCATGATGAACGATGATACAAAGAATTATACTGCAGAGCAAATGACTGTTGAACTGCAAAAATTAGGCAGCTCTCTTAGTGTCAATAGCAGCACGGACGGTATTACATTCAATGTGCAATCGTTGAAAAAGAACCTGGATAAAACATTAGTCCTCCTCCAGGAGCGTATGTTTAATCCAAAATTTACAGAAGCAGCATTTAGCCGTATTCAAAAGCAAACGCTTGAGTCTTTTAAAGTTGCAAAAGGTCAACCCTCTGCTGTTGCCGATGCGGTATTTGCCAAACTCAATTACGGCCCAAACCATATACTGAGTATAGATGAAAGTGGAACAGAGGAAACCATTAAGAATATGACACTTAGTGATATTGAAAGCTATTATAATAATTACATGACATCACAAGATGCGAAGGTGGTGGTAGTAGGTGATATAAAGCAGGCAGAGATATTACCAAAGCTTGATTTTTTAAATAAGCTACCAAAGAAGAAAATAATGGTTCCTAAGGTAACTGCTGTGCCTTCAGTAGATAAAACAAAAGTATTTATGGTAGATATACCCAAGGGTGCTCAAACAGAATTTCGTGTGGGCTATAATACAGGATTAAAATATGATGCAACAGGAGATTACTACAGAGCAACATTAGCTAACTATGCGCTGGGTGGTGATTTCAATAGCCGGTTGAATATTAATCTTCGTGAAGACAAAGGTTGGACGTATGGAGCCCGCAGCGGTTTCAGTGGTGATGAACACACGGGGGATTTTGAATTCTCATCGGGCATTCGTGCCGATGCTACCGACAGTGCATTGGTAGAAGTAATGAAAGAATTAAAGAATTATTCTCAGGCAGGGATCAATGACGATGAATTGGTTTTTATGAAAAGTGCGATCGGACAAAGAGATGCACTGCGTTATGAAACAAGTGGCCAAAAAGCAGCATTCATTTCACGTATTCTTGATTATAACCTTCCGGCAAACTATGTAGAACAACAAAACAGGATCTTACAGAACATGACGAGAGCAGAACTGAATAAGATCATCACTAAATATCTGAAGCCAGAAAACATGAACATTTTACTGGTGGGTGATAAGGCTAAGATTCTGGATGGCGTTAAAAAAATCGGCTATGAAGTAGTGGAGTTGGACAAAGACGGAAAACAAGTAAGCAATAAAAAAGAATTTTAATTTAAATAATGATTTTTTAATAAAGCGTCACCAGGTGTGGCGCTTTTTTTTTATGCATTTACCTGAAACTGTAAAAGCAGGGTTATTACAAAAACAAGAGAAATCAATTACAAAAAAACACAGAATTTTTCATTGTTTGCTCATTACTGTTTCGCCAGAAGTACAATCCATTAATGACACCAATTTCGTAAGTACTATCCTTCACCCTCATAATTAAAAAATCACATTCATGAAAAAGTTTTTAAAATACAAAATTGTATTTGGTCTTTTAGTAACAGGAATAGTCAGTTGTAATTCCGGCGAAACTTCTACAGAAAACACATCAACAGATAGCACAGTTCGCAACAGTGAAAATGTGCAACTAAAACCCAAAGGTGCAAAGCCGGATTGGGCATCAAACATTGACGATGAAATGCTGGTAGTAATGGAAAAATTTCAGAGCTATGGAGCGCCACCATTAGAAACATTGACTGCGCAGGAAGCACGTAAGCAACCTACCCCGACTAATGCAGTGATGGATGTAATGAAAGAAAATAATATTCCAGTGCCACCTTCCGGGGTAGATACCATGGGCAAAGACATACCTGTAGCAGGCGGTACTATACATGCAAGAATTTACACACCTAAAACTGCAGACAGTTCATTTCCGGTAATCGTTTATTATCACGGCGGTGGTTGGGTGATTGCAGATCTCGATGTATATGATGCTTCAGCAAAAGGCCTCGCTGAACAAAGTGGTGCTATAGTGGTATCGGTGCATTATCGCCAGGGACCGGAACATAAATTCCCCACTGCACATAATGATGCTTTCGCAGCTTACCAGTGGGTATTGAAAAATGCTGCTTCTATAAAAGGAAACCCGAAAATGATAGCAGTGGCAGGTGAAAGCGCTGGTGGTAACCTTGCTTGTAATGTAAGTATTATGGCAAGAGATAAAGGCATTATGATGCCGTTGCATCAGTTATTGGTGTATCCTGTAGCTAACAACGATATGAATTCTGAATCGTATCAGAAATATGGGACTGCAAAACCTCTTACAAAACCTTTGATAGAATGGATGGTAAAAAATTATCTCCCAAATACTGCTGCATCTGCTGATCCACGTATCTCTCTGATAAAAGCAAATCTGAAAGGCCTGCCCCCCACTACCATTATAGCAGCAGAAATTGATCTTCTGCAAACTGAAGGATTTACTTGCTGATAAACTGAAAGATGCAGGGGTGCCGGTAAATTATAAATTATATGAAGGTGTAACGCATGAATTTTTTGGAATGGCTACTGTGGTGCCGGATGCAAAAGATGCTCAGGCAATGGCTGCGGGTGAATTCAGATCTGCATTCAATAGGTAAACTATTATTACTAATTTGTAAAGCTGCTTGCATAAAGGCAGCTTTTTTTATGCCTGTTTGATTGCATTAATATTTGAATGGTTACCCTAAAGCCATTTCAGGATCATTGCTAATGGAATTATTTAGAAAGATGGCGAACTAATTCGGCATGACATATACCAAATAATCCTTCACCCGGGTGGCATCGCTTTTACCGCACTGCGTAAATATTTAATTTTGCCCTCTATGAAACGTGGTGCGGAAATATTGAAAAGGATTTCTAAGCAATACACTCCTTTTACGATTGTTGAATTAAAATTTCGCGGATATGATCTCTCAATGAAAACTGATGAGCAAGGAAATGCCATATTGCTTTTTCTTAGTAAAAAACAAATAGACGGAACTATTAGAGGAGAAAGGTTTGCACGGCGTTTATTGAAAAGGCCGGATGGGAGCATTATAAAAGATCATTGGGATTGTAAAGGAAAGGCATAAAAAAAAGGCAATGCAATGAAGCATCACCCTTTTTTATTAACCTATACAAAAAACTAAGATTGAATACAATACTCTGTTTAATCAAAGTATTGTATAAAAAATCAGATTACTAAACACCAAATGGCTTAACCAATGCTAAAACTTCAGCGGCTGTCAATGGTTCATCAAATGCTTCTGTAGCAGCATTCATTGAAATAGGGAGTCCATTGATGTTGGTGATTGTAAGACCACCCTGAATTACATTATCTTCTCTGATGTAATTAGGATTTACAGCAGCAATACCTGTATCATTAGCACCTGTGATCCAAGGCTTGATGGTTGGTGCCTGACCGTTCACTCTGCGCATATAACGAATCTTCGCAGCATGTCTGGCTTCCACTGCATGAATACCAAGGGCTGCAGTTAAAAATACTTTTTGTCCTAAAAGCTCACCAGCTCTTCCTTTATAAGCTCTTACACCTGTATCTTCCAATACCTGTGCTACCGCAAGGAAGGTTGCATACTTGGATAAAACATCAGGAAAAGTACCCCCAGCTGTTACATCATAAGTTGCTTTTTCAGCTACAGGAGTAGCACCAAGTGATGCAATTACAGTCTTTAAGAAATTTACATGCTTCAATTCTGAATCACGAATAATTTCAAGGGCTGTCCTTTCTGCTCCTGCGGGGATTGGTAGAGCTGCTGTGGCTAAACCTGCTTTGTAAAAATTAAATTCTAAATGCTCTAAGGTCAATGCATACTGGAGTACATCGAGTACAGCCGGTGGTACAGTCTGACCATAAGCTTTATTGAACATTGACCCAATTGCAAAGGGCATTGAAGCTGCAGCTACTTTGGAACCGATGTTGAAAAATTCCTTCATAGCTTTTCTACGAGGACTGAGGCGTTCGTAGACGTCACCATCTACTTTTTCTATTTCTTCTAATATGTTTACGAATTTCATGGTTTTAATTTTATCCGGTTGGTAAATTACTTGCGTTGATATTTGTTTTAATAAAAGGATCTGCAATTGCCAACACTTCTGCTGGAGTACGTGATATATTTACAGAATTGGCATCCACCTGGTCGCCTAAAAATGAATTTACTTCCAGCAATTCACGGATTAGGGCTGCATGGCGGGCTTCAACAGAAACGATCTTACCGGCTAAAAGCAAATAGGCAGGATTTTTTAGTAGATAACCAGCACCATCATAAGCTGATACACCAAGATCTTCAAAAGCCTTGGCTGTTCCCAATACGCTTGCCCTGTTGCCAAAATTGATGGAAGAAAAATCTACTTCTAAAGCCCCGATGACCATTGTAGGAGCTGCAGCAGTAATGGCATTTTTAAAGAATTCCCGGTGGGCTATTTCATGATCGCGAATATCTGTAAGGAAAGACGTTTCTACTGCGGTCATTCCACTAAAAGGAGATTGTAGGACCTGAGTGTAGAATGCTGCCTCTAGTTGTTCCAGAGCGTAGGCAAAATTTAAGATACCTACGTCACCTGAACCTAAATTGACGGCATTGGCACCGGGATTGGGTTTTTTATCATTTTTATCACAACCTGCAATAAGGAGAGCTGCGGATGCAGCGGTCATACCTGAAAATTTTAAGAATTTACGGCGATTAACGCTTTTAGCGATTAATGCCTCTTCCGGGCTGTATCTTTTAACAGCTGTTTGAGGATCCATAGTTAAATTTTTTAGATTAATAAACGTGTTTTTTGTACATACGGCATTTTTTGCATTATGGTTTTATTGAAGCAAAGATGCCTGGAGCTCATTAGGCAATAATCGTACTACGATGAAAACCGTCCTATAGCTTAGGTTCTTTAAGATAATAATCGTTATAGCTGCCCTTGTGTATAACAATAAAAAAAAATTATAATTAATTGGGTATGGTTTACCTCATGAACTAAAGAGGTTATCATGTTAATTGAAGGATGACATATTATATAGTAACTCTTGTCTGGTTTTCTTTGTAAATCAAGTTCTCCCGTAAAACCAGATGATTTACCTAATAAATTATAAAATCTCCAAAATCCAGGTTTGATCATGAATAACTATCAAAATACCATTCCTGCCTGTTATTCTAAAACCAACTGCCTATGAAAGCAGGGCTTGCATTTTTATCGTCTTTTAATTTTCTTCTTCTTCGATTTACATCTCTTTTATGACGGATCATTGTGGCAATCATCATTATAGGAAATGAAAATAAAACCAGTAGCATTAATAGTGGGTTAAACACAAAAGCCAATGCTGCCAAGGGTAACAAACCTGCCAGAGAAACCCATTTACCTCCAAACATAGTTCGCATTGGCCGACGAAGTCTTTCGGCAATAAGGTACATTCCTGGTAAAATAAAGAGTGTCATAAAAAAAGCGAACATTAACCCGAAGATCAAGGTCCATGCAAGCGGGCCCCAGAAACGTGCACTGTCGCCACCAAAAAATATATGCGGATTTAAATCGGCAAACATGGAAACGAAGTCAATATTAAAACCAATAGCAAGTGGAATCATTCCAAAGATGGCGGCTAAAGCTGTAAGCATTACAGGAATGATACGGGTTTTCCCGGCTTTAATAATTGCATCTCTCGTTTTGAATCCACGGGTTCTTAATTCTTCGGCAAATTCTATTACCAGAATACCATTCTTAACTACAATTCCTGCAAGGCCTACTATACCCAAACCAGTGAATACCCCCGAAACAGCCATTCCTGTAAGGCTGAAACCAAGCAACACACCGATAATACTAAAAAGAATTTCGGTTAAAATAATAATCGGTTTGCTGATAGAATTAAACTGGATTACAAGGGTAAGTAAAATAATCATTAACGCAATGATCAAGGCCTTGCCAAGAAAAGCAACGGTTTCAGCCTGCTGAGCACCTTCCCCGGTTTGTGCTACAGTTACATTATCCGGTTTCTTTTTAAAGTCGGTAAGATAGCCGGTGAGTTCTGTATTTACTGCCTGTGCTGTAAACCCTTGCGACTCTATTACATTAGAACGTAATGAAATTACCCGTTTATAATCTTTTCGTTTTACGCTTCCTTGTGTGCTGGTGTAATCCACTTTCACCAATGTTGAAATGGGCACACGTTTTACCTGACCATTAAAGTCACGAAAAGCAAGATTCATATTCAATAAATCTGATAAACTCCTGCGCTGTATTTCCTGGTTACGAAGTTGTATTTTGTATTCATCCTCCCCGTCTTTGATCTTAGATATTTCTCTACCATATAAAGCGGTTCGGATCTGCATACCAATCTGTGCACTGCTTACACCTTCTATCAGTGCCCGCTCACGATCCACAGTAAGCGTAATTTCAGGATTAGTTAAATCAATATCCATTTTTAATTCCTCTATACCCGGAATGTTTATCGAATCGAGGTAGTTTTTTAAATTAACTGCTGTTTTTGTCAGAGCATCAATGTCTTCACTTGCCACCTCTATATTTACAGGAGGATCTGTTGGCGGCCCTGCCCTTTCCTGGCCCACCGATATTTCTGCGCCCGGAATACCTTTCATAGCAGCCCGTATAGAATCAAGATAAGGAGCTGTGGATTTTCCATGCCGCTTTTCAAACTCAACAAATGAAACCTGTATTCTGCCAAGTTCCCCACGTGTACTTCTATCGCCCGCTGATGGATCTGATGCACCGATGGCAACATTGGATATCACACTTTCCACGATAGGATTTTTTTTGCCATCTTCCATGCCTAATACTTTATACACTCTTTGCTCCAGCAGGTTGGTAACAGAGTCGGTATATTCTACATCAGTACCGACAGGTAATTTTATGTAAGTATAGATAAAGTTTGGGTCGGCCTTGGGGAAGAAAACCACTTTTACCCATTGAGTGCTTGTAGCAATAACAAAAATTACAATGGCAAAAATGAACAATCCAAAGGTGGCTAATAACAGGTAAACTGGTCTCCATCCCTTTAATGCCCAATTTAATAGTTGTTCATAGCGGTGCATGATAGCCGGTAGTATCCTGTTTTGAAAAGAATGTATAACATCAGTCAATACATATTTATTGAACACAATAAGTATCAGAATAAATATGAGGAGGTTACCAAAAAAAGTTGCCCCCATCAGGTCAAGCAAAATGCCTAAGGCCAGTGCGATCCACAAACTTTTTTTACGAAAAATGGCTGATTTTGGTTCTTTAATGCCTTCCTCATGATTCATGAAGTCCACCGCAAATACAGGGTTCATGATGAAAGCAACCACGAGGGATGCTGCCAATGTAAATATGAGCATGGTAGGCAGGTAGATCATAAACTTACCAATAAGGCCCGGCCAAAAAAGTAAGGGAAGAAATGGCGCCAACGTCGTAATGGTTCCTGCTAAAACCGGGACAAATACTTCTCCTGCAGCCATCATTGCTGACTTTTCTGAACTGATTCGCCCCCGCCCTTCAAAAAAAATACGGTGGGTATTTTCAATTACCACAATGGCATCATCTACTATAATACCTAAGCCAAACAGCAATGCAAAAAGAACAATGAAATTCAAGGTCACTGCCGATCCTGCTATGATCTCTGCACCGGGTATAAATAAGAAGGCTACAAAAATGGAAAGTGGTACACTCAACGCCACAAAAAATGCATTGACCACGCCCATAAAAAACATCAGGATCACCAATACGAGTATGAACCCAATAACAATTGTATTTACCAGTTCATTAAACGAGTTACGGGCATTGATGCTTTGATCGCCTGTAATTACTACATCAAGATTCGGAGGGAAAGAACTGGCTTTTAAATCAGCAACAATTTTATTGACGCCATCTGCAGTATTGATCAGGTTTTCACCGGCACGCTTTACTACATTTAGTGTAATAACGTTCTTACCATTCAGCCGGGCATAGCTTTCCCTTTCTCTTATCGTATCCTTCACTTCAGCTATATCTCTTAGGTAAATAGGAAATCCGCTGCTATTCCGAATTACCAATCCCTGTATGTCGTAAACGGTTTTGAACTGTCCTTTTAGTTGAAGGTTGCGGCGCATATTGCCTACTTCCAGTTGTCCCCCGGATATATCAAGGTTTTCTCTGGCAACTGCATTGGCAATATCATCAAATGTTACTCCCGCACTTTGCATGCGCAGGTTATCTACATTTATCTGAAATTCTCTTTCAGGCGCTCCTACTATGTCCACCCTGTTTACCTGTGGCAGTTCCTCTACCCTGTCCTGCAATTGTTCTGCATAGGTTTTCAACCGCACCGGATCGTAATCACCACTCACGTTGAGGTACATGATCGGTTGCTCGGATAAGCTTACTTCCAACACTGTAGGATCTGATGTAAGGTCAGTCGGTAAATCTTTTTTTGCTTTATCTACTGCGTCCTTTACTTTCTGCAAAGCAACATCCGTATCCACATCTGTATCGAATTCTACTATGATGGCTGAAAAATCCTGCTGCGATGTGGATGTTACTTTTATTACCTTAATACCGCTGATACTTTTAATTTGTTTTTCAATAGGCTGCGTTACCAGGTTTTCAATATCCCTTGGTGTGTTACCTGCATAAATGGTTTGTACATAAATATTCGGTATTACAATATCAGGAAACTGCTCTTTAGGTAAGGTTATAAACTGAAAAATACCCGCAATACTTACAAAAAGCATAAGCAGGTAAATGGTTGTTCTATTCTTTATACTCCAGGTGGTAGGTTTGAAATGCTTAAACTTCTCTGTGAAATTTTCTAATGCGCTCATGTAATTGGTTTTATTTTATGTAGCAAGCTTCAGTGCTACTATCATCGTCTGTTGTGTCACTCTCTTGTGCGTTCGGTAATGCTACTGAACAAGTGGGTAACTTGTAGTTATCGTGATGAATAAAAAATTTTGTTCATTCAGATTGTCGTTATTCAAAGAAGTATTAGAATATTACACCAACTACAAACACTAACTACAAACTATAAACTTTTACTTATTTCGTTGTAATCAACTGGCCTTCATACAGGTTTTGAAATCCTTCTGTTATCAAATTATCTCCTGGCTCTAAACCGCTCTTCACCTCGAGTTTGTCCTGGTACAACTCACCTACATCGATCGTTCGTTTACGTGCTATCAATTTACCTTTTTCATTCACTGCCACCATTACGAACTTTCCTTTCTCATCATTTTGCAATGTGTTCACGGGTATAGTAATGGTTTGTGCTTTTTGATAATCCTGCACTTTTACCAAAGCAATCTGGTTAGGCTTGAAAGCCGGGTCGCTGGGGATAGGTATCTCTATGTAAAAAGTTCGTTTACCGGGGTCAATCACCTTTCCGGCAACAGCAACTTTTGCATCAAGATTTTTATTGATGTTCGGCAAAGAAACTTGTACAGTGCTTCCTGCACCTATTCTTCCCAAATAATTTTCAGGCACGTCTGCGATCACTTTCAGCCTGCTGGTATTTACAATGCGGATTTGCGGACCGGCAACAGAGTTACCGGTAAATGCTTCGCCGACACGCACATTCACCACATCTGCCACACCGGATGATGGAGCTGTTACCGTCATCAATCCTACCTGTCTTTGAATAATGCCGATTTGCTTGCGCAGACTTTCCACTTGTGTCTTAGCTGTCAATACCTGCTGATAAGTACCAATCCCTTGATTCCATAAATTTTGAGTGCGGCGATAGGTGTCTTCTGCTGCAGATAATTGCACTCTCAAAGGTTCTATTTGCTGGCGGATCAATTGTGCGTCTAAGCGGGCTAATACCTGCCCCTTGCGTACGTTGTCTCCTTGTTTTACATACAACGCGGTTACTATTCCGCCCTGGCCATTTGGCGGAGCGACATAGGAAATATTGGTCGCATCAATCCGGCCCTGCAATTCCACGTAGTGTGTAAAAGCATCGGTAGCCAATGGTGCTATGGATACCAGTTTTGCATTGCCCGTATTGGTCGCCGATGTGTCGGTCAATGCAAGTTCTTTTTGCAGTGCTGCGATTTCAGTATCTAATTCCTTTTGTTCTTTTTTTAATTTTTCCAACCTGGCTTTTTTATCATTCAATTCGCCGCTGTTATCTTTTTTGCTGTTGCCACAGGAAGCCGTCAGAAAACCTATTATTAAAATGAAATATATATTCTTTTGCATAATCATTAATTATTGTTGGTTTTGGTTATTGCAATTTTCCTAAAGAGTATTGGTAACTGATTTTAGTAGTAATGGCATTGTATAAAGTATTGAAATAATTAGCCTGTGCAGTTTGCCAGTCTGCATCTGCCTGCAGCACTTCGAAGGAACTTCCAAGCCCCTGCTCAAATTTAAGCTTGGTGGTATTGTACACTTTTTCAGCCAGTGCCACATTTCGTTCAGACAGATCGAGGTTTGCCAGTGCAGTCTTTAAAGACTCCCAGGTAATGTTTTGTTCAAAATCAATTGCCTGCTTTACATTGATAATATTGTTTTCTACTTTTTGCAGATTCAACTGTGTCTGATGTATTTTATGCTTGCGTTGAAAGCCGTCAAAAATGGGAACGGCTACATTCAGGCCTATAAAAGAACTGTTGATCCAGGTAGTGCTGCTGTTGGTAACAAACTTCTGCCCCTGGGCATTAACAGAGTAATTACCCGATAAAGAAACTGTAGGGAGATAGCCAAGTTTATGGCGTTTTAAATCCAGTTGCTGTAATCTTTTTACCACATCCAGCGTTCTTATCTCAGGCCGGTTTTCGTATGTAAAACTTTCATCGAGCAGACCATCTTTTAATGCTTCGGTCGTTAGTTTTTCTTTCAACACGACAGTATCTCTTTGTGAAATACCTATTGAGAACTTTAAAGCAGAATAAGAAAGTTGTACAGCGTTTTGCACAAGGCTTTGCGTAGTTCTTAAATTATTAATTTGTACCTGTACTTTCTCCAGATCAAGCCGTTCTGCAAAGCCGTTTTTAAACATTATCGAATCGTCATGATATAATTTTTCCAGGCGCTTTACACCTTCAGCTAAAAAGAAAGCCTGTTTTTCTGCTACCAGTATGGCATAGTATCTTTTATAAGCTGAGTCTTTTACTCTTTCCTTTACCTGCTCTATGGTTGCCTGCGAATATTCCAGGGCTGTTTTGCGTGCTTGCAGGCCTACGAATACATCTGGTTGAAACAGAAGCTGAGTCAGAGAAGCGCCGATGCCCAGGTTCCATGGTTGCTGAAAACTTACCTGACGAAAAGTGGGAGCCGGCACATTAGTTATAGGCCCACTGGTACCACTCACACCTTCATCCTTCAATATAGAATATATTGCAGATGAAGTAGCATCCGGAAAAAGAATGGATGGCAATTTCAGGTAATGCTGCATGCCTACATTACCGGTTACCTGAGGCAAAGCCTGTCCTGCTATCTCTTTATTCTTTGCTTGCTGAATTTGGTAATCCAGTTGTGCATTCTTCACTTCTATCAGGTTTTTGAAGGCCAGGTCCACTGCTTCTTTTACCGTGAGTTCGTATCGCTGTTGCGCCTGCAATGCTGTGCTGCAAAACAGCAGTACAATACTCAATAATAAGGTCATCTTCTTCATTACTATTTAATTTTGGCACGTTGTTGTTTGTATTTCTGAATCAGTTTTTGTCCTTTCACGGTAGTCAGTCCATACACAAAATGTTCCATGAGCTGAAGTTCTATATGTAAGAGTTGCGTACGGTTGTTAGGAAAAACCTGCGGGTTAAAAGCGAGGAATATACTGCCGATGCGTAATCTTGTGAGCACATCCACATCTATTTCAGGGCGATACAATTCGTCCTTTACGCCCCATTCCAGGTTCGTGTGAATCATTTTATATAGGAAGTTATTTTTAAACTCATGGAAAGTTTGATACACTTTAGGATGATACTTCTCCATGTCATGAAGCACAGCCGGGTTCATATTGGCGAACATCTCCCGCACCATGTCAAAAGCAAGGAATAATTCGTGTACCGCATTGTCAGCCCTCTTCTGATCAAGCGTACATTGCCGCTTATTGCTCTCCATAATCTCATTGAATACTGCACTTACCAATTCTTCTTTATCTGTAAAGTATTGATACAATGTCTTTTTCGACATGCCGGTTTGTGCCGCTATATCATCCATAGATACAGACCGTAATCCAAAACGATTAAACATTTCATGAGCCTTTTGCAATATCCTTTCTTTAGGTTCCATAATCGAGGTGCAAAACTATGGAAACTTTTAGTGTAAATATAGTTTCCGCATATTAATTTATTGTAAAGCGCAATTTTTTGGTAACGCATGCGAAGAATTATCTTTGAATAATGAGCCAGCCTGCAGCAGAAGTAACTGAACGAGAAAGATTTAAATGGAATAAACTTTTTCAATATTTTTTACAAGGATTACTTGTCATTGGCCCTGTTGCTATTACGGCTTATTCCATATATTGGATCGTTTCTTCCATTGATAGCCTTATACCCCTTTTTACATCTACAGACGAAAAAGGCAATGTACAGGTCCATAATTATGGTTTAGGCTTTTTGATCGTAATTTTTGGGATTTGTCTTGTAGGTTATTTGAGTTCCTTTTTTATTAAATTAAAGCTATTCAGCCTCTTCGATAGCCTTTTGCAAAGAACTCCGGGCATTAGGTTTATTTATTCCGCAGTAAAAGATTTTTTTGAAGCATTTGCCGGAGAAAAAAAGAAATTTAATAAACCCGTATTGGCCAATAT
>MWVT01000172.1_pt1 | contig 13580 bp, 14 predicted proteins | sample 1047201 | NCBI WGS metagenome assembly MWVT01 (sample SAMN06349988, study PRJNA376086) | soil metagenome | isolation source: TG5-1 sample Antarctic (ecotone) soil | place: Antarctica | collected 2015-01-13 | reverse complement strand
TCGACTTCATCGCGCAAAGCGTCGCGCAAGACAAGCCATTTGACTAATTCAACGGGTAAATTTGACTCATTTAACGAATTATTAAGCGCGTCGGGCATTTTATTGTGCCTGTCGAGTGCTTCATCCGTAATTCCAAAAACAGTCGGGCTGCTGGTCTTGAATCTATCGCGTAATGCCTCGGGTGTGTAATGTGTTACTAACCATTCGTTTATGATTTCTGTACCTTCTTGAACAGCGTCTTTAGTAGCGCCTTTAGTCATCGCAACCCAATCGTCCTGAGCCTCCGCATTACCCTTCTGAAGTGTCGGGTCAAGAATTTCAGCAAACGCGTGAATCTGGGAATTTATATATAAAACTAGCTCGCCCTCGGTTACTTGTGCTTTGGTAACTACACCGTTCCGGGCAGTTTTTAGGCGGTTATCGCCATCTTTTTTTATGTTTTCTTTAGTTTGCATATTCTTATATTTATGACTTTGTAACCTTGTAACCTTGTAACTTTGTAACTTGAAAACTTTATAACGTTATGACTCTATGTCCGTTAATTCACTGATTGACGCCGCTCCGCGTGACTTAAAAAACAAGTCAATCGCCTCAAGTAATAGCTCGTGCTGCTTAACATCTTCGTGAAACGCGATACTGCGTAATTGTTTGCGGACTGGTTCAGCAAGATACAAAGTTAATTTTTTATAATTCTTAACTAACGGCTTGCCCGTTTTTTGATTCACTTCTACCTTTTGCGGTTCGCCTTGCTGCTCCGGCTGCGGAGTGTCCGATAATGAAAGAGTGTCAAGTGTCGTTCTTTTCTTAGCCATAATTTTATTTAATTTTCCTTTGAATCCATTTCCAGAGCAGTTTAGTTTCTTCGGCGGCTTTGCCCTTCGATTCAAATTCACTAACGCCTAAGCCTACCCCTTGCGCGTCCTGGTATGCGTTGCGGGTAACAATAGTGACTGGGCAAACGTCGCCAAGTTTAGCCAACGCCGCGGCTGCCTCACTAATGCGATATGAACGCGCCGGAGTCTGCGTTAGCACGAACGCGAAAGGCTTCCCTAATCGCTTGATAGTGGCAACCGTTGCCGGTGTCGCTTGAAGGTCGGTCGGTGAAGGTCGGCACGGTATTATGCAAAAATCTGATTGACCGATGGCAGACGCTTGCGCCGGTTCATCGCGTCCGGGCGTGTCAATAAAAACAAAATCGAATTGCTTCGCGGCAAGGTCAATTGCTTTTGGCAGTTCGGCAGCGGACACCCGTATAAGCTGCGGCTCGCTCGCCTCTCTTACCTGATACCAATTTTCAGCCGACGCTTGGTTATCCATATCAAGAATTAAAACCCGCACACCGCGCCCTGCCGCGGCAACAACGGCACAATTAACTGCCAGCGTCGTTTTACCGCTTCCCCCTTTTTGAGTAACAAAGCTGATTACCTTCATATCGCTTTACCGGTCTAACGTTTTAACGTTTTAACGTTTTAACTTGATAACAATATAACGTCATTTACTTTGTTAGCTGTTCCTGCTCATCACGTTGGCTTACTTGCTGCTCAATCGTCGTTAATGCCAGTTCTACAGCCTTTGGTATTTTCAAGTCTTCGTTTTCATATCGGCTGATTGTGTTTGGTTGAACGCCTAGCTCTAAAGCTAGTTGTGCTTGCGTTAAGTCCATTACCGCGCGTCTTATTCTGAATTGTTTTCCTGTCATAAAAGAAAGATACCTGTATTTGTGGAGTAAGTCAACTAAAAGAAATAGTTTTTGTCATTTAGTATAATAATTCACCTTTTAAGATTGACATTCAATTTTTAGTATAGTAAGATTGTTCTTAGTTAAGCAATTAACAAATTCAAAAAGCGGAGTGATTAAAACAATGACAAGCGAAACACAAACAAACGAAACAACAATAACAACTGGCTACTGCGATATTTGCGGAACGCAAGAAACTGACTGCACCGAAACGTTGAAAAGTGAAGGTTGGTTTTTGGGCAGTCGGGAAGAATTCTGTCCGGCTTGCAATAGCTAAAAACGAAAGGCTTAGGTAGCCGAAAACTATCTAAGCCTCTCTATCATTCACACTTTACAAAACAAGGGAGTAAAAAATAAATGAATAAAGATAATTTAACACAAGCGGTAAACGAAGCGGTAACCGAAGCGGAACGCAAGGCAGTAGACAAGGCAATCAACATTTTACTGATATTTATACTCGCGTTGGTTGCTTTCAGCGCGGGTTATTTCGTCGCGATGAGTGAAGCTTCGGCATTGGTCAAAGCAATCTTGAACTAACCATACTTAAACTTTAGAAGCCGTTAGGTGTTAATCCTAGCGGCTATTGTAAAATAAAAAAAAGGAGAAAATTAAATGGTTGAAATAGTAAACGCGGAACTGAATAGGATTGTTCCGAATCCGTTCAGAATGCTTGAGAAATACCCGTATAGCGAAGAAAAACTCGCTACCTTGCAAAGTTCGATTGAGGAAACGGGATTTTGGGAAGGCGTAATCGCACGCAGACACGGCGACGAATTTCAACTTGCCTTCGGGCATCACCGCGTCCAAGCGGCTCGGCTCGCCGGTCTTTGCACTGTTCCTTTGATTATCCGTGCCCTGACCGATGAGCAGATGCTCCAACTAATGGGGCGCGAGAATATGGAAGATTACGGAACGTCATTTCTTGTCTCGTTGGAGACGTGGGAAGCGGCGTCAAAGTATTTTACACATTTAAGTGTGTACGATGTAAAAAAAATAGAAGTTGCCAAATTATTGGGGTGGGTTAGAAAGCAGACTGCCCTAAAAGGTGAAGATAATTTTCAAATTGACAACACTGCAAAAGCAACAAGCGGAGCGTTAGAGCTTATTAACAAGGGTTATCACAAGCGGGAAGATTTTGTCGGGTTAAGCACGACTGCTGTTATGCAACTTGTCACAAAAGGCAATGCTTTAATAAACCAAGCTGAAAAAATCGCTAAAGCAGAAAAACTGTCCGAAGAACAATTAGAAAAACAAAAAGAACGGATTGTTGGAGCGGTCAATAAAACCGCCGAGATGGTCAGAGAAGAGAAACTTGCTACCAACGACATATCCGAAAAAGTTGATACCAACAGGCGGCTTTTGCGGAAAGAGGAATACGTTAAAGAACCGATGTTTAAGAGTTTTGGGAAAAGACTTTTCAACTCAATTGAGAAGATGCTCAAACAAGACACGGCGGCAAAAAATATAGAAGAGATACGAAAATCTCTGGGTCTTCTCGAATTTGAAGAAGACAAGAAAATTGTGGAATTAATTGATATTGCGCTTTCGGAATTAATGGAACGCGCCGACAAGCTAAAGAAACAATTAACAATCAGAGAGGCAAAAGTCGTCGGCGTAAAGGCAAGCACACAAAAAGCGCTCGGGAAACCTTACGAAGGGTAAACTTTCCCTTGTTGTCGCAGAAGAATAGCCGTGAGCGTCACACCTTGCGGCTTTTCTTTGTTTTTATTATTTATAGCTTGCCATAGATAGTTTTCGGGTATATGCTTTTCGCGCAATGACGCATACAGTCCAATCTTCTGCGCTCTCGATGGCGACCCGTTCTAGGTTCTTCTGTCAAGAGCGTTTTGTATTTCAACAATAGAAATCTCAAGTTAGTCAAAAGGAGGAAGTAAAATGAAAGCTAAAAAAGCAGATTCGAAGCGGCTGAATGTTCTTGGAAATAGAGATTTATCGTCAAATCGAGACGTTTTAACCTCGATGCTCAAGCAGTTTCGGCAAAAATTGGGTTATTATTCAATCTTTGCGGCATTGCCTGGAATTATCGCCTCACTCGCACAAGATACTCTGGCTGACGAACCGAGAAAACCGGAAGTGAGCGTCGCCGGGGAAACCGCGAAACCACTTGTTGGACTGAATAACAGCCGCAGAACACCGGAATTTCTGCGACGCCAGAGCAGCTTTGTCTTACCTCATCAAACGGGTAAATATAATAATATTATTTCCACCCTTGCAGGCGGCGATGACTGTCCCGGCAACGCTATCCCAGCAGGAACTTATACAGATATTGCGCCTTTCACTGACTCCGGCGACACAACGGGCGCCAACAACACTGTTCGAGCCCTCGCTGGTTATTATTACTCATATTCAGCCGAAGGAGCTGACCACATTTATTCGTTTACGTTGACTGGTCGCGGTCCAAATCCGCAGATACAGGTCTCTACAACCTCCGCCACTTACAGACCGATGATTTATATTTTGGATGGCAGATTCGGTGGAGGATGTCCTGCTGGAACGAATATTTTTGCATCCACCTATTTGTCGCTGTCGTATTCCTCCGCCCCTCAAGGCATTGCAACTCTTGACAGGGATAGGTTGAGGTTTCTTCCATTGAATGTTCCTCTTTACCTGTTTGTGGACTCACCGGACAGCGGAGTGAACGGCTCCGGTCCCTATACGCTTCGAATGCAGGATGTAGGCATTGCGCCAGCGCCAGCGCCACCGACGAGAACAAATTTTGACTTTGACTTTGACGGCGACGGGCGTTCGGACATTTCAGTCTTTCGCCCCTCGAATGGAGTTTGGTATCTGAACCGCTCGACGCAAGGCTTTACCGCCGCGCCGTTCGGTCTCTCAAACGATAAACTTGTTCCCGCCGATTATGACGGAGACGGCAGAACCGATATTGCGGTTTATCGAGACGGAACGTGGTATCTGCAAAGAAGCCAGGCAGGATTAATCGGCGTTTCGTTCGGTACTGCCGAAGACATTCCTGTTCCTGCCGATTTTAATGGCGATGGTAAAGCCGAATTAGTAGTCTTCCGTCCGTCAACGGGACATTGGTTTGTTTATGATTTAATCAATAATCAGGTTAACGTGGTCACGTTTGGTCAGAACGGAGATAAGCCGGTCATCGGTGATTACGACGGCGACGTTAAGGCTGATATTGCAGTATTTCGTCCTTCAAACGGAACGTGGTATTTGCGTAGAAGCCGAGATGGTATGACAGCACTAGCTTTCGGGCAAGCGGGAGATAAACCGGTTGCGGCTGATTATGACGGTGACGGCAAAACTGATGTTGCCGTCTTTCGTCCATCAAATGGAGTTTGGTATTTGCTTCAATCATCTGCTGGATTAAGGAGCATTGCTTTTGGATTTGGAACAGATTTACCTGTTCCGGCAGATTACAATGGAGACGGTAGAACAGATGTTGCCGTGTTCCGACCATCAAACGGCACTTGGTATATCACGACAAATCAAATTTTCTTAAGCTTTCCACTCGTTGCTTTTGGTGAGGCTACTGATAAGCCTGTTCCCAATGCTTTCGTGCCTTAAATCAATCCAAATATAGAAAAAGTAAAGCCGTGAGCGTTAAAACTTACGGCTTTCTTTTACGTTTGTAGATAAAACCCAGTGTCCCAAAAACGCTGGTTATTGACACAGCAGTTTATAATAGAATTTGTGTCAAAATCGAACCTTTTTGAGACAATAAATCCAATCTGTAGGCACCGAAATACTCTTTTGAACTTGTATGAGTAGAAAAGACACCTCAAGAATTGATTTGGTCAATGTCGGACTAATGCTTTTTTCATGCTTCATGGCATACCTATTCCCGCTTGAACTACTGGTGTTCTCATTCGTAGTAATTGGTCCATTACACTATCTTACTGAAATATCGTGGCTGGAAGAGCGAGAATTTTTCGTTCGCGGAAGGTTTGACTATTATTGGCTTATAGCGTTGTGCATCGTAATAGCAGTCCTCCAATTTTTTAAATTTCCCTTTTCCCGAACAGTACCTCTTGCTGCGGCTTTTGGTTGCGCCTTAGCTTTTCTTTTCCTTCGTAAAACGCTGCATAAAATAATAGCCGCCGTAATTATTTGCGTGCTTGCATTTTTCTCAAGAGAAGTGCCACTTTACACCTTTTTCTTCGGCGTTCTGCTCCCTACACTTATTCACGTTTATGTTTTCACCGGTCTTTTCATTCTCTACGGAGCTTTAAAGAATAGAAGCGCAACCGGTTATTTCTCGCTTATAGTTTTTTTGGCTTGCGGCCTAATTTTCTTTATCTTCAATCCAATCCTATTTGGTATCAGCGAGGAAACTCTCTTTGGCAGTAAATCTCCTGTTGGGATAGGTACAAGTCTTTCTCAATTTTTAGGCGTAGCTGATTTCGGTCCTGTCGGGGATGAACAAGATGCCGATGCTGGCAGGACTTTCCTCAGATTCGCAGCTTTCGCTTATACCTACCATTACTTAAACTGGTTTTCTAAAACTTCCGTTATAGGTTGGCATAAAGTATCGCGCTGGCGTTTGGCATTAGTCATTAGCTTGTGGATTTTCTTCGTCAGTTTTCACGCTGTGAATTTCAGGGCAGGATTATTCATTCTTGCCATGCTGAGCATCGGGCACGTACTTCTGGAGTTACCGCTCAATTACCAGAGCGTACTTGGAATAGCCAAAGAGATAAGAAAACGCACCGGTTACGGTAAATTACGCTCTAAAGGTGATATTGCGACGAATTAAGTGCAAATCAATTTGATATTTATTTTATGAACGAAAATTGTCTCAAAAACGCCCGGATACTGTTGTCCAATTCAAAATCGTCAATAAAATCTAAAAAGAAATCTATGAATTTGCAGCGATTTAATTGAGTTAATTTTATCCAAAATGAATTGGGCAACAGTATCCGCCCGTTTTTGACACTCTTAAAATCAGCACCACGAACAATCATTTTTATTGACGTTCAGAGTTCCAAAACTCGTCCCAAAATCAAAGTTTCATAACTTGCGCTTGATTTGGCTTTCGAGACATAGCAAGAAGCCGTGAGCGTGACCAGCTTGCGGCTTTTTATTTCTAGAAATACCCTCCTTTTGGAGGGTATCATTACTAATCTAACCAAATTAGAATCTACACGTAGTCAAGTCATTTTCTTAACGATAAAAAAATAAATATTTTTAGAATTAGATATAAGTTTTCTTCTTTTTTTGTGCGTTAGTAAATAGGCACAACTCCATTTAAAACTGATTGATGAAAATTTTGTAAAAAAATAATGAAAGTTTGAATCTGCTTTCTAGCTATAAGCGAATCCTCACTTTATGAATTAACAAAGAAGTAAATAACAACGTGTTAATAACATGAGGGAAGTTAGTAGAATTATTGTCGATTTTGAGTTGTCAGAAAGTGAATATGAATTTACTTTAACTTGTTAAGACTCTCACCTGAGCAAGTTTCAATAAGGCAAAAGGTTAGTGTTGGGATAGCGCTAACCTTTTGCCTGCTATCTTAAAATCAGGTAGCGACATGACTGAGGGGTCAGTTTTAAGAGTATTGTTAGTTTATATAAAAGTACTAAATAGTTTAAAAAATTAAATAATTCGAACAGGAGAACTTTAGAATGCGAAAAGATGTGAAACCCATCTCTAGAACAGATGGATTGGTAGTTCAAGACCTTAATGGCGAGGTTTTGATTTATGATTTGGGAGAAAACAAAGCATTTTGTTTGAACGAAACATCAGCTTTAGTTTGGCAAGCCTGCAATGGCGAAAAAAATGTGTCGGAAATCAGCCGCGAATTGAGCCAAAAACTTAATTCACCCGCTAATGAAGATTTAATCTGGTTGGCATTAGACCAACTGAAAAAAGAAAATTTAATTGAAAATCAAGAAGATTTTCAAATTGATTTTAACGGAATGTCGCGCCGCAGCGTTATCAAGAAAGTCGGGCTTACCGTAGTTGTCGCATTACCGCTCGTAACTTCTTTGGTTGCTCCGACTGCGGCGTCGGCTCAAAGTCTTGTTGCTTGCGGGGAGGCTTGTACAAATAGTGATCAATGTCCTACTGTTTGTAACAATTGTATATCAGGAGGTCAAGGGCAAACGAACAGGACTTGTCAGAATGCGGGTAATGCTGGTTAATTTATCTTTCTTGATTGATTTACTGTTTCAGAACGCTAAACAGCTTTTGGAAACTGTTTTACAAAAGTAACAAATTTCTAAAGCCAAATGAAAATATGCTGCCGAAACAAAGATAAGTTTCGGCAGCTACAAAATTCAAAAACGTTACCAACAATACGAAAAGCCGCGAGCGTCAAAACTCGCGGCTTTTAATTCGTTTCGGTGGGTTGCGGCGGCGGTTGCTTTAGCGAAGTTTATTCGGCGGTGGCTGGCAGGGAATAAAATGTTTTGATTCGGTCAGGAAATCACGCCTTCTGATATTTCAGTTGTTCAAGACTGCGTTTCATTTCGCCAACATCAACTTTCGCTGAACGCCTTGTTTCAATCGCGTCAGTGAGGGCGAAACGTGCCGTTTCGAGTGCGGCTTTGGCTTCGTTATATGCCTTTTCCAGCGCAGGGATAGGCTCGTAAAGGGCTTCGATTTGAATGTCCATCGGTGGCAGGGTTGCTTCTTTGCGTTGTAACCTGAGCCGTTCAAGTCGTAGGCGGGTCATCTGAATTTCGATTGGTAAATCGTTTTTGCGGTGGCGCAAAACAATCATCGTTTTTGAATCGGCGGCATCGACGGCATCCGACATTCGGCTCGGAATACTATTAAGCTCGGATTCGAGTTCGCTTAAGTTGCGTGTGGTCACTTCGATTTGTGCGGTCATATCATCTTGTTTCATATTTTTTATTTATCTCCTGTTTTTTGTTTTTGTAATTTTCTAAAAGCTGTAAAATATCGGTGTTTTCTGCTCATTCATCGCACACCAGAGAGCAAGGGCGAGACCAAGCACAAGGTCATCGTTATTCCCGACGCGCCAGTCATTAGCCGCGCCGTAAGTATCGTTACCGCTGGTAGTGATTTTCGCTTTGAAATTCTCTAGCTTCCGTTTCAATAACGGTGTGAGTGGGTGTTTTTCGGTGAATTCCAGCCTGTCAGTCTCTAGTAGGACTGCAACCACGCTACACAATTCACGCTTCGGGACGCGGAATGAGTCGGGCAAAATGTTCACTGTGTCGCCGCTCGTGATGGTAATCGGCATCATCTTGCCGTTTATTTTTTCGTTTTTGAACAAATCCATCACAGCCAAGCCGATGCCCGTCTGGTCAACTGCTAGTGTCGGCAGTTGTGAGACGTCCTCTGATAGCTCTGGCGAGTTCATCCACCTGACGGTATCGCTGACGATTTCAGAAAACGACGTGCGGTGTTCCCAACGGAACAAATCCATCACGCGGAAACTATAATTTTTTGTATCCTGCCCGTGCCTTTCCAATAACACGAATGTTGAGTAATCGGTGATTTGCGCAAGGTCGCAACCGATAAAATAACACGGTCGGGCGAGTTGTTCTTTTTGTTTTTCGGTTAATAATACTGCCTGTTGGCGTCCCTCAAAAATGTGCATAAATTATCTCCTCTGACTTAGCATTAGCGGTTCATATTGACCAGTTGCCCGTTCAATATCGGCGTGATTAAAAAATGAATCAGTCGTTTCTAAAAATTCGCAGCCGTATTCTTGCCGATACCACCAGTCGCCGACTGTTTCTTTTTCACGAGCCAGCCATTCCGAATCGATGCGCGGACACTGCTCCGCCGTGATGCGGGTCCGGTGCCAGTCAGCCGCGCCGTTTGCCCATTCCGAATAGAAAAAGCCGCGCTTGCCGAAGGGCGTGCTTAACAAAACGATACGTCCGCCCGATACAGCAAGCATTGGACGCACGGCTTGATATAACTCATCGGGCACGCGGGACGCTTCGTCAACGACAAGCAGCGACACGCCCGAAAAGCCTCGGAGTGTCGCCTCTTTGCCCGGCAGAGCGATGATTCGTGAGCCGTTGTCAAGCTCAACCGTTAGTGCTGATTCCTGCGCCGTTTGTGGCATAAAGGGCGACTCCAGGTCGTTGTATGAGTTTTTGAGTTTTCTAAATAATTCTTGGCTTTGTCTCAGGCTGGGCGATAAAAGGAGAATTAGCGAGTTCGGTTTATAGACAGCCTCGTGCAGTGCGAGAATCGAGCTGACAGTGGATTTGCCGCTTTGACGCGAGCAGAGAAGCAACAACTGCCGCGCATCGCTCCGCAGCAAATCCGCCTGCCAGTCATCCGGCACAAGTCCGGCACGCCGTGCCATTAGACAAGCGTCGGATTTTTCAAGCTCAAGGTGTTCTTTAATCGCCGCTCGCATCGCCTGATTCCAGAGCGGATTCTGCGATAAGTGGCTGTAATTGTCTGATAATGTCGTGTGTTGATAATCCATATTTTGCAGCTTCAACGCGCCAGTCATTGACTTGAACATTGAGTTCAAGGCGTTCACTAAATAATTTGTGGTATTTACCCAAAAGCTCTAACGACTTGATTTTGTCGGCGAGTTTGAGAGTCGCGGAAATTATCTCGCCGTCTTTATCGCGCCTGATTTCCAGAAAGTCCTGCCAGCCGGCTTTAGCAATCGCGGAGAGCTGTGAGAGGACTTCGTTAGAACGCATTACAGCCTCTTCAACACGCACGCCGATTAGCTCGGCTATCTTTGGGTTGCGCATTAATTCAAACGCCCGAGTCGATAAAGTATTGTCGGCGCCTGAGTACCCCGCAGCTCGCGCCGCTTCCCTGCCGTTTGGATTGGCAAGATAGGCTTCAACAAAAAGGCGCTGTCTTTGAGTGAGTTTAATTTCCATAAATTTATAACGGTATAAGGTTTTAACTTGATAACGGTACAAAGTTATACCTTTATAAAATTAACACAAAAATCACTAAAAACAAATGAAAAACACACTGAAAACTTAGTAAGTTTTAGTGCTTTTGCGCACGGCTGCCGCATACAAGATATTGTGGTGAATGGTTGTTTTTAGACTTTGCAGAGTTATGTTCTTAATGAAACGCCCGTAAACGTTGAACATCGCTAGTTACATAAGGGCTATTATCGGACTCTAGGGTTCAGTTGACCCAATAAACACGGAGCTTTTTATAGCTTTGTGGTAGGTTAAAATTGTAGTTATAATACTAAACACAAAACTCCTCCTTTTAATAACATAAAATTAAATTATGAGTATTCGTAATAGCTTTGAACTAATACTAACTGAATACCCAGTCGCTAAAGCACAAGGATTTGCCAGTCACCCTCTTGCCGAATTGATTAGAGGTGAAGTGCCTAGCACTATCAGGGCGAAAGTTGAGGAGCCTGAGCGCTACACTTTCAAAGGAAGCGCAGGACAAGGGAACTGGGCACAAGCACCTTGGATTGCAGTTTTCGATGTTCTTATTACTGATACTGTCCAACGTGGATATTATCCAGTTTATTTGTTCAGAGAAGATTTTTCTGGTTTATATCTTAGCTTAAATCAAGGAGTAACTGATATTAAACAGAAATATCCTAATCCAAAAGAGGCACTCAAAATCAAAGCGGCAGATTATCGCACTCAGATTGGAGGTCAATCACCTAGATTCTCTAGTGTAAGCATAAATTTACACCCATCTTCGCCTTCCAATCTTTCGGCTTTTTATGAAGCAGGAAATATCTGCGCGAAGTTTTACGATACAAACAACCTGCCGTCTGAAGAAGAACTAATAACTGACCTTCGTAGCATTCTCCAAGTTTATGAAATTTTGAGCTACAACGAAACGGTTCCTGTTGGGACAGCAGTTGCAGACGAAGAGACCAATCTTTATGTAGAGGACCTTAGAAAATTTAGGCAGCATAAACGAGTGGAGCGTAATGCAAAGCTAGCCAAAGAGGCAAAACGGATTCACGGATTTACTTGTAAATTGTGCGGATTTAATTTCGAGCAAATTTATGGTGAGATTGGCCAGGAATATATTGAAGCACATCACCTAACACCAATTTCTAAACTTAAAGGTGAAAAACTCTTGCTCGACCCAGTAAAAGACTTCACGGTGCTATGTGCTAATTGCCATAGAATGATTCACCGTACTGAATTTCCAGATGATATAGAAGGCTTTCGCAGGAAGTATCTGACAGGGTCAGTTGAATTATGACTCACGCAACTCTTCTTATCGGACTCCAAGCCACTTTCTTATGCTCAACCATGTCGTATCCAAACCCATATCGTCAGCTTGGGTGTATGCGTTGAATGTGGTATGCAGTTAATAAAATTTTTATACGGAGCGTGGAAGAATGAAAAATATTCAAATTATACTGTGGACGGGTGTTATCGTCGGCGTAATAATTGGCGCTTTTATTTTAATTGTGGGTATGATGGCGGCATCGGGCCCACGGCGAGAAGCTGTTGTTATTTGCCTTGCTTTAGCCTGTGCCATATTGCCGTATTGTCTAGCCCGCGCTTTTTCTGAAATGTGCAATATGGGCAATAAAATGTGACAAACGAAACAATCACGACGACCGAGTGTTCATAATTCCATTATATCAATCTCAGTTTCGGGGCTTTGCCGTAACCAAAATTCACGAAGAATCCAGGATTGTATCCGGTTGCACGTGACACCTTCCACGCGCTCGCCGCTGATTTTAACCGTGGGATAAAAGAGAGGCACCTCTTTACCCGTCCAAGCGTCAGAAATGTCGTTGACGCGCAAATGCGCGTTAATGTAGCGGTCAGCAAGCACCTTGAGCTGTGCATCTGTCAATTTACCTTTGGAATGTTTACTAACACCGTTGAAAAGTTCCTTCCCCGCGTCAAATGCTCTGACGGTTGGCATACCCAAAAGTAACGCATCGGCGTCGTGATTTTTCGCCGACGCGAACAACCAATCAATCGCCATTTGTCCTGATTCGTTCTCTACGTCAAATACATCTTCAAGAATAAAATCTTCGGTATCGGTTCGGGATTCGGTTACGTGCGGATATTCAAAATCAGGGAAGGCTTCACCGATTCGCAGTTCGACAAAATCGCGCAACGCATTGGCTCCGGCGCCTTGCAACATATCATTCCAGTCCTTTGCGCCTTCAGGTCGCAAACGCACGGCTCGAGCGCCTCGTGAACGTAAAACATTGACTAAACTTTCGGCTGCTTTATCGCCGGATTCGTCGGCGTCGGTTGCTACAAAAACATTTCGGAAGGCTAAAGCAGACGGCAGCCACTCCGGGAACGACGTTCCGACAACGGCAACGGCTGGTAATCCGCACGAATGTAAACTGAGAGCGTCAAAGACACCTTCACAGACGGCAATAATCTCCGCTTCTAACGCGCCGGGCGTGGCAAATAAGCCAAAACTTTTCTTGCCGACGGACTGTGTTTTTAATTTGCCTTGCGACTCTTTACCGTCAACGAAACGACCGTTAAAAGCAACCAGTTCACCATGCTGATTGTGCATCGGGAACAGCACGGCTGGGCGCCCGTAAAAATTGTTTGAAAATAAAACATTCGCCGCGCTTGCAAGCTCAATCGGTATGACGCGTTTCTCAAGATATTTTGCACCATCTGTACCAAAGACAGGCACGGCGTCTTTTAACACTTGGCTTAATTTTGCCGCAGAATCGCTTTCTATTTCCTGGGTAGGCGGTGGGGTGGGTTCGACACTAAAAGCGCGTGCTAGTGCGGCAGCTGTGCGAACTTTGCGCGGCGTGAAAGAAGACTTGCTCCACTTTTCTCTGATTACACCTTTCACGCCGCACCTGTGGCAAAGATAAGCGCCTGTATCAATATTTAGTGCAAGTGCGCGGTGTGCCGTGTCGCGCGGTTTGCCGTCGCCGCATTTCACGCATAACAAACGCCACTCG
>MWVT01000171.1_pt1 | contig 13580 bp, 15 predicted proteins | sample 1047201 | NCBI WGS metagenome assembly MWVT01 (sample SAMN06349988, study PRJNA376086) | soil metagenome | isolation source: TG5-1 sample Antarctic (ecotone) soil | place: Antarctica | collected 2015-01-13 | reverse complement strand
TCACGTGCCGGATTGACCGATCCGAAACGTCCGATCGGTGTTTTCCTGCTCGTCGGAACTTCCGGTGTCGGAAAAACCGAAACGGCACTCGCACTTGCCGAAACGCTTTACGGCGGTGAACGCAATCTGATCTCGATAAATATGAGCGAATATCAGGAAGCGCACACGGTTTCGAGTTTGAAAGGTTCGCCTCCTGGTTATGTCGGATACGGCGAAGGCGGAGTTTTGACGGAAGCGGTTCGCCGTAAGCCTTATTCGGTTGTTCTGCTCGATGAAGTCGAAAAAGCCCACCCGGACGTGATGGAACTTTTCTACCAGGTTTTCGACAAAGGAGTTTTGGAAGACGGCGAAGGACGCGAGATTGATTTCAAAAACTGCATAATTTTGCTGACTTCAAATATTGCAACAGATTTAATTATGTCTTTGAGTGCCGATCCCGAAACTCGTCCCGATCCCGCAGGTCTGGAAGAAGCGATTCGCCCCGAACTCGTCAAAGCCTTCAAACCCGCATTATTAGGGCGTATGGTGACAGTTCCATTTTATCCGATTACCGATGATGTCTTGAGAGAAATCGTCAAACTGCAACTTAAAAAAATAGAAAAACGAATTTTAAATAACCATAATTCGCAATTTTCTTATGATGAGTCCGTCATAGATACAGTAGCGGCACGCTGCACGGATGTTGATAGCGGTGCAAGAAATGTAATTAACATTCTAAACGGGACACTTTTGCCGAAAATGAGCAGAGAAGTTCTATCGCGTATGGCAAGCGGTCAAGAAATCAAAAATGTTCACGTTTCGGTTGGCGAAGATGAAAATTTCGTTTATGAGATCAAGTAATTATTCGGTTTTGAAGTTGGTAAAGGTAAAATGAGCACTACACAAGACGGCAGATTATTACGCATTGATTCGACTGCATTTGATAAGGACTATCTTTTGCTGAATGAGTTGCAGTTCACAGAGGAAATATCCGAATTATTTTACTGTAATGTGCAGCTTTTACACGGTGAGGATAAAAAGGATTTTGAGCCTACCGATATAGATGCAACTGCCATTTTAGGACAAAATGTTACCATTACACTAAAACAAAGCGACGGAACAACCCGAACACTGAACGGCATTGTAAATTCTTTTTCAAGGGGCGATCGTGATGCACGATTTTCCTATTATCAGGCAACGATTGTTCCGAAGGTCTGGTTATTGACTCAGGTTATACAATGCCGTATTTTTCAACATAAAAGCGTCCTTGAAATTGTTAAGGAAGTGCTTGAAGACTTCGATTTTTCGATGCAGGTTCAGGGTGAATTTAAGCCGCGTGATTATTGTGTTCAGTATCGGGAATCCGACTTTCAATTTATCTCCCGGATAATGGAAGAGGAAGGAATATATTTTTATTTCGAGCATTCCGACACGAATCACAAAATGATTCTCGCCAATACTCCGACATCACATAAGGACGCACCGACCAAAAACGTCATCACATATGTCGTTGAATTAGACGATGATAAGAAATTTGTTCCGCGAATAAATAATCTTTGGACGGGTTACAAACTTCAAATCGGTCAAGTGGCATATCGTGATTTTCATTTCCAAAAACCAACGGATAACTTGGAAATACAACAACCTTCATTTTATCCGGTTGCTAATAACCAAAATCTGGAACTATATGATTATCCGGGAGGATATGCCCGAAAATATGACGGGATAGACCGAATGGGAGGAGAAAGTCCGGGCGGTTTTAACGGTATTTTCCCGGACAAGCAGCGAACAGTTAAGAATACGATGAATGCCTTGGATTCACAGTATAATGTTCTGTCAGGCACAGGGAACTGCTGTTCATTAATCGCCGGATACAAATTCAAACTTATCAAACATCCAAACAAAAAACTGAATGCTCAGTATATTATCAGTTCCATTACTCACGAAGCACACCAATCACCGAATTACCATTCAGATGAGGAAGTAGGTGAACCCTATAATAACCAGTTTGAAATTATCCCTTATGGTCAGGGAGTGCCGCCTTATTGTCCTCCGAGAAAGATTCCGAAACCTGTCATTGAAGGATGTCAGACCGCTATGGTTGTTGGTCCGAGCGGTGAAGAAATATTTACCGATAAATATGGACGGGTAAAAGTTCAGTTTCATTGGGATAGACACGGGAAAGAAGATGCAGGTAGTTCCTGCTGGGTAAGGGTTGCACAACTCTGGGCTTCAAATGGTTGGGGTTCGATGTTTATTCCACGCATCGGAACGGAGGTTATTGTTCAGTTTGTCAATGGAGACTTGGATAACCCGATAATTACCGGCTGTGTTTATAATGCCGAAACAATGCCCGCTTATACTTTACCCGATGAAAAAACAAAATCGGGAATTAAAACCAATTCCAGTAAGGGCGGAAACGGATTTAATGAGCTTCGATTTGAAGATAAAAAAGGTAAAGAACAGATTTTTATCCACGGTGAAAAAGATTTTGATCTTAGAATCAAAAACGACAGAAAAGAAATAGTTAAAAATGACCGCCATTTGATAGTTGAAAATAATCAGCACGAAAAAGTTAAAAAAGATAAACATTTAAAGGTTGGCGGTGATAAAAATGAAGAGGTAACCGGAACTGTTTCACTCAAAACACAAAAGATTCAAAATAAAGTCGGGCAAAATTATGGTCTTGATGCCGGTTCAGAAGTTCATATTAAAGGCGGAATGACTACCGTTGTCGAAGCCGGAACAAGTTTAACGCTGAAAGTTGGGGGCAACTTTATCAACATAAACTCCGGCGGAATTTTTATTAAGGGAAAAATGGTGATGCTTAACAGCGGCGGTATGGGGGGTTCCGGTTCAGGGGCAAGTCCCGATCCGCCCGAAGAACCGAAAGAGGCGGATGATGCAAAAGCGGGAAAAGATGTGAAAACCAAAAAGAATCCGCCGCCGCCGAAGCCTAAAGAATTTAGTGAACTTGGGAGAATGCTTGCATCGGCAGCCAAGAACGCAACACCTTTTGTCGAGCCGTGAACGTAATAAATTTTGATGAAGTTTTCATCTATGAACAAGCAAAAACTTAAAGAAATCCTCCTGATTAACCAAACGAAATTATATTGCGTGTTGGACGGTGCAAATGTGCCGAATCTACCGATGCGTCTGTACGAGGCAAAATTACCGAACTACTGTCTTTTCAGCGGAGAGCTATCGCCCGATGTCGTTCATGTTGCTCCGTATGTCGTAAATTTATTTCCCAACAATCAATTTACAGAATGGATTTTGGAAGAAGGTTTCGGTAAAAACTGGGGAGTTTTTGTTCATTGCCGTTTTTCTATAACTGAAATGCGAAGACATTTTCGCTCGTTAGTTTCAGTTCACGACGAAAAAGGCAATCCTTTAATATTTCGTTTTTACGACCCGAGAGTTTTCAGAAAATTCATACCGACTTGTGAGATTGAGGAAATAAAAACACTTTTCGGCAAGGTTGAAACCTATTTTGTTGAAGCGGAAAACAGTTCGAATATGATTTCCTACAAAATAGATAATGACGAGATCAAAATAGGCGAAATTGATCTGGAAATTAAAAATTAAGAAGTTTAAGGAGTGAAAAATTATGCCAACCGGACCTGCCGCAAGAATTACCGATACGGTCGCCCATCCATTACCGCCCATGCTTATACCCGGACCGGGAAGTATGAATGTTTTTATCGGATTTTTACCCGCTTGGCGGGGAATGCTTTTAGCAGCAGTCGGAGCATTGCAAGCGGCTAAAACCGTAGCTGATACCGCAATCAAAACAGCCGAAGCCGCAACGCTTGCAGCGGCGGGAACGCCCGGAGCCCCGGCGGCAAAGGTGGCAGAAGAAGCGACAAAAACGGCAACTCTGGCTTCAATGGGCAGTGCTATCTCAGGTGCATCGGCAGGAGCAGACAAACACCTTTGCACAACGCCTCTGCCTATTCCCCCACACGGTATCGGCGTAGTTATTACAGGCTCGGCAACCGTAGTGATCAATAACCTTCCGGCGTGCCGTATGGGAGATACCATTCTCGAAGCCATCGGACCGCCAAACATAATTACTAAAGGTGAAACAACAGTAATTATCGGTGGCTAAGTTTTTTGTTTGCGAATTATTTAAAAATATGTTGGTTATCAGACAAGCACAAATTGACGCTTTAACAATGGGTAGCGATGAAGAGTTCGTCGAATTTCTCGTTAACCACGTTAAAGAAGAAGACCCCGAATTGGAGAATGAATATGATGATGAAACACTTCGGGAAATGGTCAGAGGCGGAATAAAAAGAGCCAAAAGCCACGATTTTTCAACCGCTGAAGATTTAACCGTTTTTGTTTCGCTAATGTTTGAAATTGCTCCGAATTTTGATGAACAACCCGAAATCAAAGCCGTTCTCGATAATGACAAAATCCAGCCCGAAGATCGTCTTGAAGCATTATGGACGGAAGTTGTTCCTGAAGAAGCGTGGGAAAAAGCGGAAGAAAACTATGATGAAGAAAAGTGGATACGAATAAAAAAAGCACCCGACAAAACAGAGTAGCTGATTATGGCAAACCTTAAACAAAGACAAAAGAAAAGAGAGAAAAAAGCGGCAGAGGCGGCGAAGGCATCTGCTGAGAACGCAAAAAAAGCCGCTCAAGCAAAAGGTGTCGCCCCTTGTCCCGACAAAACTCCGCAGGAAAAAGAAGCTGAACGAATAGCTAAAAAATATACAGATATTGCTGCAAACGGGCATACCGTTCAAAGACACGGTGAAGCAATTACCGAACAACAACTCAAAGATCGTGCCGTTAATGGATTCGATCCGGCAACCGGAACAACCGATGATGCTTACAATAAAAATCCCGACGGATCACCTAGAGAACATAATTATGGTCGGCACGCAACAAAATTTGAAAGTAAGGAAGCACTTGTTAAAGTGGACGAAGCGATTAGAAAAAGTCAAACTTATAAGGATGAATTGAAAGAGGCAATAAAACAAAATGCAAGTGTGTTTGCCGTCAAAGATAAGAAACTGGAAGATGCTTTAGGCAAAGATTATAAAAAAATGGTAAGCGGTGTAACCAGGGAAGGCTCGAAAAACAATCCGACAGGAAATACAACCGCCACGGATTTTACCGATGGAACTATTCGAGCCGTTTATAAAAAGGATGCATCTGGTAACTGGAATATTGAAACAATGTTCCCCGAACCAAAGTAATTATAAATTATGAGTGAACAAAGTATATTAAAAAGACTTCTAGAAACTACATTTAGTATGGGTGTAGAAACTGATTGGGATGATTTAAAGCGTTTTCTCAAAGACCCGAATTTCCCGGATCGGGAAAAAACTTTTAAAAACGAATTAGCTGATGCGATTACTCATCATACGATTTCGCCTAAAGAGTTTGAAGATTTAACTGCAATTGACCAGGATGAGCAAGAAGACGTTGACGAGTTTCTAACTGAGGAAATATGGAAACCACTTTATAATGATGAAATTATTATGCACAGACATTAAATAATCCGACGATTCTGTAAATTATTTATCCTGATTTATTTCCTTTTTCTCTTTTTCGGCTTTAACCAAACCGCCTATATCGTCAACAACTTTTTTCGGCATTTTCTTGAGTTCGCCGCTGTATTTCCAAGCGGTTTTGCCATTTTTCATCGGTGTCAGCGTTTTGCCTTTGTCATTGATTAGCGACATATCGGCACTGACTTTCGGGTTTTTAGTGGTTGCCGAGTCGGATTCTTTTTTGATATTGATCTTTAAAGTTCCGTCCGCATCTTTTTTCTCCTTCATCACATTCATCACACCGGAATTTTGAATTGTTTCGACCAAATCCTGATTAATTTTAACGCCCGTGTCAATATCGCCCTGCCATTCCAGATAAACCTTTTTTATTTCCGTTAAAGATTTTCCTTCCGGGTTTTTATCAACTTGATTTTTGGCAACCTGTGAATTTTCGCTATCAACTTTTTTGACAGGATTAACATTTTCATTTATAACAGCCGTTTCATTCGTTATCGGTTTAAGCGGATTTTTCGGCGTTTCAATTTGAGTTTTTGGTGTTTCAACTTTTTTTACATTTGCCGTGTTTTCAACGCTTTGCTCTTTTTTCTTTTTAGCCTCAGCAACTAGACCGTTGACATCGGCGACGATTTTTTCGGGCATTTTTTCTAGTTTTCCGTCATATTTCCACAAGGTTTTTCCGTTTTCAGCAGTCGGAGTCAGAACAGTTCCGAAATCATTTGTCAGCCACATATCCGCAGTTACAAGCGGATTTTTCGGAGAATTTTCATCTTTTTCATATTTGATGTTGATTCTTAATTCGGCATCGGCATCTTCCTTTTTCTGCATAAGTGCAAACAGATTTGCGTCCTGAATTTCTTCAATAACCTTTTGATTTATCAAAATTCCGGTATCAACATCGCCTTCCCATTTCAAATAAACCTTTTTAATTTCGAGTAGGGATTTATCACTCAAGCCTTGATTTACATTTGATTTTTCCGTGTTTGAAAGATTTTGATTTTCGGAAATTCTTTGTCTGACTTGTTTGCTTCTCTCATCCTTTTCCTTAGCTGAGATCGCACTATTTACTTTATTCAGAGAAGAAATGGTTGTATTTTTTTTCGGAGATTTTTGTTTAACGGGCGTGCGTCGTGCTTCGACTGAAGAATCCGGTTTATTAATATCGAATTTATCAACTTTGATGCGGTTACTTTTCGCCGAAAGAGTTTTGCGAATGCTTTTTATGCTGACCTTTGTTCTTTTTTTATTATTTTTTGCAACACCTTCAACTCCGCGATTGCGGACTGAATTCGTCGAACTAGCTAAAGATTTCTTAGATGATGTAGAATCTGAATCTGTCGTTTTACTGTCTGCATTTGCCGAACTTTTTTTATCAGCAGATACATTTTCTTCATCGTCGTCGCCATCGCCGCCGCCCGAAATATCATCGGGCAAAACTGCTTGATCTTTAACGACATCTTCTTTTTTCGCTTTCGTTACAGAGTTGGTAATTTCCTTCTTTTTATCGGGATTATTTTCTTTGGCAACTTGATTATCCTTGCCTCCCCGCAATGTGAACCAACCGACACTAAGAACCAACAAGGCGATCAAAAGAACTACGGCGGGAATTAAAAATGCTCTGTTGCGATTTCCGTCTAAAGGTCTCTCTTCGACTGCAGAAGCGGAAACGGTAGCAGCGGCGGCAGTTTTCGTGGTTGCAGTTTCAGCAACATCCTTATCTGAAGCGGCAGAAGTGGCGGCAACAACGGGAGCAGCGATAATCTTTTGCTTTGCGGGAATTTCTCTTTCTATAAAGGTAACTCCGCAATTTATTTTGTTGATTTTCCCGTCTTCTTCGATCGGAACGAATTGAAATTTAACTTCCTCACCATCTTCGAGTGTGAAATTCTGCGTAACATTTTGATTTTCGACATTTTCAAAATCCAATGGAAAGGCTTCTAGAAACTCTCTTTCCTCCGCTCCGCTTCTGTAAAGGACAATTTCTTTCGCATCAGCATTCAAATTAAATCTGGTTGAACTAACTCTGCTGAGATCAAAACCAGCCTTTTCAACTCCGTCAACTACAATAAATATATGTGAATCTTTCCCCTGTCCCATAATTACTCCTAAATTCGGACGCTATTATCCAAGCCTTTTGGTTTATTTCTAAATTCGTTTATACTTCTATAATAGATTTAAAGGAGTTCGGTTTTCAGATATTTATCAACAAAATCCGTTTATTTTACGGAGTTTAGGGTTTTGTCATCTCTTCGGGCTTAACCAATTCATCAAATTTTTCGCCGTCCAAAATTCCCAGTTCGATTGCCGATTCCCGCAATTTGATGCCTTTTTTGTGGGCGTTCTTGGCAATTTTTGAAGCCTTATCGTAACCGATGTGCTGGTTTAATGCCGTTACGAGCATCAGCGAATCATTGAGATATTCGTTAATCTGCTCACGGTTTAACTGAATTCCCGAAACGCAATAATCCACAAATCCGTGGCAAGCATCGTGAAGCAAACGCACCGAATGCAAAAAATTATGAATCATCACGGGTTTAAAAACATTCAGTTCAAAATTGCCTTGTGAACCTGCAAAACCAATCGTTGCATCATTTCCCATAACCTGAGCCGCAACCATCGTCATCGCCTCGCTTTGCGTCGGATTAACCTTGCCTGGCATAATCGAACTTCCCGGTTCATTTTCCGGCAAAACCAATTCGCCAAGTCCGCAACGCGGTCCCGAACCCAACCAGCGAATATCATTTGCAATTTTCATTAAACTTGCGGCAAGAGTTTTCAAACCGCCCGAAGCAAATATCAATTCATCGTGTGCCGAAAGTGCCGCAAATTTATTCGGATGAGCTTTAAATGCCAAACCCGTCAACTTTGAAATCTCCGCCGCCGCCCGTTCCGAAAATTCGGGATGCGAATTAAGTCCCGTTCCAACCGCTGTTCCGCCAATCGCCAGATCAAGCAATCCACTCATCACCATATTTAATCTCTGCAAATCTCTTTCGATTAAACTCGCCCAACCGCCGAATTCCTGTCCAACTGTCAGCGGAGTTGCGTCCTGCAAATGCGTTCTGCCGATCTTTACAACGTCCGCAAATTCGCTTGCTTTTGCTTCAATCGCATTTTGCAATCTCTGCACTTGCGGAATAAGTTTCGTCAACTGCTCCGCCGCCGCAATATACATCGCCGTCGGGAAAGTGTCGTTTGAAGATTGCGATTTATTGACATCATCATTCGGATGAATCGGCGTTTTAGAACCCATTTCGCCGCCCGCAATTTCAATCGCACGATTCGAGATAACCTCATTCGCATTCATATTCGTCTGCGTCCCCGAACCAGTCTGCCAAACTCTCAGCGGAAAATGTTCATCCAATTTCCCCTCGATAACTTCATCCGCCGCCTGCACGATCAAATCGCATTTGTCTTCCGAAAGTTTCCCCAAATCGCAATTCACAATCGCACAAGCCTTCTTCAAAACACCCAACGCCCGAATCATTTCTCGCGGCATCACATCAAACCCAATATCAAAATGATGCAAACTACGTTGCGTCTGAGCTCCCCAATATTTATCCGACTGAACTTCGATCTCGCCCATTGAGTCAGTTTCAATCCTTGTTTCCACATCTGTTTTCGTTTCTTCTGTCATAATTTTTATTTGTTATAAATATATCAATATTTGCTAAATCACTTTCGTAAAATTCGTATTTAAACCGACTTTCATTTATCTTATATTTTCTGGAAAACCACTTTTTTAAGTCCTTTGCATATTTTTCAGGACTTATATCCTTCTCGCTCTCAACGTCATAATATCTGGAAATATTTCCGACTTTCACAAAAACTTCATATTCTGAATTTTCCTTTATTATTTTCGCCAATGTATCCCAATCAACTATGTCATTTCTTAAAGCAAGAACAGCAGGACTGCATTCATTACAAAATGTGGCATATAAAAGTCTTTTTTGTAATCCTTTCAACTCAAAATTCTCTTTATTAAACTGAGGCAATTTATCGCCTTCATTTATTAACCAAAGTTCTCTGTGAAATGATGTTTTTCCTTCAGCAACAGCAAAAGAAATTCGTTCAGTATCAAAATTTCTAAGTGATAAATACCATTTTACGTTTTCAATATACTTTTGGATATTTCCAATTCTGCTTTTATTATCCCCAACATAAACAATAAATAAACCTTTTGCTTTCGGCTGATTTATCAAACCAATTATAAAATTATCAATTCTTGTAGACTCATCATCTGTATTCAAAGTATTGTATTCGTCAAATTTTGTTTGAGCAAAAACTGACTGCAAGCCTATTATGCCGACTAAAAGAGAGATAATTATAAAAGACTTTTTTAGATTTTTAGCTGCTTCCAACATAATTTCCTTACCGCTTTTTCTTAATATATGTGTCAACTTCCTTTTTATACTCGCCCCAACCAGTCCAGAGTTCTTCTAATTTTAAGTTTCCATTTACATAACTTACCACACGGTAAATATAAACTCTGGGCGGACAATCTTCATTTATTCGGTCAATGTCTTTTAATACAAACGTATCTTTATCCAACCAATGTATGCGAAATTTCGCCGGATAACCGCATTCGAGATCAGCATAAAAATTAACCACATCATCCTTAGCAGTAAATTCCAGTCCCGCACAAGTTGCTCCTTTCAGAATAAAATGACCCTTCAATTTATCAGAATAGCTTTGACTCGTTTGCTCAACTTTCTTTTTCGGAGTTTGACCAAAGAGATTTTTGCTTATCCCAAATATTGAAACCAAAAGAAAAATTGCTATAACTGAAATAAACTTTGATTTATTCATATTAATTTTGCCTTCCTCTATCTTGAACATTTTACTTGACCATTCTCATTTGATTGATGATAATAAGGCGTGAATATTTCACACGGTTAAGAGTTTTTTTAACCTTCTTATTTTCAAATAGGAATAAAGCGTTGGTTGATAGTTATTTAACTTTCAACAACGCTTTATTTCTTTTAATTTTCTGTTAATTTCTTCCTAACGATTTTAATCATACAACATAACAAATCTTGACAAAACTTCTTGTTAAAACTTACCTTTAGACAATTAAATCTGTTTTTGTTTCTCGCATTTAAAGTTTATGGAAAACTTCAAACTTCTATTTCAAATTTACATCCGCCCCGCTTTTGCATTTAGCGAGATTATGGATAAAGGCAGTTGGCTTTTTGCGGCGGTGGCGGTTTTGGTGGTTTCGTTTGCGTTTCAATATGCGGTCAATTCCAAAATTATGCAGACTTACGCCGTTTCGCAATTTGATTATTATTTGGTGAATTCAAATTTTAGCGATTCACAAATAAATGACGGAACGCTGTCGAATGAGCAATTAGCCGAAGCCGAATATTATGCAAATGCTGATGTTGATAAAGAATTAAATCGTGAACGCCGACCTTTTCCCGTAATCGGCAAAAACATCTTTTACTTTTTCTCGTTTTATTCGGGTTTTTTCACGCCGCTTATTTCGCTTTCGCTTTTTTATATTCCGGCGACGATTATTTTATTGGCGTTATTTGCTCAACTCGGAAATGCGGGAACTGTTTTGCGGCGGGATTATGCAACGCTTGCGACTTGTTCGCTGATGGCTTGGGTGGCGGCACATCTTCCGTTTGCGGTTGTCGCGTTTTTGCTGAATTCGTTAAATCTTGACAGCGGAGTTTATTTGGGATTTTGGCTGGCGAGCGGTTTGCTTTTCGGCGGTTTGATGGTCTTTACTTTGCGGACGGTTTTCGGTGTGGATTACGGCGTGGCGATTCTGACGATTGCCGTTTCGTGGATATTTTACAGTCTTGGAACTTACGTTTTCCAATTCATTTCCCCGTGGCTTTTTTCGCCGTTTTTACTTTTCTTTGCGGTAATTTATTTGGGCGGATATTTAGGAAGCGAAGTTCGCGGATTTGGAAATGCGATGCGGCAAAAGCGTGATCTGAAAAGGTTTTTGAATAATGCCACGGTCAATCCGAATGATGCCGATGCACATCTGCAACTCGGTTTGATTTATAAACAAAGACGGCAAGACGAAAAAGCTCTCGAACATTTTACAAATGCGTTTGAAATTGACAAGGAAGAGATTGACACAAATTACGAACTCGGCAAAATCGCCCGACAAAATGGCAATTTGCAAAAAGCCATCGAACATTTTTCCATCGTTGTCGGGCAAAATGAAAAGTATTCTTTAAGCGAAATCTGGCGTGAGATCGGTGCAACATATCTGGAAGCCGATATGCTCGATGAAGCACAAAACGCATTGGAAAAATTTGAAGTTAAACGTCCGTTCGATGCCGAAGGTTTATATTATCTCGGCAAACTTTTAAAACAAAAAGGTGAAACCGTCGAAGCAGATGAAATGTTCCGCCGCTCAATCGAAGCCGTAAAAACCGCCGCCTATTATCGGCGTGGCGAACTTAGAAAATGGAGCAAATTGGCACAGAAGGAATTATAATACGCTTTTAATTGACAATCCGTTTATACGAGTTTACTTTTAATATTATGCCGTTACGAGAAATTACCACAGAGGAAATTAAGACTTATCAAGACGATGGAATCGTTTGTTTGCGGGGATTGTTTTCTTCCGAATGGGTTGAAGCCTTGCGACAGGCGGCAGAAGATTCGATGCAAAATCCGGGAGAACTCCACGCGGAACTTGCCGAAACACGCAAAGAAAAAGGGCGATTTTTTCACGATACTTTTGTTTGGAAGCGAAATGAAGTTTGCCGCAATTACGTTTTTAATTCACCGGCGGCACGGATCGCCGGTGCGATTATGGAGTCGAGCAAAGTTAATATCTTTTTTGACCAATGGTTGATTAAAGAACCGGGAACTGTACAAAACTCCCTGGCATCACGATTTGCCGTATTGGACGATTGCGGGTTGGCAAGTCAGCACACTTTGGTTTGCGTTGGATAAAGTTACCGCAGAATCAGGTGCGGTGGAATACATCAAAGGTTCGCATCGTTGGGGCAAAAAATTCAAACCCGCCAGTTTTTCGGGCAATAATCAATATACGGAAAATCTGCCGGATGTCCCGGATATTGAAGCAATGCGGGGCGAATTGGAATTTGTGCAGTTCGATCTCGAACCCGGCGACTGCACCGTTCATCACGGTTTAATTGTTCACGGTTCGCCCGGCAATCAATCATTACAAAATCGGCGAAGGGCTCACATCTCCCGTTGGGCTGGCGATGACGTGATTTTCAGTCCGCGTGAAGGTTTACAGGAAATGCCGCCGCTTCCCGAATTAGCTGACGGCGATCCGATTGATTCGGAACTTTTTCCAAGAATCATTGGATAAATCCTGTGTTTTTTGATTCGTTCAATCAAACACTTTCAGACAGTTTCCAATTCGGTTTTCAATTTGGAAAGAAACTCTTTATCTTCCAAAATCTCGTCAAATTTCCCGACAGCGTTTTCATTATCAACCAAATTTCTCAAGGCATCGTTTATCAAAGTTTGATAACCTTTGCCGTTTTCGTCCGATTGTTGTTTGAAATGTTCAACAATATCCGCATCTAAATAAATCGTGATGCGGCTTTTGCAATCACGCAGTTGAACTTTTTTGCCGCTTCCTCTTAAATTCCTAATAGCTTTGGGAAGTTCTTCGGGAGAGAGTCTTCTAAAACCTCTTTTTTTTAATTCTGCATCAATTTCTTTATCTATATCTTTGTTTTTCATAAATTCTCACCATCCATCTCTCGGCACGTCTTGCCGTAATGAATCTTGTTTCTTCCGCATCCAAAGTAAAATAAAAACAGTTAAACCATATTGAGCCGTTTTACCGATAACCCCGTTACGAATTTCTTCAAAAGTTGAATGCTCGTCGTCTGCAAAATAAATTGCCAGCGGATCATCAAAAATATCTTCGATCTTTGCAAAATCAACCTTGTGATTTTTCAAGACCTTTTCTCGTATTATTTCGTCCCAATTAATTCTACTTTGTCAGATTAAAAAGTGCTTGCATCTGAGAATGTCTTTTTGTCTTACTTTATGGCGTTGATGAATCGTTTGCATCAGTATTTCAGGCTCATCCAACTTGTTTTTGAGGATATTTCCCAG
>MWVT01000167.1_pt1 | contig 13708 bp, 10 predicted proteins | sample 1047201 | NCBI WGS metagenome assembly MWVT01 (sample SAMN06349988, study PRJNA376086) | soil metagenome | isolation source: TG5-1 sample Antarctic (ecotone) soil | place: Antarctica | collected 2015-01-13 | reverse complement strand
GTACAGGTGAAGCAATCCGGTTCATAAAAGATTTACGTGACCCATATTTCAGGCAGTTGTATAAGGACAGAAGCATGTATTTGAGCAAGTAAAGTAGTTCATGGATCTTGGTTTAATTAATGGATAGACCAGGCTGTTTTACTATGAACTATGATCTATGAACCATGAACTATGATCTATAAACTTCAACTATGAATAAAGAAATCCTTTTTATTGCAGAACAATTAAAAGATTTATATCAAGGCGATCCATGGTTTGGCAGAAACATGCAGGAATTATTAGGAGAAGTGAATAAAGAAATTGTTTTTAAAAAGATCGCAAACCAGCATAGCATTTTAGAATTGCTTTGGCATACCATTACCTGGCGTGAATTTACCATCAGTTGTTTGGAAAACATAAAAACCAAAAGCCTGCAGCATTTTGTTGAACAAGAATGGAGGGAATTAGACCACAACGATGAAAGCCTTTGGCAGGAAGGATTAGAGCGGCTTCAAAAAACGCAAAACAGTTTGATTCTTTGTTTAGAAAAGCAGCAAGACGAATTATTGAATAAAATTGTTCCGGAGCGGGACTACAATTTTAGAAAATTATTGCACGGCGTAATTCAACACGACATTTATCATTTAGGTCAAATTATTTACATAAATAAATTGTTGCAAAACCTGGAGTAATCTTCTCTACATGCAATGATGCAAGCAAAAAATCAGTTACCAACGTTTGTGACCGGAACTTTACTTAGTTTTTTCAGGAACTTACAATTCGCATCTGCAAAAATTTTAAGCATTTTTCTGTATATTTATCCAGATGCTTGTTATACAATTCCCCATTTTAAAATTGTATTATGGCAAGCAACGGTTTATATTCTCCTGCATTTGAACACGACTCCTGCGGAATTGGTTTCGTCGCCAATATAAAAAGCAATAAATCACACCAGATCATTTCCGATGCACTTACCATTCTTGAAAACATGGAGCATCGCGGTGCCTGCGGCTGCGAGAACAATACAGGTGATGGCGCCGGCATCATGATACAGACACCTCATGAATTTTTTTTTGATGAATGTATAAAGCTTGGAATTCAGTTGCCCGCATTTGGAAAATATGGTGTTGGCGCATTGTTTTTTCCGAAAGACGTACCCTTAAAAGAAGAATGCCGCGAAATATTTAACCGTTGTGCCGCAAAGCTCGGACTCCAAATATTGGGTTATAGAAAGGTTCCGGTTAACATTCATGACATCGGCTCGAAAGCGCTGTCGGTAGAACCCGAAATAGAACATGTGTTCGTTGGTTGTCCGCACCACATTAGCGATGGGGACGATTTTGAGCGAAAGCTTTTTGTGCTGCGCAACAATGCGACACACACCATCAACAGCGCCATCCGTAAAGATGAAATAGGTTTTTACATTGCTTCCTTGTCATACAAAACAGTGGTGTACAAAGGGCAACTTACCAGCGGACAGGTGCGCCATTATTTTACAGACCTGTCCGACAAAAGTTTGGTATCCGCTTTTGCATTGGTTCACTCCCGCTTTGCTACCAACACTTTCCCATCGTGGAAATTGGCGCAACCGTTCCGCTACATGGCGCATAACGGAGAGATCAATACGCTGCAGGGGAATTTAAACTGGCTGCGCACCAGCGAAAAAAGTTTTGCCTCTCCTTATTTTTCAAGAGAAGAAATGGATATGTTGTTGCCCGTTATTACAGGCGGTCAATCCGATTCTGCCTGCCTTGATAACATGATCGAATTGCTGACGCTTTGCGGCCGTTCATTGCCTCATGTATTAATGATGTTGATTCCTGAAGCGTGGGACGGCAACGAACAAATGGACCCGGTAAAAAAAGCGTTTTACGAATTTCATTCTGCTTTTATGGAACCGTGGGATGGACCTGCTTCCATATCGTTTACTGATGGAAAAATAATTGGTGCTACGCTGGATCGGAATGGCTTGCGTCCATCACGTTATTGCATTACAACAGATGATCGGGTGATCATGGCTTCCGAAACAGGTGTGCTTGGGCTTGATCCGAAACTGATCAAAGAGAAAGGAAGACTTCAGCCGGGAAAAATGTTTGTGGTAGATATGGAGCAGGGACGTATTATTTCGGATGAGGAATTAAAAGGAAACCTTTGTTCGCAACAGCCTTATGCCGATTGGTTGAATAAATATAAAATACGGTTGGAAGAATTAGCCGAACCACGGGTAATGTTTACGCACCTTGAAAGTGACCAGGTTTTTAAATACCAGAAAGCTTTTGGTTATACAACAGAAGATCTGGAAATGGTGATCGCACCTATGGCACTGGAAGGAAAAGAACCAATCGGCTCTATGGGTTTGGATGTTCCCCTGGCGATATTGAGCGATCAGCCGCAACATTTAACTTCTTATTTTAAACAGCTATTTGCGCAGGTCACTAACCCGCCCATTGACCCCATCCGGGAGCGAATGGTAATGTCGCTGGCAACTTTTGTTGGCAACAATGGGAGTCTGTTAACTGAAGATCCGCTTTCCTGTCATAGTGTAGCACTCAAACATCCGGTGCTTACTAATTATGAATTGGAAAAAATAAGAAGTATTGATACCGGTATCTTCCAGGCTAAAACAATACAATCCTATTTTAGAAACGATGGCAAACCGGGCTCCTTAAAAAGAGCGTTGGAGCGTTTATGCTTTCTTGCGGCAGATGCGGTTGAAGATGGCTTCGAAGTGGTTATTATTTCCGACCGGGCCATTGATTCGGAACATGCGCCTATCCCTTCTTTATTGGCTACCTCGGCTATTCATCACCACCTGATCACAAAAGGATATCGTGGAAAAGTGGGATTGGTGATTGAAGCCGGCGATGTTTGGGAAGTGCATCATTTTGCCTGTCTCATTGGTTTTGGTGCTACGGCTATCAATCCATACCTGGCTTTATCTACCATTCGTGAATTAAAACTCACTGCTCATTTGCAAACTGATAAAGATGTGGATAGCTTAAAAAAGAATTACATCAAAGCAGTGAATGATGGCTTGCTCAAAGTGTTTTCAAAAATGGGCATCTCCACTTTACAATCTTACCAGGGTGCCCAAATTTTCGAGATTGTTGGCATAAATAAAGCAGTGGTTAACCAGTACTTCACCGGCGCTATTTCCCGCATTGAAGGAATGGGGCTGGATGAAATAGCAAGAGAAACATTGTCCAAACATCATCTGGCCTTTAGCAAAAAAACATTTCCTGTTGATCAGTTATCCGCTGGCGGTTTGTACCAATGGAAGCGCACAGGCGAGGAGCATCTGTTCAATCCGCAAACCATTCACCTGTTGCAACACGCCACGCGGATGAACGATTACAACACCTTTAAAAAGTATTCGAAACTGGTAAATGATCAAAGTAAAAAAGCGCATACGCTTAGAAGCTTGTTCGAGTTCAAACGCAATCGTTCTTCTATTTCCATTGATGAAGTAGAGCCGTTGGAAGCCATTTTTAAACGGTTTGCAACCGGTGCTATGAGCTTTGGTTCTATTTCGCATGAAGCCCATTCAACATTAGCCATTGCCATGAACCGCATTGGTGGTAAAAGCAATACCGGGGAGGGCGGCGAAGATGAAATGCGCTACCAAACATTGGGCAATGGCGACTCTATGCGTTCGGCCATCAAGCAGGTAGCTTCAGCCCGTTTTGGTGTGACCAGTTATTATTTAACCATGGCCGATGAATTGCAAATTAAAATGGCGCAGGGCGCAAAGCCTGGCGAGGGCGGCCAATTGCCCGGGCATAAAGTAGATGAATGGATTGGAAAAGTGCGCCATGCCACACCGGGTGTGGGTTTAATCTCTCCACCTCCGCACCACGATATTTATTCGATTGAAGATTTAGCGCAATTAATTTTTGATTTGAAAAATGCTAACCGCGCCGCCCGCATTAGCGTGAAATTAGTATCCAAAGCAGGTGTAGGTACAATTGCAGCAGGTGTGGCCAAAGCAAAGGCCGATGTAATATTGATTGCAGGTCATGATGGGGGTACCGGTGCATCTCCACTCAGCTCTATAAAACATGCGGGCTTGCCTTGGGAACTGGGTTTAGCAGAAACGCATCAAACGCTTGTGAAAAACAATTTGCGTAACCGGGTTGTGTTGCAAACCGATGGACAGTTAAAAACGGGACGGGATATAGCCATTGCAACCTTATTGGGTGCAGAGGAGTGGGGCATAGCAACAGCAGCGTTGATTGTGGAGGGTTGTATTATGATGCGTAAATGCCACCTGAATACCTGCCCTGTTGGTGTGGCTACCCAGGATCCGGAATTGCGGAAACGCTTTACAGGAAATGCAGACCATGTAGTAAACTTCTTTCACTTCATAACGCAGGAACTTCGTGAGATCATGGCTGAATTAGGTTTTAGAACTATTAATGATATGGTAGGACAGGTCGATTTTCTCCAGCAAAAAACAGAAGTTGGCCATTGGAAATTCAGCAAGCTCGATCTTTCTCCCATTTTATACAAAGAACCGGCATCCAAATATTATGGCTTGTACAAACAGGTAGAACAGGATCATGAATTGGAAAATGTGTTGGACTGGAAACTGGTAGAAGCCGCACAACCTGCATTGCAATCCCAAAAAAAGACATTTGCTTCTTTTACTATTAAGAATACCAACCGAACAATTGGTACTCTGCTTTCCAATGAAATTTCCAAAAAATACCATTCCGCAGGATTGCCGCATGATACCATTCATTTCAAATTTTTTGGTACTGCCGGGCAAAGTTTTGGCGCCTTTACTACAAAAGGAATTACACTGGAGTTAGAAGGCGATGCCAATGATTATTTTGGAAAAGGTTTATCGGGCGCCAAACTAATTATCTATCCTGCTGCGGATGCTGCTTTTGTACCGGAAGAAAACAGCATTATTGGCAACGTAGCTTTTTACGGAGCTATTTCGGGCAGCGCTTATATAAGAGGTATTGCCGGTGAACGTTTCGCCGTTCGAAATTCCGGTGCAAACGCTGTGGTAGAAGGTGTTGGCGATCATTGTTGTGAATACATGACCGGTGGCCGGATCATTATTTTGGGCGATACCGGAAGAAATTTTGCTGCGGGCATGAGCGGTGGAATAGCTTATTTGTACAATACAAAAGACAATTTTGAGGCTTTGTGCAATACAGACATGGTGGACCTAGATCCTTTGCAAAGGGAAGACATCATTGAACTAAAAAAAGAAATGGAACTGCATTTTCAATATACGGGGAGCAAGGTTGCCAGGTTTATTCTATCTGATTTCGAAAACCAATTGAAACATTTTATTAAGGTGTTTCCTAAAGATTATAAAAAAATTCTGCTACAAAAAGAAACCATTATTCAGGAGCAGATTCAAAATAATATTTAAAAAAGGAATAATGAAATTGCGCTTATTACTTATTTTTTTTGGTGTTATCTGAATGCCTGATGAGGCTTCGGCAAGCTCAGCCTGACAAAGTCTTTTAAGCAATCAGAGTCTTTGTCACCCTGAGCTTGCCGAAGGGTAATGAAAAGACTTCATGCACTACTAGCTTTTAAATACATAACCAAAAATCTAATCCAGCATAACTGATAATACATCTAAAAATTGATTTATGGGCAAACCAACAGGCTTTTTAGAATTCACAAGGGAACTTCCGGCAAAACGTTTAGTTGAAAACAGAATAAATGATTACAACGAATTTGTTGAACGGTTTTCTAATGATAAGTTGAATAACCAGGCAGCCCGTTGTATGGATTGCGGTGTACCGTTTTGCCACAATGGTTGTCCCTTAGGAAATTTAATTCCCGATTTCAACGATGCTGTTTATAAGCAAAACTGGTTGCTGGCTTATCAAATACTTAGTTCTACAAATAACTTCCCGGAATTTACAGGACGTATATGCCCTGCACCTTGCGAAGGTGCCTGCGTTTTAGGTATTAATCAGCCGCCCATTACCATAGAAGAAATTGAAAAACACATTATTGAAATAGCCTTTGAAAAAGGCTACGTAAAACCATACAAACCATTTCTGCGATCAGGAAAAAAAGTGGCTGTCATCGGCTCTGGTCCTGCAGGTCTTGCAACTGCGGCGCAATTAAATTATGCCGGACACCTTGTTACTGTGTTTGAAAGAGACGATGCACCCGGTGGTTTATTGCGTTATGGCATCCCCGATTTTAAATTGGAAAAATGGGTAGTTGACAGGAGGATTGATTTATTGGAACAAGAGGGCATTGAATTCAGGTGCAATATTGAAGTAGGAAACAATTACAGCGTATATGATCTGATTAAGGAGTTCCATGCTGTTGTTCTCGCTGGTGGCTCCACCATTCCCCGAAATTTAGATATACCGGGAAGGGATTTAAAAGGCGTTCATTTTGCTATGGATTACCTGAAACAACAGAACAAAAGAATAAATAACCGGGGTTTAGATGGCAAGGACATTTGGGCCACGGGAAAGGACGTGGTGATTATTGGCGGTGGCGATACCGGAAGTGATTGTGTTGGTACTGCAAACCGGCAGAGAGCCAAATCGGTAACGCAATTAGAATTGTTGCCACAGCCACCTGAGGAGCGAACAGTTCACATGCCCTGGCCAACTTTCCCTATGACGTTGAAGGTTACTTCTTCTCATCAGGAGGGCGCAAACCGGCATTGGGCGATTGCTACCAAAAAGTTTTTGGGTGATGAAGAAGGAAATCTAAGAGCGATACAATTAGTTGATTTGGAGTGGAAGATGGCAGAAGATGGCAAGTATGCCCAATTTTTTGAAACTCCAGGATCTGATAGAGAAATTCCCTGTCAGTTAGCTTTCCTCGCTATGGGTTTTCTCTATCCTCAAAAAGAAGGATTGCTGAGTGAAGTTGCGGTTGATTTAGATGAAAGAGGCAATGTAAAAGCAACTGAACATTCCTATCAAACCAATATTGCAAAAATATTTTCTGCGGGAGATATGCGTAGGGGTCAATCTTTAGTAGTTTGGGCTATTCAAGAAGGACGCGAATGTGCCCAAAAAGTTGATGAGTACCTAATCCACAATTCGGGAAGGTCTTAATAATTGGATTTTTTTTAATGAAACTAACACGTAAATAAATATTTACGTTTAAATATTACATTATAATAATAAATATGTTATAAAATTGAAGTTAGGTGGAGGGTTTTTCTTATTTTTATTAAAAATTATTTAAATATTTTATTTTTTAATATAATTGATTATGCGAAAAATTACCTTGGGCAAAGTACTTCCTTTCTTTTTACTGGCAGTTATTTCTATTGCAGCGCTTTTTATTCCATTCCAAAATATTTATAAAGATGTTAATGAAGTTTACAATTCTGCCGATATAGCCTGGGTTTTAGTAGCTACTGCCCTCGTGTTTATCATGACACCGGGCCTTGCTTTTTTTTACGGTGGTATGGTACATCGTAAAAATGTAATTTCTACCATGATCAAAAGCGTTTTAGCTGCAGGTGTGGTGAGCATATTGTGGATCGTTGTAGGTTTTAGTCTTTCTTTTGGCGACTCAATAGGTGGATTTATTGGTAATCCTGGCTCTTTCCTGTTTTTTCAAAATGTCGCTTCCGGTGCTCCGTGGACTTTGGCGCCAACTATTCCTTTAACTCTTTTTGCTCTGTTCCAGTTAATGTTTGCCATTATAACACCAGGACTTGTGGTAGGCGCAGTTGCAGAACGAATCAGGTTCACATCGTATATTTTGTTTATTGCCCTGTTTGCCCTTTTGGTTTATGCGCCCATTGCACACTGGACGTGGCATCCTGAAGGGTTTTTATTTAAAATGGGTGCGCTGGATTTTGCAGGCGGTACCGTTGTTCATATTTCGGCTGGTTGTGCAGCCTTGGCAGGTGCACTGGTATTAAAACGGAGGAAGGTACATGTCGATAATAAAGAAATTCCTCCGGCTAATATACCTTATGTACTCATTGGTACCGGGCTTTTGTGGTTTGGCTGGTTTGGTTTTAATGCAGGTTCTGCTTTAGGAGCCAATAGTTTAGCAGTTTCAGCTTTTGCTACAACCAACGCCGCCGCCGCCGCCGCAGGTTTATCGTGGATGTTTTTTGATGTTTTAAAAGGAAAGAAGCCATCTGTTTTAGGCTTTTGTATTGGTGCGGTGGTAGGGTTAGTAGCCATTACACCGGGTGCTGGTTTTGTGGCAATTCCTCAAAGTATTTTTATTGGAGTGGTTGCAGCTATTATTTCAAACATAGCCGTTTACTATAAGCAAAAATCAAGGCTTGATGATACGCTGGATGTATTTCCCTGCCATGGAATCGGTGGTATAATGGGTATGTTGCTAACCGGTGTGTTGGCTACAAAATCTGTAAATGATTTAGGGGCAGACGGTTTATTTTATGGTGGCAGCAGCTTTTTCTTTACACAACTTAAAGCCGTGGTTATTGTTGCTGGCTACAGCTTTGCTGTCTCATTTGGAATTTTTAAATTGATAAATTTCATACAACCCATACGCGTAAGCAACAGCGATGAGGAAATAGGATTAGATGCTACACAGCATAATGAAAAATACCTGCAGGGAACTTTATTGGTTCAGGATACAGGAGAATTAAAAGAACAAGTGATAGACTAATTATTTATAAAAAGAAAAAGTACAGCTCAATGAGAAACTTTTGACGGGGTTTCATGAACTGTACTCCATTTTAAAAACCTAAAATGTACTGCAATGTTAAAAAAAATTTTTGCAACCGCCGCTTTATTGTCCTCTGTTTTATGTTCCTATTCACAAGATTCTTCTATAGCTAAAACATCATCAACTACTTTATCGGGTTATATAGATCTCTATTTCCGCTACAATTTGAATAATCCAAAAAAGCAATCGGAATCATTTAATAACTACACAAGCTTCACCAACTCCCACAATTCTTTTGAGTTGAATATGGTTTCGCTAAAGCTGGAACATTCCATAAATAAAGTGGGTATGGTAGCAGATATTGGTTTCGGTAATCGTGCCGAAGAATTTTCTTATAATGATGATAACACACGTTTTATTGTAAAGCAGGCTTATCTTTCATACACTCCCTGGGAGAATGTAAAGTTTACTGCAGGAAGTTGGGCAACACACATAGGCTATGAATTGGTGGATCCTGTTAACAGGAACTACAGTATGAGTTACCTGTTTTCAAAAGGGCCTTTTTTTCATACGGGATTGAAAGCAGAAGCTACCAGGGGAAAAAGCAGTTACATGATTGGTATTGCAAATCCCTCTGATTTGAAATCGGCCAATTTTTCAACAAAGTTTTTAGTGGCGCAATATGGATTTACAGGTAGCAATGACTTTAAAGCTTATCTAAATTACCAGGGCGGTAAATTCAACGACACAAGATTGAATCAATTTGATTTGGTAGTTACAACTCCGCTCAGTGAGCAATTCAGTGTTGGCTTGAATGCTTCTGTGCTTACAATGGCGCCAAAAATTAATGATAAATATGGTAAAGGTGACAGTTGGTGGGGATCGGCAGTCTACATTAATGCAGACCCGGTTTCATGGCTTGGATTAACGCTGCGTGGTGAATATTTTAGTGATAATAAACAATTGACAGATGTTTTTGGGATTGCAAGTAGAGGCGGAGAAGTATTTGGCACAACTTTATCGGCCAATTTTAAAATAGATAATCTTACTATTATTCCCGAAATACGTTTTGATAATGCCAGCGAAGAAATTTTTACCAGGCATCCAGGTGTACCAGTCAAACATTCTGCAACAGCTTTGGTAGCGGCTGTTTATAAATTCTGATTGCCAAAATAAAATAAAAAAAGGCCTGCTCTAAAAAGAGCCGGCCGTTGCTAACCTATGAAAAACACCAAGTCAAATATAGTTGAATTTGATGTTTATGGCAACAGCCCTTTATTTCTTTTCACAGGACGATCTTCACCGCCACGCTTTTGCATACGGTCTTGCCGAAGTTGTTTTACTTCGTTAATAAAATCATGTTCATATTTAAAAACATCATTGCTTCTTTTTTCGCCCATGATAGGTTTAAACTGGTTGCGGTAACGAATACGCAGGTCAACAATCTTTTGCTGTAACACAAGCCTGTCGCCTTTATAGGATTGATTGGCTTGCCGTAATTCGTTAAAATAATTAAGAAAAACCGGGCTGAATTTATCTGCCTCTGCATTAGAAAGATTGAGCCTTTTTTGAATGTATTCTCCCATCCGTTCACGGATCTTTTGACCATTTTGTCCCTCATCGTCCTGCGCAAAAGATGCAGAACTGAGTAGCGCAAAAAAACTAAATATGTATAAAATTCTCTTCATGGTGAAATATCTTTTTAAAATTTACAGCATTCTAAAAATGCTATAGCAGTTAACTAATTGATTAGAAATAACTCTTCATCATCGGTTGGTACAGCCGATAAAAAATCATCTAAATCTCTGGTGGAAATATCTTTAAGCATCGTTCTTACTTCTGCAGTTTGAGCAGGATTTTGTGCTAACTGGAAGTTTGTATTTACATCGGCTGTATTTACAAATTCTTCCAATGCCTGGTCGCTAATGCCTTTTAAGTTTTTAGCCATCCAGGCTTCGGGTTGCTCAGCCAGATCAATGGTGTTACTATTATTAAAATACAAAATACTGCTAAGTGCTATTATGCCTACGACTATTGCGGCAGCAGCTATTTTCATCCAACGAGGGCGATTGATAGAAATAATTTTTGCTTGCTTATGAGTTGCTTTTGCTAAAATTTGTGCAGGCAACCCGTCAAAATAGCCTGGAGGCGCCTGGTAAGGAAGTTTTTTGTCGATTTCCATAAGTATTGATGGCAACTTTTCGTTGCCAATCAATACCGGAACTTCATTTGCAAGGGATGAAAAATAATTTTCGGGTACGGAGAAAGGCATTTTTTTAGAGAGCCCTGCCAGTACAGGCGATAATTCAGCCAGTTCATCAATTACCAAAGCAGCATCCGTTCCTTTAATTTTCGATAGCACGGTAGCGGAAAAGTTTTCAAAATAGCCATCGGGCACAGTAAAAACGGGCTCTTTCACAGGAGGTAAAATGCTGTTCAGTTCTTTTAATTCTTCTTGTATGGTAGTACGGCTGTTCATTATCGGCGTTTAAGACGAGTAATTGGTGGCAAAGTTTAACGGTTGAGCATATAATCTTCAACTTTTTTTACCGCATGGTGATAGCTTGCTTTTAAAGCCCCCTCGCTTGTATCTAAAACACGACTCATTTCTTCATATGGCATTTCATCGTAGTATCTTAGGGTAAATACAACTTTTTGTTTTTCAGGCAGTTGTTGAATGGCTAACTGCAATTGCCATTCTGCTTTATTCGCGTCAAAATGTTTGTCGGCTCTTATTTTATTGCTCAACCCGCTCTCTACATCACTCAAGCTCACCGCTGAACGCTTTTTTTGTCCTTCAAGAAAGGTTAACGATTCATTCGTGGCAATGCGGTAAAGCCATGTATATAATTGCGATTCTTCTTTAAAATTTTCCAACGCCTTCCAAACGCGGATAAACACATTTTGAAGTACGTCGTTGGCATCCTCATGGTCTACCACCATCCTGCGCACATGCCAGTATAACCTTTCCTGGTATTTTTTTATTATGGTTGTATAAGACGACTCTTTGGTCGCCGGGTTTCGAAATTGAATCAGGAGTTCTGCATCGTCTTGTTGGGTCAAAGCCATGAATTAATTTTTAATCAGGTATTGGATATACGAAATAGTTGGGCGTAAAGATAATTTTTATGTACAAACTATTGAACATCCATCAACGTTCCTTGTGTCACTCACTTGTACTGAAACAATTCGATTCAACAAAAAAGCCTGTTTTCACAAGCTTAAATAAATTGAGTTGAATCTATTATGCTATCCTTTTCTTGCTAAAACTTTTTCAGCCGCTGCAATAATATCAGGTACATCTAAACCATATTTTTTAAGCAATTGGTCAGGGGTTGCGCTTTCGCCAAATGTGTCTTTTGTACCTACGTACTCAATAGGTATTGGAAAGTTTTTAGCAGTAGCTTGTGCAATGGCATCGCCTAGCCCGCCGATAATATTATGCTCTTCTACAGTTACAGCGCAACGCGTTTTTCTTATAGAGTTTAATACCGCTTCCTCATCAAGTGGTTTAATGGTGTGTAAATTGATCACTTCCACACTTAAACCTTTTTCTTGCAAAGCTGCACCTGCCTGTATTGCATTCCAAACCATGTGTCCGCAGGCAAATATGCTCACATCTGTTCCTTCTGAAAATTGCTGCGCTTTACCAATTACAAAATCCTCTTCTTTGGTAAACATGGGCCAGGCCGGCCTTCCAAACCGCAGGTATACGGGTCCAACATAATCGGCAATGGCCATGGTTGCTGCCTTTGTTTGAGCATAATCGCAGGGTACAATTACCGTCATATGCGGCAGCATTTTCATCAAGCCAATATCTTCTAATATCTGGTGCGTAGCCCCATCTTCACCCAAAGTAATACCCGCATGTGAGGCACATATTTTTACATTTTTTCCGCTGTAAGCAACACTCTGGCGTATTTGGTCGTATACCCGACCAGTAGAAAAATTTGCAAATGTTGTTGTGTAAGGAATTTTCCCGCCAATAGTTAAACCGGCTGCAATGCCAATCATATTGGCTTCTGCAATGCCTACCTGTATAAAACGTTCAGGAAATTCTTTTATGAACTGCTGCAATTTTAAAGAACCTGCAAGGTCGGCTGTTAAAGCCACCACATCTTTATTCTTTCTGGCCAATTCTACAATGCCATCACCAAAACCGCTTCTGGTATCTTTCTTTCCGGTAGATTGAATGTCTTTTAACATGGGCGCAAAAGTAAGGAATAGCGAGTAGTAATTGGCGAGTAGCAAGTAGTCTTGTTCGCTGGACTTGTCTATTTTAGCTAAAAATTTATGTTAGAGTTAAGCCACAAAAAATTAATTGCCTGGCAAAAATCAATAGAATTAATGCCAGTGCTTTATGGTTTATGTTCCAAATTACCGAAAGAAGAAATTTATTCTCGTGGCTCAAATGAAAAAAGCGGGACTCTCTATATCGAATAATTTAGCAGAAGGTGCATCGCGAGAAACAAAGGCAGAAAAAAATCGCTTTTTTGAAATAGCCCGATCTTCTACAGTGGAAATAGACAGTTGTCTAACAGTTTGCCTTGTACTCACTTATTTCAAACAAGACGAATTAAAACAGGTAAATAACATACTCTTACAAACATTCAAACTAATCACAGGTCTAATTGACTCAAATAATAAATAGATGACATATAATTTAGAGGCTATTAGCAACTTGCTACTAGCCACTTGCTGTTCATACTAATTTAGTTCCGAAGGAGCTGAGGCAAACATCTGTTCATCTTCCTTTAATCTTTGTTCCCATTTCCAGGCAGTGGCCATCATTTCATCCAGTGAATGCTCTGGCTCCCAGCCTAATTCTTTTTTTGCCTTATCGTTATTGGCAAAAATGGCAATCACGTCGCCCGGGCGGCGTGGGCCAATTTCATAATTTAGTTTTTGTCCGCTCACTTTTTCAAATGCATGAATAGCTTCCAATACCGTCACTCCATTTCCTGTTCCCAGGTTAAATACTTCAGATGCTTTTTTATTTCTGTTTTGTTCCAAATATTTAATAGCCAGCGTATGCGCATGGGCAATATCGCTTACGTGTATATAATCCCGTACACAACTTCCATCTCTTGTATCATAATCAGCTCCAAAAACGGTAACCTTCGGC
>MWVT01000166.1_pt1 | contig 13763 bp, 10 predicted proteins | sample 1047201 | NCBI WGS metagenome assembly MWVT01 (sample SAMN06349988, study PRJNA376086) | soil metagenome | isolation source: TG5-1 sample Antarctic (ecotone) soil | place: Antarctica | collected 2015-01-13 | reverse complement strand
GGTACTAACTGATAGTACCTCAGGTTTCACAAGAGTTGTCACTTACTATCTCGACCTGAAAAATGCGTTAGCTAAGGATCAGGGAGATAGTACACGTGCAGCAGCTAAATCATTATTTATGGCTATTGACAATGTGCCGATGGATAAACTGCCAGCAGATCAGCATAAAGTATGGATGGAATACAATGAAAAACTCAGTTATGATGCTGAACATATTAAAGTTACAGGGGATATTGATCATCAGCGTGAGCATTTCATTTCGCTCTCATCAAATATGTATAAACTGCTGAAAGCACTTAATATTAATACTTCTGACCTCTATTATCAGTATTGCCCTATGGCAAATGATAATAAGGGTGCTTATTGGATAAGTGAGGATTCAAAGATTCGTAATCCATACATGGGCAAAAAAATGCCGTCATGTGGATCTACGAAGGAAACGTTGAAAGCCAACCAGTAATTCTCAAAGCCAATCAGTAATTTAGGGTGTGGGTTGCAGCGTCATCAAAGATGATTCTGCAACCCTCTTTTAAATAATATATGATGGCGAAAAACCATGTTGATAATTCCGTTATGGCTTTTCTCGGTGCATCTGTTTACGCAGCAATTATCTAAAAGTTATTGAGCAGGACGAATGGAACTGCCCGAAGTATTTAGTATTCTTGAACCGGAGAAGCAGCTGTTAATATAACTGAATGCCGAAAAGTAAAATCAGCATTTCAACAAAAAGGCTAGTACCAGCGTGATGATGATGATGTTCGTGATGATCGTGGTGGTGGTGATGCATAAAATTAGTTTAGGACGTCTAAGTTATTAAATATCATTAGAAGAAACAATTTGTTATTAATTAGGTAAATTCTTTACTTTGACCAATTGCCCAGGTCTTTTTAAACCTAAAAAATAAAATATGAAGATTATCTACTATTTTGCTTTAATATGTTTTATAACGTATTATAATTCAATAGTTTCTGCTCAGTGTCCTGTAGGAGAAGTAGAAGTAACAATCCAAATTGAAACTGATAATTACGGTTACGAAGGTTACTGGCAGCTTGTGCCAGCAGGCAACTCATGTGGTTCAGGAATAATTGCCTCAGGAGGAAACACCTTGGTGGGATGTAATGGCGGCGGAGATCAAGATCAAGACCCCGGTGGATATGGAAATAATCAAACAATTAATGTCGGCCCATGGTGCCTTACTGAAAATGCATCCTTCACCATTCATTATATTGACGATTGGGGTGATGGGGGGTTTCATTTTACCGTTATGGTTAACGGCTATGTCATAAATGAGTTTACCGGCTCTGGTTCTAATCACCTTTTCACATTTACTGCTACTGAACCTCCCGCTTATGATGCTGCCGTTATAACATTGCTTACTGCTAACTATAATCCTCCCGGTGATATTTCTATTAATGGAATTCTGTTTAATTATGGTACTGCGACACTCAATTCACTGGATTTGAACTACCAGATTAACTCTGATCCTGTAATAACTCAAAATATTACAGGAATAAATATTCTGAATAATAGTGAATACCATTTTTACCATTCTGTAATGTGGATACCTTCTGTATTTGGAGTTTATACAGTAAAAGTTTGGGTAAGCAATCTTAACGGAAATGCCGATCTTAATCCATCAAACGACACAGCTACTAAGACAATAGAAATCGGACCCGGCATCCCAAATATTATTGATCAATATGTAAGTACGACCACTTTAGTTACAACCATAGGTAGCACTGCTGATGGAATAAACACCCCAACGGATCTTGATTTTCATCCCACACTTACAAAAAAGGAATTGTGGGTTATAAATAAAGAAACAGAGAGTACAGGTGGCAGCACCGTAAAATTTTCAAATGCAGGGGAATTCAATCAAACATCATTATGGCAGCAGGATGATAATGCATGGCATTTTATGTCATTACCAACTGGAATTGCATTTAGTGAAAATGAAAACTTCGCTACATCGCCGGGGGTTTATGATGCAAACCACGATGGTGGCGCACCCTTTACTGGTCCTGCATTATGGTCAAGCGATCCTGATATTTATTCACAAAATTGGGGAGGGTTAGGAAGCCATATAGATATGCTTCATGAAAGTCCATATTCGCAGGGAATTGCTGCAGATCATGAAAACGTTTTCTGGGTATTTGATGGTAACAGTGGTGACATCGTTCGTTACGATTTTCAGGATGATCACGGTCCTGGAAATGACGACCATTCTGATGGAATTATATGGAGATACTCAGAAGAAAATGTTGCTAAAGATCCCGCCAATATTGTGGTTAGTCATTTAGTACTGGACAAACAAACGGGCTGGCTCTATGTAGTTGACAATGGCAACCAAAGGGTTATTAGAATCAACACCAATACAGGATCGTTTGGAGGCTCTCCCTCGTATGATCCCTATGAAACATTAGAACAGTATGTGGAAATTACAGGATATACCTGGGAGACGGTAGTTGACTCAGGTTTACAAGATCCCGCTGGAATCGATGTAATTGACAACAGGATGGTTGTAAGTGATTATTCAACTGGCAACATCCTGATTTACGATATTTCAATTTTACCTGCCGTACTTCTTGGACAAATTTCAACAGGAAATGCAGGTGTTCAGGGAATTAAAATTGGTTATGATGGAAAAATCTGGTTTATTAATTCCCTGACCGATATTGCTGCACGACTCGATTTTGAACCTGTAGGAATAGCTGGTTCTTCAGAAAATCATTTCCAAATCTTCCCTAATCCATCGTCTGGAAAAGTTCGCATTTCCGGGATAAATAGTGGTGAGTATGACTTGATAATCCGAAATAATCTGGGTCAGGTGGTTTTTAAACAAAACTCTTTAAACAATCAGGCTGCGTTAGAACTGAATCTTTCTTCCGGTATTTATCATGCAAATTTTTACTCCAAATCGGAAGGTAAATATTCTACTGAAAATATAATTATTCAACAATATTAACACAACACGAGAGTTATCCAACATGACGACATGGCTCTTCGTTCGAAATTCTTCCAAGGAGCAACCGTTTTGACAGAGCATCACATGATAAAGGAGATAAAATGTAAAAACGAATCACCAAAACAACAAACCAAAACACAATGAAAGTAGCAACTGTAATTTTTATGAGTGCGATTCTAATATCAGCAATTTCCTGTAAAAAGGACAACAATGGTATTGAAGTACAAAATCATGATGAGAATGCTGTAATGAAAATTGCTCATGATATGATCGATTCAATGAGCACTATGGTTACCACCGGGGATCCGGATATTGATTTTGCGACCATGATGATGATGCATCATGAAGGCGCAATTAACATGGCAAATTATGAAATTTCAAATGGTGACGATGCCGACATAAAAAACATGGCAACGAATATTAGCAATGCCCAGGAAGAAGAAATGATGATGCTTGACAGCTTTCTCTCTGTACTCACTATGGATACCTTTGATCAGGGCTTTATGGATGAAATGATGGAAGGAATGGATATTATGGATAAGAGCATGGATACTCAAATTATCATTGGTGATGCTGATTATGATTTTGCTTCGCTCATTATTCCTCACCATCAAAGTGCAATTGACTTAGCATATTCTGAAATTGAGCATGGCAACAATGAAGAGCTAAAGCAAATGGCTCATGAGATGATTGATGCTCAAACAGCAGAAATAATGGAGTTTCAAGCATGGCTATTAAACCATAAACCTTAGGGGTACCTGGTAATTTGATGTTTTTATTCTTGCTTAGATGATAAAGATGTGTGCAAAAATTTGTCTGAGCTTCTATATAAAGCAGTAATGGCATTCTTGAATAGCTAATAATTACTATCTCTGTAACCATTTGAACGATTATTTTATGAGGAGTGTTTTTTAAAATGATACATCTCACTGCGAATACTGAAAACCAAATTTTTTCGCAAGAAAAATTGTTGTGAATGAAATTTGAACTGTGAACTCGATTTCTAAAATATCAAAACTCATTGCCGGCTCGTTGCTCGTCGTGATGCTCTATGCGTATGTATGCAGCGTATGGTGCGCTGTTGGTATGGCAAAGTACGAGGGCATGACTGCCTCACAAAAGGAACATTGTAATAAAACTTGCTGTAAAGAGAGTAAAAATCGCGAATCAAAATCTAATGATTGCCAGGAAGGTCACATTGCTTTCTTTAGCGTAACAGGACAGTTCCTTTCTAATGTAAATGATGATTTGGCAAAACCTTTTCAAGTTATTGCTGCAATTGTTACTCCTCAACTATTTTTTCCTTCCTCTGAAATTCATCAAACCATTGCCTTATATAATGGTTTTCATCCCCCGCCACCCAATCGGGATATCAGAATCTCTATTCAGAGCTTCCAGATTTGATTTAGTGTAAATTCCAGATTTCTGCATGGCATTTCCATGCCTATAATTTTTCTTATACACTAAATCATAAAAATGAAAAAGATATTTATAGTTGCCTTCATCGCAACTTCATTTGTGCAACAAACTTTGGCACAGGATACTACAAGCAAATCACAATTTTCACAACTTCTCTATTCATACTATGACATCAAAGATGACCTAATAGCGGGCAATGCTGATTCAGCCGGTATAAAAGCCAAAGAATTTGTAAAGACCGCAAATGGCATTAGTCACAGGGATTTGACTGAGGGAAACCGTGATGCATTATTAAAAGATGCCGGCGCAATTTCAGAAACCAAAGACATTAAACATCAGCGGGAACATTTCGCTAATCTTTCTTCCAATATGATTGTCTTAGCGAAAGCAGTGAAGCTAAGTTCAGATCCTATTTATGAAGCTTACTGCCCAATGAAAAAGGCATCGTGGCTCAGCAGTGAAAAGGTAATTAAGAATCCTTACTACGGCAGCGCTATGCTTACCTGCGGAAGTGTAAGGGATACCTTGAAATAACTCATAAGCACATTTTATAACCTTAACCCGAAAAAATGAAAAACATAATTTTTGGTATTGCAATACTTGCAATCTCCTTAATAGCCTGTAATAACAGCAGTAAATCAAATGAAAGCCGTAACGAAAATTTAGATACAACTGCGGCACAGTCACATACGAAAAATGAAGAAACAATGGTTACAACCTCTGTTAATGAAATTTTGAGTGGCTACCTTCAATTAAAGAATGCCCTGGCTGATGATAATGGAAAAGATGCTGCAATTGCAGGAAACGTAATGGTTGAAGCGTTGGGTAAGGTTGATACGACAGCCCTTACTGCAGATCAATTAAAAGTTTATGAAGATGTAGCGGATGATGCAAAAGAACATGCGGAGCATATTGGAATGAATGCAGAGAAAATTGCACACCAGCGCGAACATTTTGACATGCTGAGTGAAGACATCTACGATCTGGTTAAAACCTTTGGCACCACAGAAACTTTATATTACGACCATTGCCCAATGTACAATGATAACAAAGGTGCAAATTGGCTTAGCGAAGCAGAAGGGATTAAGAATCCATATTTCGGTAAAAAAATGCTGACCTGCGGCTCAGTAAAAGAAGAAATCAAGAGTGACCATTAACCGTATAAAAACAATTCTGTTTGCAATGATGATTGTATTTGTTGTTATTCAATTTATACAGCCTGCCCGTAATGAAAACGGGCAGGTATTGCCAACGGATATAACAGAAATATTCAGCGTTCCGGAAAATGTACACACGGTCTTTAAAGCTGCCTGTTACGATTGCCATAGCAACAATACCAACTATCCCTGGTATGCCACTATACAACCAATGGGATGGCAGCTAGATAAGCACATCAGAAATGGTAAAGCTGATCTGAATTTCAGTGAGTTTGCTTCTTACTCATTAAGGAGACAGATAAGCAAGTTGAAAGCAATTGAAAACAGTATTAAAGACAGTATAATGCCATTATCGTCATATACGATGATGCATAAAAATGCAAATCTCTCCAAAGAAGACAAAGCCTTGATTATTGACTGGACGGAAAAAACAAAAGACAGCCTGTTAACCAAAAAATAAAAAACATGAAAACAATTTTTTTTCTAACCTATTTACTATTTTCTGCTGCCTTTGCAGAGGCACAGCATGAGGGACATCAAATGCCGGTTCAAAAAGAGGAAGCTGCCAAACAAGAAAAGAAAGTAATCTACACCTGTGTTATGGACCCGCAGGTTAAGAAAGACAAACCGGGCAATTGTCCGATATGCGGCATGGAGCTGGTAAAAAAAACAATAAAGGTTTCACCGCCAAAGTCTCCTTCTCCAAAGCATGATGATGTGCAAATGCCTAAGGACAGCATGTCCGATCCGGAAATGAAAGCTATAGAGATGCCTATGCAAAAAGACAAGTTTGAGAATAAGGACAGCATGAATGATATGCAAATGGATAACAAACCCATGGATAAAACAATGGGATATAAATTTATTGAAAGCTCAGAACCGCCTCGCACCGTTCGCTACGATTTATATATCAGGGATACCACTGTTACTTACGGCAAAAAACCTAAAAGAGCTATTGCAGTAAACGGACAGATACCAATGCCCGCCCTTACGTTTACAGAAGGTGATACAGCGGAAATTTATGTGCATAACGAATTGAAGGAAAAAACATCCATACACTGGCATGGTTTGTTTTTACCCAACAAAATGGATGGTGTTCCCTTTGTAACACAAATGCCTATTGAGCCGGGTGCTACTTACCTATATAAATACCCCATTATTCAGCATGGTACGCATTGGTATCACAGCCACAGCGGGTTGCAGGAGCAAATAGGTATGTACGGCACTTTCATTATGAATAAAAGAAAGGAATGGGATATACCAACCATACCGGTAGTGCTTAGTGAATGGACAGATATGAAACCGGAAGAAGTTCATCGTAGCCTAAAAAGTGCTACTGATTGGTTCGCAATAAAAAAAGGTACTACCCAAAGCTATTCTGAAGCCATCGGCACAGGGCATTTCAAAACTAAGGTTACCAACGAATGGAAGCGAATGAATGCAATGGATGTAAGTGATGTATGGTATAATAACTTTTTAATCAATGGTAAAAACCAAAATGAACAACCACAGTTTAAGGCAGGCGATAAAGTAAGGTTGCGCATAGCCAATGGCGGTGCCTCAGATTATTTTTGGTTGAGTTATGCGGGAGGTAAGATAACAGTAGTGGCAACAGATGGTAATGATGTGGAGCCGGTAGAGGTGGACAGATTGATTATTGCCGTTTCCGAAACCTACGATGTGGTAGTAACCGTTGCTGAAAATAAAAGTTATGAATTTTTAGTTACACCCGAAGACCGAACCGGCTCAGCCTCACTATGGCTTGGCAAAGGAGAAAAAGTGTACGCTACAAAATTGCCCAGGCTAAAATATTTTGCAGGCATGCAAATGATGAATGATATGATGGATATGAAAGGTAACATGATAGAAATGGAAGGGATGCTGATGACCAACCAGATTATGGATATGAACACCGTAATGTATCCCGAAATTACCGGAGAAGAAAAACCCGGCAAGGAAATGAATATGGACGACATGAAAGACATGCAAATGGACAAGATGAATAAAGATTCCATGCCGCAGGGGCATGATATGAAAGACATGAAAGGAATGGATATGAAAATGAATAGAGATTCAATACCGCAGGGTCACGACATGAAAGACATGGATATGAATAAATCTAAGAACGATAACATGCAGGGGCATAATATGCACAATATGCAAATGCCCAACAACAACAGTATGCAGGGTATGAATATGGAAGCCGAAAGCAGCGATATTATTACGCTTAATTACACCATGCTGAAAGCCACAGAAAAAACCACTTTGCCAGATGGACCGTGGAGAGATTTAAAATTTGATTTGACCGGAAACATGAATCGTTATGTATGGAGCCTTGATAATAAAGTGGTTTCTGAAAGCGATAAAATCCTGATAAAAAAAGGAGAAAGGCTAAGAATAGTTTTGTTCAATAACAGCATGATGCGGCATCCCATGCACCTGCATGGTCATGATTTCAGATTGCTGAACGGGCAAGGCGAATATTCCCCAATGAAAAACATCATTGATATAATGCCCATGGAAAGAGATACCATTGAGTTTTATGCAGGTGAGGCAGGTGGCGACTGGTTTTTTCATTGTCATATTTTATATCACATGATGAGCGGCATGGGCAGGGTTTTCAGCTACGACAATCCTTTGGTTGACAAAACCGATATTAAGGACCCCAAAGTTGCTAAGCGGGGTTTAAATTCTGATGATAAAAGATTTCATTCGATGGGCAGACTCGGCATAGAAAGCAATGGAAGTGATGGAGAATTTATGCTCTCTCAAACCCGGTGGAAATTAAGCACACTCTGGCATTTGGGCTTTCATGATGAGCATGGCTATGAAAGCGAAACAATGTTAGGAAGATATGTAGGCAGAATGCAATGGTGGTTTCCTTATGTAGGTTTTGATTATCATTATAAGAGAGAAGGCAACCCACCAAAAAACTTTTTTGATTTGGAAGGTAGTCCAAAAAATATTTTCGGTAGTGAAGAAAAAAACTGGTTCGGGCAAATGAGCAATAAAAACAATCGCAAAACAGTGGTAGCTGGTATTGCTTACACATTGCCAATGTTGGTAATTGCTGATGCGCGGGTTGATGGTGATGGCAAATTCCGATTTCAGTTATCAAGAGAAGATATTCCGCTCACCCCGCGCCTGCGTTTTAACTGGATGATTAATACTGATAAAGAATACATGGCAGGCTTTAGATACATAGCTACTAAGTACTTTTCATTATCGTCCCATTATGATAGCGATATGGGATTAGGTGCAGGTATTACTTTAACCTATTAAGATCATTCTCTTCAGACAAATTTTCAGTCTATAAGATAACTATGAAAAGCAAAATCTTACTTTTCTTCTGGTCAATAGTAATAATTCTGATCACTACTTCTTCAGTCTATGATGTTGCGGATCTGTGCGATTCACCCGTTGTTGGTGGTCATTCGGGTGCTCCTGGTTCACCGGGGTGTGAATATTGCCATGGTGGCAGCCCGAACACCTTTATGTTGATGATATTGTAATTGGAGTTATAACAGGTCTGATTGATCTTCCGATAATAAATGAATTAAGCATCTTCCCAAATCCGGCATCGGATTTTGTAAATGTTTCTCTGAATAACAGGGTTGGAGAGGGTGATTTGATCCTTTCAGTTAAAAATGCAATTGGAAAAACAATTCTGGAGAAAATCTTATATAACATTCATTCTGAAATTAACATTCCAACTGGCAGCTTTGCAACCGGAATTTACTTCATCAGAATTTTTGACGGCGAAAATATTTACACTAATAAGTTCATTAAAAATTAAGTAGACAAAGGTTTGCCTGGTAAAATACTTCGAAAGAAAACAGTTTTAAACTAATCAGATGAAGATTGTGCATCGCATAGCAACCTTTTTATCAGAAGATGTAAAACATGCATGTAAAAACATATTAAATGTGAGTGAAAATCAATAGATTTACCTTATTATGAAAAATTTGTATACAGATTCTTATCGTAGGCATTGTGGAATTATTGCTTTGTTGATTCTTGCGGTATGCAGCAGTTCTCCCGCGCAAGTAAACTCTAATAAGGATTACGATCAGATCAAAACCATTTTGCGACAGTATCAGGCAACTATAGAAAAACTTGATACCACCGGAAGTGCACAACTGTTTGCAAGTGAATCAAAAATCTTTGAGCAAGGTGGAGATGAGGGCAGCTTCCTGCATTATGCCGCTCATCATCTGGCTCCGGAATTAGGGGAATTTGAATCGTTTAAATTTTCAAATTATAAGGTGAATGTAACAATTGATCTGCCGTATGCTTTTGCAGAGGAAACGTACAACTATACTATTAAACTAAAAGAAGATACGGTTCCGGTTTATCGCTTCGGCGCAGCTACTTCTGTTCTGAAAAAATATGATGATGGATGGAAGATCCTGATCAATCATTCTTCTTCACATAAATAATATACACCATGAAAAACTTTGCCGCTCCATTTTTCATTTTGATGCTCACCATTTCCGTTACATATAGTCAATATTCCATCAAGGGAAAAGTGAATAATACATTTTCTGTTGCTATCCCTAACGCCCGTATTACCTTATTCAACAGCGATACAAGTAAATTTTTTGAAGTAAGAACTAACAACCTGGGAAACTATACAATCAACAATGTAGTTTCAGGAACTTATAATCTCGGTGTAGCAGCAATCGGGAAAAATTACAAGCAAATACCTGTCACAGTGGCTAATAGTATTACAGGATTAAATTTTACGCTCAGCAATGAGACACAAAAAGGTAGTTGGGATGTAATTGTTGATTCTCCTGAACCACTTGGAGGAACTGATTTAGCTGTTTTACTTTCCAATGGCCAAATATTTTACTGCCATAATACGACTGATCCATTTAAGTTTGATCCTGTTATTAATAATACCATATTACTTAATGGAGATGACAATATACTAGGATGTGTCGGCCCTGTGTTGCTTCCTGATGGGAAAGTAATTTTTACTGGTGGAACTGACCAGGAATTTTATGGTCCGGGTACACGCCTTGTAAAGACCTACGATCCGGTAAATGATTTGTGGGAAGATAAGCCGAATATGCTGGATTATCGGTGGTATCCCACTGTTACAAAACTTGCGGATAATAAAATATTAATTGCAGGAGGTGGCGGTTTAAATAATCCTGTAAGAGTTAATACTTCTGAGATTTATGATCCTGCCACTGGTATATCTCAATGGACTGATAACATAGCAATAGGTAATGAAGTATCACCAATGGTTTTGCTTTACAACGGCTCAGTATTAATGACCCATCGCCCTCCTCAGCTTTTCGACCCATCCACTAACCAATGGAGCTTGGCTGATGACTTTGTACAGGGGAATCGTATGTCTAATGGAGATCACAGTGATCATGAATTGGTATTGTTGCCAGATGGTCGGGCGGTTGCCGTAGGTTATAAATCATTTGATGCGAATGCCGGGAACTTTATAGAGTTCTATGATCCCTTAACCGATACATGGTCATTGGGCAATAACTTTTATCCGGTTCGGTCAAGATCAAAAACCGTCTTCACACCCAATAAAAAAATTTTTGTAATTGCAGGGTATAAAGAGGAAACTTCAGATCCAACTCCAACAAATCAATATGGCTATATGAATATTACCGATCAATACGATCCGTATAGCGGAAAGTGGAGGCGGTTAGATGAAATGAATTATTCACGGGAATATCATTCATTGCCTGTCCTGGTTCCTGATGGAAGAATTATTATTGCAGGAGGAGAAGGCGAACCGGGCAATGAGCCTCCTTTCAGCGTGATTGAGGCGTTCACACCTCCCTATTTACTAAGAGGAGTGCGACCGGAAATATATAATCTTGCTTCTGCTGATTATTCCAGAGGTGAAACTGTGAATTTTAAAATCAGAAAAACCAAATCTCCAACATCTGTTATTCTAATGTCTAACTCGGTTGTAACCCATTTCATGAATTCGGGAAACAACCGATATCTGGAACTTCCCTTTAATAAAACAGCAAATCAAATCACGGCAATATTACCTTCCGATTCTGTCACATTGCCCGATGGCTTTTACATGCTTTTTGTGATGGTTGATGACATTCCTTCAGTTGCCAAAATCATACATATTCAGGGAAGCTCGCTTAAAATTGATGGTAATTTTATGCCATCAATAAATGATTTTGGCATTTATCCAAATCCTGCCTCCAATAACATTATTATTAATTATACCATAGATGAAGTTCAGAATGTAATTCTTTCTATTATAGACTTATCAGGAAAGCAAATCACATCATTGTCATTGGCTGCACAGAAAAAGGGCGAACACAGTCAGCCATTTGATGTATCAGGGTTAAGCAGAGGAATGTATTTTGTATCTCTTAAAACAGGAGAAACGGAAATTAGAAATAAAGTTGTAGTTGAATAATTAATACAAACATCTCCATTGATTCTTCACATTAAACATATGGTTTGCAACCGATGTAAGATGGTTGTTGAAATGGTGCTGGAGAATTTGAAGTTGAATGCTGTCAATATTGAATTGGGAGAGGTTGAGGTGAGTGAAAACCTTTCGAAGAGTGGGAAACAATCCCTTAATAAAGCATTGCAGCAATACGGATTTGAATTAATTGATGATCGGAAAGGCAGAGTTATTGAAAGCATCAAAACGGTCATTATTAACAATATCCACCATGGTGATGAAATGAATGGCTTAACTTTTTCCAAATTATTAGAAAAGGAAATTCACCAGGAATATTCATCCCTTAGTAAGCTGTTTTCTGAAGTTCAGGGAATAACCATTGAGAAATTTATCATCTCCCAAAAAATTGAGCGGATAAAAGAGTTGCTGGTATATGATGAGTTCTCACTCAGCCAGATTGCCGATCAGCTAAACTACAGCAGTGTGGCTCATTTGTCGGGTCAGTTTAAAAAATTTACTGGCTTCACTCCCTCCCACTTTAAAGCGCTCCGAAAAGAGAGGAAAGCAGCAAGAATTCCAATCGAGGAAATATAATTCAATATAAATCTTTCCCTTATTTATATAACTTCTGTGATGGATCTGAGAGATAATTTTATGCTCTGATCAATTCCTTCAACCGGGATGTGAAAATATCAGATAACCCTATTCATAAGCTCTCACCTCTCGCATGGAACATCAGCACACTTCACATACTCAGACCTCTAGCCCTCAAGGTAACTCCCGGCATTTCATTAATCCGTCTATGGGTCATGCAGGTCACGATCATCATACGATGATGATTGCAGAATTTAAACGAAGGTTTTATATAACCCTTATCATCACAATTCCGGTAATGATGCTCTCGCCAATGATTCAAAAATGGATGGGAGTGAATTGGCAATTTGCCGGATCTCTCTATCTGCTTTTCGTGCTTTCCTCAGTTGTTTTCTTCTATGGCGGAATGCCCTTTCTTAAAGGGTTTGCTGATGAAATGAAAAAACGAGCACCGGGCATGATGACTTTGATTGCGGTGGCAATAACAGCAGCGTATTCATACAGTGTTGCTACAATTTTTGGTTTACAGGGTATGGATTTTTTTTGGGAACTCTGTACGCTCATTTTAATCATGCTGCTAGGACATTGGCTTGAAATGAAATCAGTTGCAGGCGCGTCAAAAGAACTCGAGTTATTGGTGCAGTTGATGCCATCCGATGCTCACTTGGTAATGGCTGATATGATTCATGATGTAAAGACTGAGACACTGAAAGAGAATGATATAATTCTTGTAAAGCCAGGTGAAAAAGTGGCTGCTGATGGAATAATATTAGAGGGCGAAAGTTATCTGAATGAATCTATGTTGACCGGTGAATCAAAGCCGGTTCAAAAAATAAAAGGAGATAAGGTAATTGCCGGTGCTATCAATGGCAATGGCTCTATAAAAGTTACTGTTTCGCATGCTGCAAAAGATTCTTATCTCTCACAGGTAATAAAGCTGGTGGATAATGCACAAAAATCAAAATCCAAAACCCAGCTGCTTGCAGACACTGCTGCGAAGTGGTTAACTGTAATTGCATTAGTTACAGGTGTTGCTACTTTTCTATATTGGTATTTTACAGGTCAGCCATTGGCATTTGCGATGGAAAGAATGGTAACAGTAATTGTTATCTGTTGCCCTCATGCTTTAGGGTTAGCAGTGCCTTTGGTGGTTGCAAAATCAACAGCATTATCTGCGAAAAACGGGTTGCTGATCAAGAACAGAACAGCATTTGAA
>MWVT01000165.1_pt1 | contig 13779 bp, 11 predicted proteins | sample 1047201 | NCBI WGS metagenome assembly MWVT01 (sample SAMN06349988, study PRJNA376086) | soil metagenome | isolation source: TG5-1 sample Antarctic (ecotone) soil | place: Antarctica | collected 2015-01-13 | reverse complement strand
TGAAGGTTGTTTTGCCTTGCTTGATAATGGTACCGGGCAGTTTACTGTTTATAATTTAGAGCGCTACCGCGACAGTGCTTACCTGCCTGCCTCCACTTTTAAAATTGTAAATTCTCTAATTGGTTTACAAACCGGCAAAATTGTTAACGACAGCATGGTTATTAAATGGGATGGTATTGACAGAGGACGGCCGGAATGTAACAAAGACATGAGCATGTATGATGCTTTTCGCATTTCCTGCCCGCCCTGGTACCAGGAACTTGCACGAAGAATTGGAAAAGATACCATGCAGCAATGGATAGATACGCTTACTTATGGAAATAAAAAGATCAGTGCCATTGATACTTTTTGGTTAGATAATTCATTAAAAATAAAGCCCGATGAACAATTGGGTTTAATGAAAAGATTATATTTTAACGAATTGCCTTTTCATAAATTAAACCAGGAAATTGTAAAAAACGCAATGGTTTGGGAAGATAATACCGCCTATAAACTTAGCTATAAAACAGGGTGGGGCTTTAAAGAAAATGGAAATAGTCTTGCCTGGTGCATTGGTTGGATTGAAGAGAATAAACATCCTTATTTTTTCGTTTTAAATATTGAAACAGCGCAAAAGGGAGCCGATATTCCCGGCATAAGGATGAAGATGTTAAAAGGTATATTGCAGCAGCTTGATTTTATGAAAGGGAAAAGATAGTAAGGTGTTCTGTCATCTATAACTTAGCATAGCTTTTACTAAACACGCAATGAATGTTTGATCTCCAATTTCAATATCCGCAGGTATTATGGTTGTTGGCTGCAATTCCTTTATTTATTTTATTATTTGTCCTTTACTTTATTTGGAAAAAAAAAGCAATAAAAAAAATTGGCGATTTAGCGCTTGTAAGAGCTTTACATAGAAATCACTCTTCTGCAAAATCAGTTATTAAAGTTTGCTTGCTTGTTGTTGCGTTTACTTTAGGCTGTATTGCACTTGCAAATCCGCGTAAGCCGCAAGCCGGTGCTAATGAAGCAAGAAAAGGTATAGATGTAGTAGTTACACTTGATGTAAGTAACAGCATGTTGGCTGCAGATGTTTCTTCCACAACCCGCCTTCAAAAAGCGAAAGAATTTATTACAAGAACAGTGGCTGCTATGCCGGAAAATCGTTTTGGATTGGTTTTGTTTGCGGGGCATGCCTATGTGCAAATGCCTTTGACTTACGATCATAGCGCTGCTACATTATTTGTGGCTTCAGCTAATCCATCAACTATTACAGCACAAGGCACAGGCATTAAAGAGGCGCTTGACAAAAGCGAACTTGCTTTTGCTAATTCCGAAGATCGCTACAAGGCCATTGTATTAATTACCGATGGTGAAACGCACGATGATGGAGCTGTAATTACCGCTACAGAATTTGCTTCAAAAGGAATAATGATCCATACGGTGGGTATTGGTTCAGCCGCAGGCGCAGCAATTATTGATCCTGTTACCAACGAATACAAAAAAGATGCATCGGGGAATGTCATCTTATCTAAACTGAATGAACCATTGCTACAGCAGATAGCTGCTGCAGCAAATGGAAATTATATTAACCTGCAATCTTCTGGTACAGCGATCGAACAGCTAAAAATAGAATTTTCCACTGCTGAAAAAAAAGTATTGGTAGATACTTCGTTATTAAATTATACATCTTTTTATTGGTGGTTTGCAGCGCCCATGCTTTTGTTGTTGATGGCTGAAATTTTTTTTCCTGACCGTAAAAAGATAAAAGCATGAGGACAAGTAATTTTATTTTTTTTGCTTTGGTGATTTTTTTAAGCTTCTCTTGTTATGCGCAATCAAATGATGCTTTGGCAAAAGGGAATGAGTATTATAAGCAAGCTGCTTTTGACCTGGCAGAACGCCAATATAGACAAGCCATCACCGAAGATGCATCAAATAACACAGCAAAATATAATTTAGCAAGTGCTTTATACCGGCAGCGAAAGTTTGCAGAAGCAACAACAGTATTGCAACATATGCGTGAAGGACTTAGTAATAAGGAACTAAAATCCGCTACGCATTATAACGAAGGAGTAATTTATTCAAAACAAAAAGATCTGCTTAAAAGTATAGATGCATATAAAGAGGCATTGCGAAATAAGCCTGATGACAAAGATGCGAGAGAAAATCTTCAAAAAGCATTGCTTGAATTAAAAAAGAAACAGCAGGATCAACAAAATCAAAAGAAACAGCAGCAGCCTTCTAAACTAAGTCAAAAAGAGGCGCAGCGCCGTTTAGATCAATTGCAGCAAAAAGAAAAAGATATACAGGAACGTCTTCAAAAGCAAGGGCAAAAAGGTTCATCTATGCAAAAAGACTGGTAAAAATTCAATAGACTATTTGAACAATGTGCCAATTATCCAATGCCCCTTTAATTGTTAGTTAACTTTGTGGCCATAAAATATTTTTCATTGCTACATTGGCAAATTATTACATTGGCAAATTGATTATGGGTTTCTATTCCGAAAGTCTTATTGAGTATAAGCGTTTACAAACAAAAGAAGTTAAGATCGGCGATCTTTTGCTCGGCAATGGTCATCCCATTCGTGTGCAAACCATGACCACTACCGATACGATGGATACGCTTGCTACAGTGGAGCAAACCATCCGTTGTATTGAAGCGGGCGCCGAATTAGTGCGCATTACTGCACCATCAAAAAACGAAGCAGAGAATTTATTGAACATTAAAAATGAATTGATTAGAAGGGGATACACAATCCCCCTTGTCGCAGATATTCATTTTACTCCTAACGCAGCGGAAATTGCTGCAAGGATTATAGAAAAAGTCAGAGTGAACCCGGGCAATTATGTGGATAAGAAAAAGTTTGAACTTATTGAATATACAGATGCTGATTATGCAGAAGAAATAGACCGCATTCGTGAACGGTTTACGCCGCTTATAAAAATTTGCAAAGAGTATGGAACTGCAATGCGCATTGGCACCAATCATGGCTCGCTAAGCGACCGTATTATGAGCCGCTACGGCGACACTCCAATGGGAATGGTTGAAAGTGCAATGGAATTTTTACGAATTGCACGCGGCGAAAGTTATCATAACATAGTATTGAGCATGAAAAGCTCCAACCCATTGGTTATGGTGCATGCCTACCGTTTACTTGTAAAAGCAATGGAAAACGAATTCAAAGAAATTTATCCTTTGCATTTAGGGGTAACAGAAGCTGGTGATGGAGAAGATGGTAGAATTAAAAGTGCGGTAGGTATTGGCACTTTGTTGGAAGAGGGAATTGGTGATACCATAAGAGTTTCTTTGACAGAAGATCCAGAATTGGAAATACCTGTTTGTAAAGGTATTGTGAAGAGGTATAGCCCATCCCCAACCATAAGTAGAAATGTACTCGACACTTCTAAAGCCGCTTCCAGTGAAAGCGAGTCTGATAATATAGGAGATATAAAAACACAAGTGGCTTACAAACGTCGCGAAACATTTTTGGTGAATGATATTGGTGGCAACCATGTGCCGGTTGTAATTGCCGACTTGAGTAAACTAAAAACAATTACTCCAAACGATTTGCAGAGTATTGGTTATACTTATAATGAAGTAACCGATAAATGGAACATTGCGGATACTGCTGCCGATTATGTTTTTATAGGTAACAGGCTTTTAAATTTTGCACTGCCCGGTACGCTTAAAGTAATTGTGTATGCAGATGCATGGAAGAATGCCGGGGATAAAAAAAAGTATTTCCCAATTTATGGTGATACTGAATATGCCATTGCCAACAACAAAAGCAAGGCACTTAATTTTGTGATGGTTGACTGTTTTACAGAAGGCTTGCCTGATACAGATTTACTGGAGCAGTTAGGAAAAGATAAAACAGTTGTACTTTGTTTCAGCAGCCAGCACCCGCATCCTATGCCCGCAGTCAGGCGCATGTTTGGCGAGTTGGGAAATAGAAAAATAAGAAACCCGGTTATACTAATTGTAGATAGTAACTGGCAAACCGCAGACGAGCATTTAATTCATTACGCCACCGAAGCGGGTGCTTTGTTATTAGATGGATTGGGAGATGGCGTTTGTTTTGGGATGACACCTGAGAGTTATAAAAACATGGCCGACTTTTCCAGTCAGACAATGGTAAGCGGTAGAAACTATGCCAGTATTAATAGCGTAGAGGAATTTATTAACAACACCGCTTTTATAATTTTACAAGCTACCCGTACACGAATTTCTAAAACAGAATACATTAGCTGTCCCAGTTGCGGACGAACACTTTTTGATTTGCAGGAAACAACAGCAAAGATCCGTGCGGTAACCAATCATTTAAAAGGATTGAAGATCGCTATTATGGGTTGTATAGTAAATGGCCCCGGTGAAATGGCAGATGCCGATTTTGGCTATGTAGGAAGCGGCCCTGGAAAGATTACTTTGTACAAAGGAAAAGAAGTGGTAAAACGAAATGTACCAAGCGAAGTGGCGGTAGATGAACTGATTAATTTGCTTAAAGAAAATAGTGCGTGGGTGGAGCGGTGAGGTTACATTTAAAAGTGGTTAATAAAATCATTGGTTTCGCATATTGATCAATAAATTTTAATAAAAGATTTTTGAAAATATATGTTGCGGTCAACAAAATAGATAAGTTAATTTGATATGAAGTTTAAAAAAACCGCACTTTGTTTTAGTTTTGTAACTATTATACTATTTGTGCAGTTACAGTCGCTTGCTTTAACTGTAGATCATGCAATAAATATTGATAGCACCACTCCTCCACGCAACCCTCATAAACTAAACAAAAACCAGTTTTTGCTTCAACACGGCTCCGATGACACTTCCCGGGCTCTAATTCGTTATTACTATGATAACTATCAAATCAATAAATTTTTAGTGGCTCATAGTGGCGGATCAATGGTAATCTCGGCGGGTTTGGCAGGGTTAATTGTTCTCACGTCGGGCGGTAACGGACTTACGTTTGTTCTGGTGTTGCTCCTGGCAGCTACAGCCTATATTGCTGCTTTGTTTTTTGTAATTACAAGTTTATTTCTGCTGGCCAGCAACCGCAAAAGTTTGTATAAACTTGTGCAAAACCATAAAGAAGGTAAAGGATTGCCGCGCCGTATCAGCCGAAAAAAGTCTTTTCTTCGTGTTCTAAAAAAGGAACAAAATTCGTAAATAAGACTGGAACAAAATGCAAACAGATTTTTTAGTTATCGGATCGGGAATAGCAGGATTAACTTATGCGTTAAAAATTGCACAGCATTTTCCGGAAAAAAAAGTGACGATTGTTACTAAGGCTGCTGCAGAAGAAACAAACACAAAATATGCGCAAGGCGGAGTAGCAGTAGTAAACGATTTGGAGAAGGATTCGTTTGAAAAACATATAGAGGATACATTGATTTCCGGCGATGGTTTGTGCGACCCCGGAGTAGTTGAAATTGTAGTAAAGGAAGGTCCGGCAAGAGTGCAGGAAATTATTGAATGGGGTGCCAACTTTGATAAAGACGCTGAAGGCGATTTTAAATTAGGCATGGAAGGTGGACACTCTGAATTTCGCATTCTTCATTATAAGGATGTAACGGGTAAAGAAATCGAACGTGCATTACTTGCTGCTATTGATCGCGCCCAAAATATTTCTCTTATAAAATATTGCTTTGTAGTTGACATAATTACACAGCACCACCTCGGTTATTTGGTAACCAAGGCAACTCCCGATGTTGTTTGTTATGGTGTTTATCTTTTAAATGCGCAAAGCAATCGAATAGAAAAAATTCTTTCCAAAGTAACCCTTTTAGCTACCGGCGGTAATGGGCAAGTGTACCGCACAACTACAAACCCATACATAGCGACAGGCGATGGCGTAGCAATGGTTTATAGGGCTAAAGGTAGGATAGAGAATATGGAATTTATCCAGTTTCATCCGACTGCTTTGTATGAAGCAGGCAAACGGGGGCAGGCATTTTTAATTACCGAAGCGGTACGTGGAGATGGTGGCATATTGCGTAATAAAGGAGGCGAAGCTTTTATGGAGCGTTATGATGGACGTAAAGATCTTGCCCCCCGCGATATTGTGGCTCGTGCCATTGACAGCGAAATGAAGAAAGATGGTACAGAGCATGTGTGGCTCGATTGCCGCCACATGAATATTGAAAAATTTGAAGAACATTTTCCTAATATTTACAAAAAATGTTTGTCCATTGGTATAGATGTTATGAAAGACATGATTCCGGTAGCACCTGCTGCACATTATAGTTGCGGCGGCATTAAAACAGATGAATGGGGCAGGAGCTCGATAAATAATTTATATGCCTGCGGCGAATGCGCCAGCACAGGCTTACATGGTGCAAACCGGTTGGCGAGTAATTCGCTTTTAGAAGCGATGGTTTTTGCGCATAGGTGTTATGTGGATGCAGTGAATAATGCCACTGGAATGAAAGAGCTGCCGCATATTCCAGATTGGAATGCACAAGGCACTGTAGACCCTAAAGAAATGATCCTAATCACGCAAAGTTTGAAAGAGCTGCAGTTGGTAATGAGTGACTATGTTGGTATTGTACGCAATAATGTGCGTTTAAAAAGAGCTATGAAACGTATTGATCTTCTTTTTGAAGAAACAGAGCATTTATACCGCACTACTTCTGTATCGCCCCAACTGATTGAACTAAGAAACATGATCACAGTTGGATATCTAATTATAAAAGGCGCTGCTTTCCGCAAAGAAAGTCGCGGACTGCATTATAATACAGACTACCCGCAAAAGTCAGCGTTGGTGCAGGATATAGTTTTGTAGTTCTTTATAGGAATAAATTCTTTCTTCAATTTTGTTGAAAGGTTTATGCCGGAGTTCGTCCGGTACACTTGTACCGCTTTATCTTTGCTCACCTTTATGTACCACGTTGTTTACAGCATTCTATATTTAATTTCCTTACTTCCTTTGAAGGTTTTATTCCTGCTATCGGATTTTGCTTTTTTTATTATTTACCTGTGTTTTGGTTATCGAAAAGATGTAGTGATGCAAAATCTCACCATTGCATTTCCTGAAAAAACTAAAAAAGAAAAAGAATATATTGCCCGTAAATTTTATAAAAACTTTTGTGATACGTTTATTGAGAGTATTAAATTTATAAGTGCATCTGATGATTTTTTTAGAAAACATTATATAGCAAATTCAGAGATTTTTTTGCCTATTTATGCTTCGGGTAAAAAATGCCAGATTTTACTTGCACATAATTTTAATTGGGAACTGGCAAACCTGGCTATGCCACTGCTCTCTCCATTTCAGGTGTTGGCGGTGTACAAGCCTATAAATAATAAAGTTTTTAACCGTTTGTTCCTGCACATACGTTCACGTACCGGTGCAATAATGCTTGCTGCACCACGTATTAGCCGTGAACTGATACCTTACAGGCATAAACAATATTTAATGGGATTGGTGGCAGATCAAAACCCCGGTAATCCTGCCAATGCTTATTGGTTTAATTTTTTTGGCCGACCCACTCCTTTCGTAACAGGGCCGGAAAAAAATGCACGGGCAAATAATGCAACGATCGTATTTTGTTATTTTACAAAAAGAAAGAGAGGCTATTACCAGTCTCATTTTGAATTAGCAGAAACAGATCCCCTTACCCTTCCCGAAAAAGAACTTACTCATCGTTATGTCAGGTATCTGGAAAAAGTAGTTACAGCAGATCCGGAAATGTGGCTGTGGAGCCATAGAAGATGGAAACACGAATGGAAGGAAGAGTACGGTTCAGTAATAAATTAGAAGTACCTGACTAAAAGCAACGTAAAGACAATTTCGTTTTAAAAGAAGATAACAAGCGGTAAAAGTTTTAATGTCATCTTATCTTTTTCAATGGGCAGGGGCACAAATTCGGTGCCTTGTAAATAGAACCCTTCGGCATTTTTATCCACCGGGTCTATCAACCAATATTCTTTAACCCCGCTGCGTTCGTATTCATCTTTTTTATCTTCTTTATCAAACCTCCAACTTGCCGGTGAAAGAATTTCAATCACCAGATCAGGTGCACCATAAAAACCATTTCTTTTTATGCCCGTTACATTTTGTTTTGATATAAAAATAATGTCAGGTTGGAATGCATTTTTTTTATTGAGGTACACATCATATGGAGCTGTTCGTGTTTCACCAAGATTATTTTCTTCTATAAAATTGCCTAATTGCCTGTAAACTTTATCTAATATTTTTTGATGAATCTCTAAAGGTGCCGGCGACATATAAATTTGGTTATTTATTAATTGAGCCAGTGTGCCTTCGGGAAGAGTTTGATAAACTTCCATCATCGTGCGCGGAGGTGGTGTGTACACATTGCTCTTCATCAACATCGTTTTTTTAAAGATACAAAAAGAAGAAAGGATAACGATACAGCAAAAACCGTGTTGAAAAACTTTCTGCTTTGGAATTAGTTCAAAACACTTTTTTCTTTTTCTGTGGGAATTTTTTCCTGCTCTTTTATTTTTGCCCAACCGCCAACCACATTGCGAAGATTATGTATGCCCTGGCGTTTTAAAAGTGAAGCAGCTATGACACTTCGGTATCCACTTGCACAATGGACATAAATATTATGGTCATCTTCAAGGTTAGCCATAATTGCAGGATCAGTCATTTCATCTAAGGGGATATTAATGGCATCTTTTACATGTCCGTCGCCAAACTCAGTATGCTTGCGTACATCAAGTACTATTAATTGCGGATCAAAATGAATATCCATCGCAAGTTCATCGGCTTCTATATCAATAAGCATGTCTGTAGCTTCTCCTGCGGCCTGCCATGCTTCGAACCCTCCTTTTACATACCCTGCTACTTTGCTGAAACCAACTCTTGCTAATCTAATAAGCGTTTCTTTTTCCTTTCCTTCTTCAGTAACCAAAACAATGGGTTGTGTAAATGGTAACAAACTGCCGGCCCATTCAGCAAAACGTCCTTCCAGCCCTACAAATATGGAACCCGGAATAAACCCTTGTGTAAACACAGCTGCATTTCTTGTGTCAAGTATTAATGAGTCATTAGCATTGGCACGCTTGACTTCTTCAATCGAAAGTGGTTGTAATCCTTTCTTTAAAACCGAATCTAAACTATCGTATCCTTCTTTATTTATTTGAGCATTGATGGGAAAATAATTTGGTGGTGCTGAAATGCCAGATGTTACAGATTTTATAAATTGATTTTTATCCTGGGCCTGTAAGGCATAATTGTTTTTTTTCTCTTCGCCAATTGTACTAAATGTATTTGGTCCAAGGTTTTTACCACAGGCGCTGCCAGGTCCATGAGCAGGATAAACAATCACATCATCTGCCAGAGGAACTATTTTACTTTGCAGGCTGTCATACATCATTCCGGCAAGATCTTCCATGGTTAAGTCTTCCCCTTTTTGAGCCAGGTCAGGGCGCCCAACATCGCCTACAAAGAGGGTATCACCGGTAAATACACAATGATCTTTTCCTTGTTCATCTTTCAATAAATAACAAGCAGACTCAAGAGTATGACCCGGTGTATGTAATGTAATAATTGTTAAACCGCCTATCTTAAATTTCTCGCCATCCTTTGCCACATGCACGGGGAAATTAGTTTCTGTTGCAGGCCCATAAATAATTGTTGCACCTGTGGCATTGGCCAGATCAATGTGACCGCTTACAAAGTCAGCGTGAAAATGAGTTTCAAAAATATATTTGATGGTTGCGTTTCGCTCTGCGGCTAATTGGAGGTAAGAATCAATGTCACGTAAAGGATCAATAATAGCAGCTTCTCCATTACTTTCGATATAGTAAGCCGCTTCGCTTAAACAGCTTGTATATAATTGCTTAACAAACATAAAAATGCTTTGTCCGCAAAAATACCTCTTTTGCCAGCAAAGTAAATTCCAATAATGCGGTAAACTTAATTTAACAACTGTTGAGCAAACTCGTGTGCTTCTTGTAAGCGTTCTTTACTTACAGAATAGAAAATGAATTTTCCATCGCGAAGGGTGTCGACAAAACCGGCTTTACGTAAAATGGCCAGGTGTTGTGATGCTACAGATTGTTCGAGGCGTAATTTGACATAAATCTCAGTGACCGTCATTTTCCCATTTTGATGAATGAGTCTTAACATCTGCTGGCGTAATTTATGATTTACCGCCCTAAGCACAAGCGCTGCTTTTTTTAGCTGCAACACGTCTATCTTCAACTCTGTTTCTGTTTTCATAACTGGTTCTGCTAATGTGTTCATATTTGCTTTTGTCGATTCGTACAAATGTATAAACCAAAAACGCAAAAACTACAGTCTGATTGCGTGAGTTTTTTTACTTAGGTAACATTGGTTTTGCTGCAAGTGAATAAAACTCTTTGCCATAAAAGGGTTCTGAGTATGCCACATCAGTGAAATTTCTAGCGTTAAAGGTATAAAAACTTTCAGTTACTAAGTGTTTTGCATTAGTCTCAATGTCTAAAAAAAGGGCGTTAGAATGCTTAGTGATCTCTTTAAATTTTACATTTCCATTACCAAAAAATAAAATTTTATTGGTTTGCAGCAGCTCAGCAAAGCTATTTTCTTTAATAATCAGGTTGTGTGCAGGTGTTATTTCATTTAGTTTCCGATCATATGTTGCCGTAAAAACTTCCATTCTGCGGGCATCAATCATGGGGCAATAAAAATCGGCTTTTTCATGAATAGCAGAAACCGCCATCATTTTCAAAGTGTTTATTGTTATTAAAGGAATATTTAAAGCATAACACAAACCTTTTGCTGTTGCCATGCCTACTCTTAAACCTGTATATGAGCCAGGTCCATTACTTAAACTAACTGCGGCTATTTTATTTAAAGAAACTTTTTGTTCAGCAAGTAAAGTTTTAATGGCAGGCTGAATCCATGATGCGCTTTCTTTTTGGGTTGGGCTGATTTTTAATGCCACACACTCCTCATTAAAGGAAAGGCAAACAGATGAGATTTCAACAGCCGTATCAATATTTATAATATAACTCACCCTGGCAAGTTAGCTATTGATGTAAAAACTTAAAAGCCAATTATTAAAACTAATTTTTTGAAGAGAATGGATATTTTTTATCTGAGATAAATTTTAGTTATTAAGAAAAGTCAAAACCCATTTCAGTATAATAAAAAAGGAGCCGATGGGCTCCTTAGCTAAATATTATTTAGTAGCATGTGTACTATTGCCCAATTCCGCCACCGCCAGAATTAACTCGTTTATTTTCATCTTCTAAACCGGTTTTGCGTTGGCGTGAGGCTTTAACCTGGTTATTACCAAACCTGTAGCTCATGTTTAGTTTAAACTGACGGCTTTCCCAACCTCCGTTTACATTTATAAATTGACCTGCATAATCACTGGTGCTGCTCCAACGCATGGTTTTAAAAATATCGCTCACAGAAGCTTTAATATTTCCTTTTCCTTTTAACACCTGCTTTTGTAATCCTCCGTCTATACCGCCCATGGCCTTGCTTTTAAAAGTACCTTGCCATAAGGATGGAGATGAATACCAGCCGCTGAGTTCCACTGTCCATGTGGTAGCCAACTTTAAACTGTTTTGCATATAAACAGAGGTAGCAAACACATCTATATCAACCTTTCTGTTTGGTCCATTGTTGGCTTTATAATGAGAATAATAAGAATTTACATTTATGAAAGAAGAGAAACTTTTATACTGGAAAGGATAACTGATATTCAGACTTGTTATATCCTGTGTTGCCAGGTTTTTCTTGGTCATAAAACTTTTTGAAGAATCATTTTGGTCTATATCAATCAATTGAGAAAATACGTCCGCTACATGACTATAGTTAAGCGTAGTATTTAATTTGTATTTAAAAGTATTGGTAACTGCAAAACTATTTGTGTACTGCGGCCTTAACTCGGTATTTCCCCGCATGAACGCATATTTGTCTAACCTGAATTCGAAAGGATTTAAGTCCTGGTAAGCAGGGCGGTCTATACGGCGACTATAAGTGAAGTTCCATTGGTTCAATGGGTTTTTATTGAATGTAACAGCAGCACTTGGAAAGACATCTGTATAATTTCTTTCTAATGTTGAGTCGAATGATTGATAGCTATTGTTTTGCCAGCGTAATCCTTTTGAATGCCCTTCAGCATTTGTATTTTCTACCCGCAAACCAGCCTGTATCATAAAGCCTTTTAACTGACGGTTATAGTTAACATAACCGGCATTAATATTTTCTTTATAATTAAAATTGTTAGTCTGCTCCATAAATTTTCCTGAGCCGTTTAAATTGAAACGATCAAAAGTATTGTCGGTTTTAACATAAGAAATTTTACCACCAACACCCAAACGTCCTTTTTTATAGTTCTGCTCATAATCCGATTTCAATGTATAAATATCAATATCACTTGGAGCCAGCATATTGTAAATTTCTTCGCCCAGTAACGTGCTTCCAGATGCATTGTAAGTAAAGTTTGGCTGTAACTGGTCGCTATGAATATTGTAGAAACCGTAATCGGCATCAATATTCAATTCCCTGCCCATTGTATCTGCAAACCGGTAATTAATGTTTGCATTAACATTATCGCGACTCATAATATTTCTATTATCTGCAATCAATAATCTATCAGGAATTTTAGCAGGCAGGTATGAAATATTTGTGCGGCTGAGATTGGTGAATTTATTATCAGCCAAATTTCCGTTTACAATAACTCCCAAAGTACTTTTTTGGCTGAGAAAATAATCAAGTCCTGCCTTAAATCCGTGGCTTTTACCACGGAACTGCATATCGGAACGACCCACAAAAAGCGAATCATTTATAGCTTCCCTATACATGTTCATATAATTTGCATTGCGGTTACGGCTATAATTGTAATTCCCAAATAAATTGATCTTATTATTTCTATGGTTAAGCGCCAGGGCAGAATTATATTTTGGAAAAGTGCCGATACCCCAACCTGCACTTACCGATCCGTTGGTGCCAAATGATTTATTCTTTTTTAAACGAATATTGATGATGCCTGCATTACCAGCCGCCTCATATTTTGCAGAGGGGTTAATAATAATTTCCAGTGCTTCAATTTGGGCAGATTGCAGGTTTTTTAAATAATCGCTCAGGTCTTTGCCCGACAGTGGAGTAGGGCGGCCATCGATAAAAATCTGCACGCCATTTTTACCGCTCAGTGAAATGTTTTCGTCTTTATCTACTAAAACACCGGGAGATTTACGCAATAGTTCCAACGCATCCGAACCTACCGAGTTTATGGTGCCCTCTACATTAACGATCATTTTATCTGCTCTTACTTCTACAATTGGTTTTTTTGAATTGACCGTAACGTTTTTTAGGTCGGCGGCTGCCTTGTTTAAAGTAATTGCTGGTACCGTTACATTTTCTGAAGCCACAGAAAATGATTTTGAAAATGAAGACGTGTGCCCTACATGGGTTACACCAATAATGTAAGATCCATCTGTAGCCGAAAATAAGAATTGTCCATCTTCCCTGGAAGTGGCATATTTAACAGCGGAAGAATCTTTTGCATGAAGAAGTGAAACTGTCGAGCCTGAAATTCCTTTTCCGTTCTCGTCTTTTACTGAACCAGATATTTGTTGAGCGAAGAGAGCTGTTGTAAGAAAAAAACTTACAAACAGTAATAAAATATTTCTCATAAACTTGTTTGCGGCCTAAAAATATATAGTGAATGACAAGTTGGTGATAAATACGTGTTAAATGGATGTAAAGATTTACTAATGGTAATTACTTAACCTGAATTAAGTTATCCCTGCTTCTTAGTTGTTATTGAGAACCAAAACAAGAAAAAGGCGCTTTTTATAATTTTAAAGAAAGTGGATAAAGCCTA
>MWVT01000164.1_pt1 | contig 13842 bp, 13 predicted proteins | sample 1047201 | NCBI WGS metagenome assembly MWVT01 (sample SAMN06349988, study PRJNA376086) | soil metagenome | isolation source: TG5-1 sample Antarctic (ecotone) soil | place: Antarctica | collected 2015-01-13 | reverse complement strand
TATGCCGTCCTGATCGTCAACCTTATCAGCAAACCATTCCTGCAATCCGGATGACGTGGAAAGAAATTCAAATAAAATATTTGGCGAACTCCTTACCGGATATTCTAATGTATACAATTGTTTTTTTGCTCATCTTACCTTTTTAATACTAGCAGGGGTGTGCAATAATAGAAAATTATTTCGTCTGTCAAAATATTTTTTATCATTTTTAAAAACTATTTTTTAAAAAATGTGGAAGAAAATGAAAATAATTATTTTTTATATGTGAAGTTTCGCTAATTTGGTTGACGCATCCGCAAAAAGCTGGCGGTGCATATGAGCGAAAAGTGATGGATATTTTGGAGCAATTACCAAACTAACTAAAAACCAAATTCTTAAAATAACCATCTTTAAAACCAATACCCCAATCCTATGAGTATGCGACAACTCAAGATCACGAAGTCGATTACGAATCGTGAATCTCAAAGCCTCGAAAAGTACCTTCAAGAGATCGGCAAAGTCGATCTGATTACCCCGGAAGAAGAAGTAAGATTAGCCTCATTGATCAGACAGGGAGACCAGCAAGCTTTAGACCGTTTAACTAAAGCAAATCTTCGTTTTGTGGTTTCTGTTGCAAAGCAGTATCAAAATCAAGGCTTATCGCTTCCCGATTTAATCAATGAAGGTAACCTGGGTCTGATTAAATCTGCCCAGCGTTTTGATGAAACCAAAGGTTTCAAATTTATTTCTTATGCCGTATGGTGGATTCGTCAGTCCATTCTACAAGCCCTTGCTGAACAGGCCCGTATTGTACGATTACCCTTAAATAAAGTAGGGTTAACCAGTCGTATTCAAAAAGCTTTTAGCCAGTTGGAGCAGGAGTTTGAACGTGAACCTTCAGCAGAGGAATTAGCTGATTTGCTAAACATGGAATTAGAGGAAGTAACCTCTACGCTTGGCATCAACGTTCGCCATGTAAGCATGGACACGCCATTGTCAGAAGGTGAAGAAGGCACTTTGCTTGATGTAATGATCAACCCGAACGCCGAACAAACTGACGGTGAAGTAGCGTACACACAATCACTCAACATTGAAATTGACCGCTCATTACAAACATTGACGGAGCGTCAAAAGGAAGTGATTTGTTTCTTTTTTGGGATTGGCGTAGACCATCCTTTAAGTTTAGAAGATATTGGAGACAGGTTTAATCTAACAAGAGAAAGGGTTAGACAAATTAAAGACAAAGCCATTACTAAACTTAGAACTACACAAAAAGATAATTTGCTGAGAAGCTTTCTTGGTTAATCTCGTAAATTCCTTCCATCCTTTTATCTTTGCGTAAATTTTGTAGAGTGAACTTAAACGTTCACTCTTTTTTTATCGCTGGATTTGTAGATTAAATTAAAAACAGATTCCGCTGATTCTTTATGGATGAACCAGATTATAAGTATTCGGGCATTATCCAAAAAATTATAGGATGCGCTATGAAGGTGCATTCGCATTTTGGAATGGGGTTTCCTGAAATAGTATATAAACGGGCATTGGTTATTGAATTGAAAGCTGCTGTATTGTTGTTTGAATCTGAGGCAGAAAGAGAAATTTATTACCAGCAACATTTGATTGCTAAACGAAGACTGGACTTAATTGTAGAAAATAAAATTCTGGTGGAGATAAAGGCTATTAGCGAAATGGATAACCGTGATTTTAATCAGCTTTTAAATTACTTGAATGTTTTCAAAATAGAAGTCGGTCTTTTGCTCAATTTTGGTACGGCAAGTTTACAATTTAAAAGGTTTGTCTATTCTGACAAATCAGCGAAATCAATTAAAAATCTTTAAATCAGCGATTATGTTTGAAAGTTTAAGTGACAGGCTTGAAGGGGCTTTTAAAAATTTAAAGGGCGAGGCAAAGATTACCGAATTAAATATTGCTGCTACTGTAAAAGAAATTCGCCGTGCTTTAGTAGATGCTGATGTAAATTATAAGATTGCTAAAGACTTTACCGATAGAGTAAAGGACAAGGCAATGGGTGAAAAAGTGTTGAATGCTATTAGCCCCGGTCAATTAATGACTAAAATAGTTAAGGACGAGTTGGCCGGTTTAATGGGAGGCGAAGCGGTGGAGTTTAATGCAAAAGGAAATCCCGCTGTTATCTTAATTGCTGGTTTGCAAGGTAGTGGTAAAACAACTTTTAGCGGAAAGCTGGCAAATTATTTAAAGAAACGCAAGGGCTTTTCGCCAATACTTGTCGCTGCCGACGTTTACCGGCCTGCAGCCATGGAACAACTTCGTGTGCTGGGCGAGCAAATTGGTGTGGATGTACATATAGAATTGGAAAATACAAATCCGGTGGAAATAGTACAAAACGCAGTTAAGGAAGCCCGAAGTAAAAATAAAAATGTTGTTATAATAGATACGGCGGGTCGGTTAGCTATTGATGAAGCAATGATGAATGAAGTGGCTAACATAAAATCTGCTGTTAACCCGCAGGAAATTTTATTTGTAGTGGATAGCATGACCGGACAGGACGCTGTGAACACTGCTAAAGCATTTAATGACAGTCTTAATTTCTCCGGTGTAGTTTTAACTAAACTTGATGGTGATACCCGTGGCGGTGCGGCACTCTCCATTAAATATACCGTTCAAAAACCCATTAAGTTTATCAGTAGTGGTGAAAAATTAGATACGTTGGATGTGTTTTACCCAGAGCGAATGGCACAGCGCATTTTAGGAATGGGAGATATTACCTCCCTTGTTGAAAAAGCCCAGGAACAATTTGATGAAGTAGAAGCACGCAGGCTGGAAAAGAAAATGCGCAAAAATCAGTTTGATTTTGCAGATTTTAAGCAACAATTGGAGCAGATAAAAAAAATGGGAAACATCAAAGACCTGATGGCCATGATCCCTGGCGTTGGCAAGGCTATAAAAGACATTGATATAAGTGATGATGCATTTAAAGGCATTGAAGCTATTATTAATTCAATGACCCCTTTTGAACGTGGCAATCCGGATGAAATTGATGGCAGCCGCAAAAAAAGAATTGCCAAAGGAAGCGGAAAAGATATAGCTGAAGTAAACGCTTTTATGAAACAATTTGACCAAATGAGAGATATGATGAAAACCATGAACAAAATGCCCATGGGAAGAATGATGCCAGGATTAGGGAAACGATAATCGGTTAAAATGAGATAAAAAAAATTTAAGTATTAATGTTGAAACATTGATAGGAATTTTTGCTATTTTTGATATAATAACCAACAAAAAATATTTCCAATGACAAAATCAATTTTATTTACTGCAATAGCAGCGGTCACAATGGCTTTTGTTTCTTGTTCAGATACTCCAAAAGGCGACGAGGCAACTATAACAGATACAAAAGATGTAGCATCGGCAACCGGGCAGTCTTTTGTTGTCGATACTGCTGAATCTCGGATACGTTTTACCGGGAATGGCGTAGGAAAAAATCACCCAGGCACTTTTCGTCTTTCTGATGGTTCTTTAGCTTTAAATGGTAACCAAATTACAGGCGGCACATTTACCATTAATATCACTTCTTTACAGGTAGAAGAGCAGGAAGAAATGTTTCAGTCTAAATTAAAACCTCACTTGTTAAGTGGCGATTTTTTTAATGCAGCAAAATTTGGTACAGCAAAATTTGATATCACTAAAGTAGAACCTTATACTGCTACCGGGACAGATACATCTATAGTAAGTGGCGCCAACTTCTCCATTAGCGGAAATCTTACTTTAAAGGAAGACACAAAAAACATAACATTTCCTGCAAAAGTTGATCTTGATAATAATACTTTAAAAGCAAAAGCCAACTTCAATATTGACCGTACCCAATGGAAAATGAATTATGGCAACGATAAAACTTTAGGTGATAAGTTTATATCCGAAACAGTAAACATTGAATTAGATCTGCAGGCTAAAAAACAATAATAAAATAATGGCTTTAGCCCAATTAAAGCAAACCGTTATTTTAGTATTTAACCGCATTCTTTTGGGAGTTGTACGCTAAACAACCGTCTATAAAAATTCGGAAAAACTTTATCTCACTATAATTGGGTAGTAAGGCCTCAATACTTACATTTGCAATCTTAGTAATTTTATTTATTCACCGCATTTAAATTTCTATTTAAGATGCCAGTCAAAATCCGTTTACAAAGACACGGGTCTAAAAAGAGACCCTTTTACTTTATCGTTGTTGCCGATGGCCGCAGCCCACGCGATGGTAAATTCATTCAAAAATTAGGTACTTACAATCCGCTGACCATGCCGGCGACTATCCAATTGGATCGCCAGCGTGCCTTGGATTGGTTAAGCAAAGGTGCCCAGCCCACTGACACCGTGCGCCGACTTCTATCATTTAAAGGGGTATTATACCTTAAGCATTTACTGCGCGGTGTAACACTTGGTCTATTTGATGATGCCACAGCCATGGATAAGTTTCAAAAATGGCATAGCGAGCATGAAGCTGAATTTAAAAAGAAGCAGGAAACAGCAATGAGAGAAAGAAGGGTCCGAAGAAATCCTCCTTATCGCAAGCCAGAGGGGCGTCCTGAACGCCGCCAGGAAAACGAAGGTGCACAAGGCTAATTTGTTTTGTAGATAGTTAGTTGGCGTTTTTCAGGGCCTCCTTCAAATAGAACGAGGCCTTGCTTGAAAAGAATAATTGTTTATGCTTTAATTTTCCATGTAATTCTTTTTTGGTAAAAATTTGTTCTAACACGTTCAGACAATGAATTCTTTTAAATTTTATTTAAGAATTTATGTGCATGCTAAGACGCTGAAAAGAATTTTAAAGAAATTAAAAACCGAATTAGGAAATGTAAAGAATTATTGTATTTTTACCTCGGTTTTTCATAGGATATTGGATTTTAAAAACGGGGCTGAATTTTTATTCTGGCCCCTTTTCTTTTATAGTCGTTCTGTTTGCTCTTCTTCATTAAAATAAGCCTTTACGATCTTAGCTTTAGAGGGGCCAATAATTTTTGCCAGTTCTCCTATGGTTTGCTGGCGTATATTATTAACCGAGCGGTAGGTTTTTAGAAGCAAATTAGCCGTTGAATCACCTATTCCTTTTATTTCCTCTAACTCATTTTTAAAAGTTCCACTACTGCGTTTTTTGCGGTGAAAATTTATACCAAACTGGTGGACTTCGTCCCGGATACGTCTTATTAGCTTATGGCTGGCACTGTCATAAGGTAGTTTTAAAGATTGCTGATCGCTTAAAAAAAATATTTCTTCTTCATTCTTTGCCAAGCCTATCATAGTCATTTTACCAGAGAGGTTCAATTCTTCTATAGCTTCATTAGCTGCACTTAATTGGCCTTTGCCACCATCAATGATTACTAATTGTGGAAACGCCCCCTCTTCAGCCGCTAATCGTTTGTATCGGCGGTAAACAGCTTCTTTCATAGAAGCGAAATCATTAATCCCCTCAACTGTTTTAATATTGAACAGCCTATAATCTTTCTTACTCGGCTCTCCATTTTTAAAACTAACCATAGCTGCGACCGGGTAGCTTCCCTGGAAATTAGAATTATCAAAGCATTCAATTTGAAGCGGAGTTTCGGTTAATTGAAGGTCTTTTTTTATCTGTAGCAATATATTGTATTTATCCGCATCTTTTACACCTAATTGAAGCCGTTCTTTATTTCGCAGTTCATTGATAAAGTGCTGGACATTCTTATTAGCCAGGTCTATCAATTTTTTTTTGTCGCCTCCTTTTGGAACAGTTATAATTACGCCTGGTTCATCGTAATCCATTATAAAAGGAACCACAATTTCTGTAGCATCGCTATTGAATGTTGTACGTAACTGGCCAACTGTGAAGGAAAGGATTTCTTCAGCAGTTTCATCTAACCGGGCTTCTACCCTTATCGTTTTGGTTTGAACTATGGCGCCATTTTCTATCATTAAAAAATTGACATAAGCAATATCATTGTTTTTTTGAATGGTAAAAACATCCAGGCAGCTTGATGAAGTACTAACTACAATAGAGCGAGCCTGGTAATTTTCGAGGTGTTTAATTTTTTTGTGAACAAGCGCCGCTTTTTCAAATTCCATAGCCTCTGTGTACATTTTCATTTCATTTTTAAAATGCAGAAATACCGGTGAAAGATTGCCACGTAATAAATTTTTTACCTGGGCAATATTTTCATTGTAATCTTCAAGAGATTGAAATCCCTCACAGGGACCTTTACAATTACCTAAATGATATTCAAGGCAGACTTTGAATTTTCTTTTTTCAATATTTTTTGGCGTAAGGTTTAGCGAACAGGAGCGGAGCGGAATAGTGCGTTTAATAAAATTTAGAAGGTCTCTTACTTTACCAACAGAAGTATAAGGGCCAAAATATTGTGAACCATCTGCTATTTTTTGGCGGGTAAGAAATACACGTGGGAAAAATTCATTTTTGAAAACAATGTATGGGTAGGTTTTATCATCTTTTAAATTGATATTGAAAAGCGGCTGAAATTGTTTGATCAGGGAATTTTCAAGTAAAAAAGCATCCTGCTCAGAGCTAACAATTGTGAACTCTATTTTTATTATTCGCCTGACAAGTTCGTGTGTTTTATAACTGCCAAGATTTTTATTAAAGTAAGACGTAACTCTTTTCCTGATATTTTTTGCCTTACCAACATATAGCAGACTGTTGTTTACGTCAAAATATTTATAGATGCCAGGGAAATTAGGCAATGTGGAAGCAATTTGTAGAAATTCTGCATTTGTCATTTTTATCCTAAACCTTATTGACCTGGAGAAAATTTATTCCAAACTACTTTTAGCTTTTCAATTTTTTCGGTCTGATTTTTTTTACTAATAACCTTAACAACCTGAAAATATTTATCAACCTGCCAAAGCATATTTATTTGTACTGTACTATCGTTATTCGTTACCAGGCGGTCTACAATTATTGTCCTTACCTTGTCTTCTGATTGTTGCCCGGGTTCTATCATTACTTCCTGCCTTCTAATTTCTTCATTCACATCTTTAGGCATATAGTTTAAGATCACCATTTTCAGATCTTCATCGTATAATTTCGTTTCGAGGTAATCATCGTTCCATTTTTTTGTGGAAATATCTGGCATGTTTAAAAAATCGTTGGCATATTGCCTGAACTCTTCTCTTTTAATGTAAACAGTATCTGACAGGCTATCTACTGTTACAATTTTAAAAATTGCATATACAGAAGTATCAATTTCTGCCACTTGGCTTTTTATAAAAGATAAGACAGGAAAAAAAGATTTATTCTCTCCAACTTCATTTTTGTTTCTGCACGATAGAACACTCATAGTCAATAAAAATAGTAGGCATCTGTTCATCTGGTAAATTTAAGTACAGATAAAAACAAAAATCCCGCAATAATATTGCGGGAGCAAAAGCAATTAGGATGGCTCTATGGTTGTTTAACGGTTTTGGTGTTATTTAATGAAACACCAACTTTTAACCCAAAGTCAAATAAATTTTCTTTAATTGGATATTTATCTACAAAACTGGAAAGTAGCTGGTAACGTACCTGGGGCCCAACCTGCCAGTTCATTTTGCCGGTAGAATAAGAAATAAATGTTTCTAAGCTGGTATTAACGTTCCAGCGACGTGTTAGATAAGGTACTTCAGTATAGTTTTTATAGTCTGTAGATAATAAATAAGCTTTGTCGCCAATAATATAGGTAGGTTGCACTGTACTGGCAATACCCAAAGAAGTTTTACTGTTTCCAATCAATTTAACTTCAAATCCAATTGGTGCTGATAATTGTAAGTAAAAGTTTTTAAGCCACTCAGCTTTACCGCCACTAAAATTTCGGTGTGTTGTTACAGTACCAACATAGTCAACCTGGTTAAAGCCTGAATTTAAAGCTAATACGGCTACCTCCGGTGCATAAGTAAACGATTTAATGTCATACCCACTAAGATTAAATTGTACACCGCCTCTGAGTTTTACATTTTTAGCCACCGGGTATTTAGCAGCAAAGCCTAATTCTAAACCCATATTAGGCCTGTGCGTAACTACATTATTAATATCATAAAGAGCTGCATAGTTAGGGGAGGCATTAGATTGAGGTACGGCGTTTAAAAATGATTTGTTTTCAGATAATTTACGATAACTTACTGTTGGCGAGAAGAATACCTGGAAAGTTAGTTTGCTTTTCTTTACGCCGGCCTTAAAACCATTATTTACCCTTTCAATAGGCAACAATTTCTCTAAATGCTCAAGGATATCTTTTTTGCTTTCAGTTTCTATAAAATCAATCGGTTTCTTCTCGTTGGTGGAAGGATTATCAATTGTAGAAACAAAAGGGCGGTCAATCGTGGATTCAAAAGGTATTTTGTTTTTTAATGTTGTTTCAAAAAAAGTTTGTTCTCTATTAGAGCCAATTGAATTTGAAACTGTTTTTATTTTATTTTTTGAAGATGAAATAACCGGGCTTACCATTTCATTTAAAATGCTTGCGGCATTTAATTCTGTAATAAAAGTATTTGAAGCAGGAAGTTTTTGAGAGGGATTTCCTTGTTTATTGCTTACTTCTGCATTAGCAGAAGCCTTTGAAAATGAGAGGTCTTTGGAACTCTTTATTAAAAAAAAGCCGGAAAATAAAGCAATCATTAAAAAAGTCCCGGTAGCAAAAGCAATTCTTCTTCTTCGTTGATGTAAATTTTTGGATATCCCCTTCCAAACTTTGTCGGAGGGACGCATATATAGACTATCGGAACTTCTTTTTAAGAAGTCTTCAAAATCCTGGGTTGTGAAATTTTTCTGCATAAACAGCCGTGTTTGGGGTTTGGATTTATCGACGCCCTGAAGCAGAAACAAGTTCGTGCTCTTTGGGTTTAAATAATATTTTCTTTTTTACTAAAATATCTTCTAACATTACTTTAGCCCGGGTGTACTGGCTCCGGCTTGTGCTTTCCTCAATGTCTAACATATTTCCTATCTCTCGATGCGAAAAACCTTCAATTGCATACAAGTTTAAAACAGTGCGATACCCAACAGGTAGTAATCTTATACAATCAACCACCTGTTTTGCCTGTATAATCGATGGAATACTTTCCTCTCTCACATGCAGCGATGTAGCGTGAATAAGATCTACACTTTCATTGAATTTCTTATTCTTTTTTAAGATATTAATACATGTGTGTACAATTATCCTGCGTATCCATCCTTCCAGTGCGCCCCGGTTTTCAAAAGTGTGTATTTGGGAAAACACTTTTATTAAACCTTCCTGCAACATATCTTCAGCATCTTCGCGATTGTGTGCATAACGATAACAAACCGCAAGCATTTTTCCACTATACTTTTGGTATAGTTCATTTTGTGCCGTCGCATTGTTTTGTATACAACCTTGTAAAAGGGCTTCCTCCGTCATATATTCTATATCCGTGTGGGTTGCCTGTAATTTAGACAATTTTTCATTTCAAATGCTGCTTCAATTGTCAAATTATTTAAAAAGTTCAATGACAGCTATCATAATAAAGCGCAGTATTAAAATTTTGTTCTTATGGCCAAAATACAATTTCTCCCAGGGGCTGAAAAACCAGATGCGAAATAACGATAATTTCTATCCAGGAAATTTTCAATGCCTGCCTGCAAAGAAAAATGCTTTGACAGGTTAAATGTAGTTTTAAGGTTTAACGTAAACCAGGCAGGAGTGCCATCAGGAGTAGCATATTGTGGATTATCTTCTCCGTCAGGGTTATAATGCTTTATACGTTTCCATCCATTATACAAAACATAGGCTTCTGCATTAATAAGTTTGGTGATGAAAGTAAAGTTTGTTTTTCCATATAGGGGCGGCACATGATCTAAGGGTAGGTCTTTATTATCCCTACGCATTGATCTGCCATAAGTATAATTAATAGTTGAGTATAATTGAAATTTATTACTGATATCGAAAGAAATGCTGGAATTAAATCCATATAGAAAAGCCTGGTTTATATTCTGATTGGCAAAAAGACGTACAACCGTACCATTATAATTAATAGAATCCTGACCATTTAATTGAAAAGGGGCCAAGCCAATTGCATTTCGAAAGTGAGTATAAAAAACTGTGGCTTCAAACTGAATAAAACCTATTTGCTTTGTAATACCAATATCTGCATTATACGTGTATTCGGGTTTAATACGTGGGTTTGGAATAATAAGCTGGCGCAACGCTGTGCTGGTTTCAAAAATTTTGGTAACATCATCCACGTTTGGCGATCTAAATCCGGATGATAATCCTGCATTGATCCGCAGTTGATCGTTAGGCATATATACTAATCCAAGATTACCCGTAATAGCAAAATTTTTTTGATCAATTTTGGTAAAAGGAAAAAGGAAAAAGGAATTATCTGTAATGGTGGAATGAAGAGAAACATACTGCAAACGAATGCCATCATTTAAAACAAATTTGCCATGGCCAAACTTCAACAGATGCTGAGCATAGGTACCCAAATAATTCATTTGATTATCACCATTTGGGTAACGGGTATTTAATTTACCAGTTCTCCCTGTTGTGATAGTGTCTTGTATTGCCGTTGATCTTACCTCGTTAAATTGTGCGTCAATACCAAGAGTAAGTTCATTTTTACTCCAAAGTTTTCGACCATCCAATGTAATATTCCAAACCTCTACTTTTTCAAATTGATTATCAAGGTTTAATTTTTTATATTCTCTTATATGCCTGCTTTCTTCAATTTGCTGATAGCTGATAATTGATTTAAGATTAGTAAAAAAACCTGCACTGTCTACATTTAATTCATAGGCACCCAATTTTCTTTTCTGAGGGCCGTAATACCATTCGGCGTAACGTAATAAACCATTACGCACATCCTGCAAGCGGTCATAACGTGGCACATTACCAGAGGCAGAATATTGCAGATTAACTAAGTGTGATACTTTATTTTTATGCTGAAATAAAAATTTGTGTGTGATGTCCCACTGTTCGTAACCGGAAAATTTTTGGATTCTATCATCACTGTTTACTACAATAGAATCAATGTTATTAATGCGGGCTACATATTGCGAACGGCGTCCAAAATTGGGATACTTATCCGGATACTTATCACCCATGCGTGTATCTTCAAAATCACTGAAATTATAAGACTGCAACCAGGTAATTTGTTTCCCCCCGATGCTTACATCAAAATGACCGGTTTTTTCTTTGTTAGCACTGCTGTATCTGCCAAAGGCGGTACCTGTAATAAATAATCTATCAGTGGTTGAAAGTTCAGGCGTTTTGGTTCGCATGTGAACTACTCCACCGAGTGCATCGCTACCGAAAATTGTAGAAGCAGGGCCATATGATACTTCGATCCGTTCCAGCATATTTTGATCTACTGTAATAATACTCTGTAAGTGCCCGGCACGGTAAATAGCATTGTTCATGCGAATGCCATCTACAACCAATAAAACCCGACTTGCTTCAAAACCACGTATAACAGGGCTACTACCTCCTTGCTGGCTTTTTTGTACAAATACATTTCCGGTATTAACTAAAAGGTCGCCGGTATTTTGCGCATTCAATTGGGCTATCTGCCTGGCAGCAATAACATCAATCTTCTGTACAATATTTTTTTTGCGTTCAGCAAATTTGTTTGAGTAAATGATCACTTCTTCAAGTCTTTTTTCTTTCTTCAAACTATCTTCCTGGGAAGAAGAAACCATACTTCCTAAAACCATGATGCAAAATATCGGCAAACATTTCATAGAATTGAAAAAAAACTATTTGATTTATTATGGTTATGAAATCAAGATATCGCCTGTCATTTCTATAGGAACAGGCAGGTGCATCATTGTTAATATTGTTGGAGCCAGGTCGCCCAATTTACCTTCTTTAATGTTTCCTTTCCACTCATTATCAATAATAAAAAAAGGAACAGGGTTTAAAGTGTGTGCAGTGTTGGGAGAACCGTTTTCATTGATCATATAATCTGCATTACCATGGTCCGCGGTTAAAAATATTGTGTAATTGTTTTGCAGCGCAGCCGTAACTAATTTCTGAACACAGGCATCAACTGTTTCTACCGCTTTAATTACAGCATTCCAAAAACCGGTGTGCCCAACCATATCAGCATTGGCATAATTCAAACAAATAAAATCAGCTTCTGCTTTTTTAATTTCAATAAGAATGGCTTCTGTTACTTCATTAGCACTCATCTCTGGTTGCAGATCATAAGTGGCAACTTTAGGAGAAGCGATCATAATCCGCTGTTCTCCTTCAAATGGCTTTTCCCTTCCGCCACTAAAAAAGTAAGAGACGTGTGGGTATTTTTCAGTTTCTGAAATGCGGATTTGCTTAAACTTATTTTGTTCCAATATTTCGCCGAGAGTATTGTCTAAATTATCAGTATCAAAAATTATGTGCACATTTTGAAAACTTGCATCGTACTCTGTCATGGTTGTATAATGCAAATTCAATTTTTTCATGTTATAGACCGGAAGATCAATCTGCGTCAAAGCTTTTGTAATTTCTCTGCAACGGTCAGTTCGGAAATTGAAACAAATAACGACATCGTCATCTTTTATAGTTGCAACAGGCATTCCGTTTTTTATAACAACTGCCGGCACTATAAATTCATCAGTAATAGATTGTTTATAAGAAAATTCAATAGCTTCTATTGCAGACGTATGCTTTTCTCCTATTCCATGTATTAATGCATCGTAAACCAGCTTTATTCTTTCCCAACGATTATCTCTATCCATTGCATAATAACGACCATTAACTGAAGCTATTTTTCCAACTGTTTTCTCCATGTGTTTTTCCAGTTCCTTGATAAACCCTAAACCGCTTTTAGGGTCGCAATCGCGGCCATCTGTAAATGCATGTACAAATACATTTGATAACTCTTTTTCTTTACATAAATCAAGAATGGCTTTTAGATGATTAATGTGCGAGTGTACACCTCCATTGCTAACTAACCCAATTAAGTGTAGAGGTTTTTTGTTTTCAAGTGTATAAAAAACAGAGGATAGTAAATTCTTGTTTTGCCGGAACACTCCTTCCCGGATAGCTACATTTATGCGTTGCAATTCCTGGTAAACCACTCTGCCTGCACCTAAATTTAGATGTCCAACTTCTGAATTGCCCATTTGTCCTTCCGGCAATCCCACCGCTTCGCCACAGGTTGTTAAGGTAGTGTTAGGATAAAGATTATAAAGACTATCAACGAAAGGTGTATCAGCAGCTTGAACGGCATCAGAAGCTTTCACTTTGCCCAATCCCCACCCATCCATAATAACAAGCACGACTTTTTTTTGCAGCATGGTATCTTATTGATGGAAACAAAGCTATTAAAACGTAAACGTTTTGTTTATATTAGCTTATAAGTTGAAACTGGTTTTAGTATGGCACATTTTTCGACTTAATGGGCTTAAAATATACCCACTTATTATGAAACAGATTTTTACTTTACTTTCAATAGCTCTTATTTTTACCATTAGCGCTTTTAAACCTGCACCTGGTTTAGATGATGTAATTTCTGCGCTACGTTCAGGTAATGCTAGCGAGCTTGCAAAATATATTGATGATAATATTGAAATAACTTTGCCTGATAAAACCGATAGCTATAGCCGTTCACAAGCTATTGCAGTATTACAGGATTTTTTTAACAATAATGCTGTTAAAGGATACGAATTAAAACACAAAGGTGATAATGGAGGTAGCCAGTTTTGCATTGGAACACTTCAAACAAAAGCCGGCAATTACAGAACCACTGTTTTTATGAATACAAAAAATGGAAGATTATTGGTTAAAGAAATTAAATTTCAATCGGTGTAACTAAAATATAATAATTAAAAAGAGGCTGTCTCAAATTAGCAGCCTTTTTATTTCCCGTTTTTGATGGGGGTTATTAACAATTGTACTCTATAAATAT
>MWVT01000163.1_pt1 | contig 13863 bp, 9 predicted proteins | sample 1047201 | NCBI WGS metagenome assembly MWVT01 (sample SAMN06349988, study PRJNA376086) | soil metagenome | isolation source: TG5-1 sample Antarctic (ecotone) soil | place: Antarctica | collected 2015-01-13 | reverse complement strand
CTGAAACAACCGCTCTGCAGGAAAAGTCAATTTAATTGATGCATTGCTCATTGTTTTAGTGTTGTTTGATTTTTATGTATCAACCTGTTGAGCAAAGATTGAATTAGCAACAAAAGTTATAAAAAGAAGAACTCCAATGGTTTTATCCGGCATTAGCTTTTTTTGAATTTGAATTAGGTCAGTAATTTTGAAACTGCGTATCAGGTAATCACATTTTTTGGATAATCAAAAAACAGAAAAGTTTTATTTGCGTTTTCAAAATCTTTCCAGGTATCTATATCAGCGCTTACAGCAAACACCCCGCAAGTGGGCATATTATCTATATGCATCTGGGTCAGTGCATTTGCGAACTCCGTAATTCCCGGGTTGTGTGAAAACAAGGCAATGGTTTCTTTCTTGTCTTTTACAGTTGAGATAAATTTGTAAAAGGTTTTCGTATCGGCAGAATGATAAAGTTCTTTTTCTATTAAAATATCCTTTTTGCTGACCCCGTATTTTTCAGCAAATTCCCGGGCAGTACGGTAAGCTCTTACAGCCGGACTCGAAATGAAAAGGTCAATGTTTTTTATTTTTTTATATAAGCGCTTTGCCATTTCCGGTGCATCTTTTTTTCCGCGATCATTAAGTGGTCGTTCTATATCTTTCTGTCCTGCTTCTTCCCAACTGCTTTTGGCGTGGCGAACAATGATCAATGTTTTCATGTTTCTTTAAAGTTTAGTTTTAGTTATATAAGTGACAGATGAACAATAAGAATGATCCCTTATAAATGTAACTAAAATAATTTGGTTAAAAGCTGTAGAACGGGCAAGGCTTTATTCTTGAATAATTAGGTTGCTCCACTTTACCTCCACTTATTCCTACGTGTATTCCAGGTGGTCATCCCAACTTTAAATTGAACAGGATTACTGTATTTATTGGCAAATGAGCTGACTACATAAGCACCAACCTTAAATTTACTCAGTGGATTAAACGGCCATTTGAATACACGTTCTATCCCTGCAAAGGTTTCTGTATAGCGAAGGTTTCTTTCAGGTGCTATTAAAAAGCCGGCACCTGCAACTTCCCGTAATTGCAAATTTTTTAAAAGCGGAATTTTATTGACAAAAACTCCATTGAATTCATGCACATAATGCAACTGGTAAAATTGTTTGAATAAAGCAAAAGTAGAATCAAGTGCCTGGAAAGCTTCATCCGGGTTCATATATAAAAACGGGTCACCACGCCTTTGAAACTGGTAATCAACTAAGCGCAAATCTTTTTTATTTAAAAAACTTCCTGTTTTTGCACTGTACCTCGATATGCCTGCAATGCCCAACTTAATTTGTTGTTCTACTCCAAATTCCAGGTAATCAAAATCTACTTTGCTTTGCAGCACACCAGGTACACCTTTTCTCCAGTGAATATAAAAAGTAGGCCATTTCGATCCCAATATGATTTTTTCTTTTGGTTCGCGGATATACTTTTGCCCTGGAGTATATTGCAATCTGATTGTTCCATACACTGCATTGTAAGACTCAAAAGCAATTGCTTTATTGTCATCTAATATATCCACCAACAAGCTATCAACGAGTGTCCCTGTTTTATAATCACTAACAGAACGGCGGAAAGCAAAATCTAAATCTGTGAATACATTCAGACCATTCAGTATTTCGAGCCCATGGCCTGCACTGAAATTATTGCTCAAATAATAATTACTTCTTTTCAGTGAGTTGATCCATGCATCGCCCTGGAAAATGGCTTGAAAATCTCTGCTGGCACTTAATGTGTAAAAGCCGCGATTGAAAGGATTGTACATCCTGCTTAACTGGAAACTTCCATTTAAGTCTTTATTCCGGATGCCGTAACTGACATAGCTGAACACCGAAATATTTTTCCTTGATTTATATGTTTTTGCATAAAAAACAGAAGGGCTGATCCGACTGCCTCCGAATGCAAAAGGTTGATAAAGGGAGGCAAAAGGGGGCAAATACCATGTGCGTTCTTTATCACGATTATATATGGCTTGCCCCAGGAAAGCAATTTTCTTCCAGGTAATTTTATTTGTTAACCGGTCTATTGAATCAAGATATGTTTTGGTGTGGGTAACACGGTAAATACTGTCGCGGTAACGTATAAAACGCACTTCCTTTTCAGTCAATGGCTGTACCCGTACAGTTTGCCAGAAAGCGCTGTCTTTTTCATAAGCCTGCTGCGCAGTGGCACTCACTTCAGAACCAAAATGTTTTTTAGGAAACTGTTTATTCAACTCATGATCGGTGTACAGAGCCATTGTTTGTCCGGATAATTTTCCTTTGCCCGTTTTGGAAAAATAAGTAAACTGCTGGCTGGTGATCATCCATGCCTTGTTTTGAACAAAATTGTATTGTTGCTGCACTTCAAAAAAGTCATATTCCGGTAAATGATAACGCGGAAATGTAAATCGCGTTTTCTTTATTACCCAGGCGCTGTCAGAGATGATTATTTCTCCCTCTACTGTGGCATTTGAAAGCTGCCTGGGTTTTACAGAAATAGTATAGACCTTGTGCTTACCTGCTTGTTCTACCTTCAGTGTTTTGAATTTATAAGCCACCAATCCGCTATAACTTACCGGGGAAATAAATGGTGTTTCAGAGATCCCCGGAACTTTAATAAGGTTGTTGTAAAAATTAAAATTTCCATCAGTTGCAGAGAGATAAAACAGCCTGTCTGTGTTGCCATTTCTTTTTACCCCCGTTCTCTCTTCTTTGATGCGGTTATCCGATTCATAATCAACACTTGCAAAAATTTCGATCATAGCCATCCGGTTTAGATCGGCATTTATATCAGAAGTATCCTTTTGTATAGGTTTTGATTTTTTAGCTTTCGTGCCCGAATCCTGCTGCACTGCTTTGATATATAGTTTGTAAGAAACCGCACCGGAAGCATTCAGGATAGATTCTTTACCCCGAATTACATTTCGTATGATTTCCTCTGAGCGATCCCTGGCTTTCCCTTTTACTATTACCTCGGGAAGATTATTTTGGTCCTCTTCATCGAGTATGATATTCTGTGTATAATCTTTATCTACTACAATAGTTATTGTTTGTGGCATATACCCGATCATAGTAACTATCAGATCATATTTACCTTCTTCTAATAGAATTTCATAGCTACCATCGGTTTTAGTAATAGTACCAATCCTTATATCTTTTACTTGTATAGAAGCATAAGCTATTGGTTCGAGTTTAGTGGTCGTTATTTTACCCTGTACCTTATAGGATTGTGCGTTTATTGATACACAGGTAAGGACGCCGAAAAAGAACATTAGCAATTTAGTGCACATAAAAAGCCGCTTACTCTATAAAAATGCAGTTATTTACCGACAGGTTGTTTTCAATACAAGTTTTTCCCAATTCTTTAACAAGTGAATAAGATAAGTAAACTAAATGATATGAAAGAATTCAAGAAGTAATATTAATAAATATGATTTTGAATTTATTTAAAATACTTTTCTGTTGATGCCTTTCCATTCTGCACTAATATATTTACCTCACCCTTTTTCAGTTTCCGTATCCGTGGGCCAATAGCTCCATCAGAAATGGAAACTGTTCTTTTCCAGTCTTCGCCTGTAAGTGTTTGCCTATTGAGGTTTTCTAATATTAAAGTATAAAAAGCAGTCAGATATTCTGTAAAGTTTGTTACCTGCATAGATGCTAATCCATTATTACCAGTATCATTTTCAATTTGTGCATCGCTGTCTATTCTGAATCCAATGGTTTTATTATTAACCCTAAACTCATTGGTTGCACTACTCTTTACATATTTGGAACTATCAAAGATGCTGATGGGAAAGTTGGCAATAAAACCGCCATCAAGCATTATATCCAGTCCGGTTTTTCTTCGCGGATGCGGTACTACTTTTCCTGTGCTGTCTATAAACACGGCTTCAAAATAAAGAGGTATGCTCATAGATATGCGCACAGCATCTTTCACTTTCATTTGCGGATAATTTTCGTAAGAAAATACAATGAGCTTTTGTTTGTTGAGACTGGTGCCGGTGAGGTACAAATCTTTCGTTCCTTGTAGATGAAGTTCTGCAAAACTAATGTCCCTATTACCGGTTTTTGAATCGATTAATTGTGTAAGCCAGCGTTCAAAACGCTTTCCGCGGTACCATCCATAGTATTTGCGCAGGCGATGAAACCCGCCCAAAAAAAAGAAATGGCCATCATTAAATTTTTTAAAAGAAGTGCTGCTAACGATGTTAGCTATTTCACCCGATGAGTAACCCAATGTAAGAAGCAACGCTGTGATGGCACCTGCAGAAGTGCCTCCTACACGTTTAATGTTTTTAAGTATGCCTTTTTGTTCTAATTCATTTATAGCCCCAGAGTAAGCAATGCCCCTGATACCGGCTCCTTCAAATACAATATTTTCAACACTATCAGATTGCTGTGCATGACAAGTGTATGAACAGAAAATAAAAATTATTAAAAGTGTTCGCATGACGTTAATGGGGATTTGGGATCAGATACTTCATCTGGATTGTAAAACTGAACTGTCAACGATCACTTTATTCATCATCACTGTTAAGTTTGAGATCCCTGCCCGGCAGGTCAGCCGGGCTTCCTTCGTCAGGATGACAAAATAAAAATGAACAATTATCTTTTCACAGCTTGAAAGCTTGTACTGATGAAACGAAGTAAATAGAAGATAAATTATTCAGACTCCTTACCGGGATAGACAAAATATACTAGAGTGACTAAAACAAACTAACTAAAAATTAAAACTATAAACTTACTATCTAATATCCTCTTAAATTATTTCCTTCCATATAGTTCATGAAAGCTTTGTTGACAACACGGTTGCCACCGGGCGTAGGATAGTTTCCGGTAAAGTACCAGTCACCTAAATTATTAGGACAGGCTTCGTGCAGCGATTCAATGGTCTGGTAAATAACTTCTACAGGGATCGTTAATCCCGGAGGAGTTATACGTTGTGCTATTTTTTTAGTGATCTCTTCATTGGTAAAGGTCTTATATACTTTACGAACCACGTTCACCTTATGCAATTGATTGTTTCGATGCAATTCTATACATTCTTCATACAGCTCATTCAGCACTGCATCCATTCCTCTTTCTTTAATGAGGTCAATGGCTGCGTTAAAAGCTATAAAATCACCGAGTTTACTCATATCTATTCCATAGCAATCGGGGTAACGAATCTGCGGGCAGGATGATACTACTATAATTCGTTTCGGCTCCAGCCGTGCAAGCATGCGGATAATACTTTCTTTAAGCGTAGTGCCCCGCACTATTGAATCATCTATCACCACGAGTGTGTCTTCTCCTTTCCGCACTGTACCATACGTGATATCATACACGTGCTGCACCATTTCATTCCGGTTTACATCTTCGGTAATAAAAGTGCGCATCTTTACATCTTTAATGGCAATCTTTTCCATCCGCACTTTACGGTTTACCATTTCTGTTAGCTTGTCTTCACTTATCTCTTTTCCCCAGGAAAGTATGCGTTCAATCTTTATTTTATTGAGATAGTCATTGCACCCTTTCACCAGACCGTAAAAAGCAACTTCAGCAGTATTTGGAATAAATGAAAAAATGGTATTTCTCAGATCATAATTGATTGCTTCAAGTACAGGCTTGCTCAGATTAATACCTAAAGCAGAACGTTCTTTATAAATTTTTTCGTCGCTGCCACGGGAGAAATAAATTCTTTCGAAAGAACAAGCTTTTCGTTCTTTAGGTTCTACCACCTGGTCTATGCTTACTTCTCCTACCTCGTTTACGATCAATGCATGACCGGGCATTAATTCCTGCACTTCATTTTCACCCACGTTGAAAGTAGTACGAATAGCCGCACGTTCTGATGCAGCTACCACCACATCATCATCCATATAATAATAAGAAGGCCGGATGCCATGTGCATCGCGGAATACAAAACCAATTCCATTACCTGTCATCCCTGCTACATGAAAGCCCCCGTCAAACAACGGAATAGTCTTTCGAAGTATAGAAAGAATATCCAATGAACCCGGAGCTTGTTCGTCAGCCTTTACCAAAAAATGATAAAGCACTTCCATCATTGCAGCCAGATCGCTTTGTCGTTGAAAATCGCCCGGATCAACATTGATCAGTGCAAATAGTTCATCTGTATTTACCAGATTGAAATTTCCGGCAAGGGCTAAATTCCGCGATGGAATTGTATTTCGTTTTATGAAGGGGTGACAAAATTCTTCATTGTTTTTCCCTTGTGTACCATACCGTAAGTGGCCAAGTAATATTTCACCAAGAAAGGAAAGATGCCCTTTCATTAACCCTGCATACTGACTTACTTCGGGATTGAATTTTTGTAATTCATTGAACTCATCGCCTACTTGTCTGAAGAGGTCTGCAATGGGTTGATTATTGCTGCTGCGCATCCTTGATAAAAATGGATAACCCGGTTCTACATTCAGCTTTACTGCAGCAATGCCTGCTCCATCCTGCCCGCGGTTATGCTGCTTTTCCATGAGCAGGTAAAGCTTATTAAGCCCCCAAAGAACTGAGCCAAATTTTTGCTGGTAGTGTGAGAAGGGTTTTCGCAGACGAATGAAAGCTAAACCACATTCATGTTGAATTGCATCGCTCATGAGCCTAAAGGAAGCCACGAAGTTAGGCTAAAGAAATTGAGGACGAGAATGCAAAACCTTTACTGAGTACCCGCAACCTTAGCAGCATTCACCCATTTTTCTAATTGGGTACAATGGGATACTGAAGGATCAAGCATTATGTAATAAGCAGATAGGTTTCTGCCAAACCATTTATCTAATGTGATCATTTTCTTCTCTTCAAGCGCTGCCGCAGAAATTTTATTATAATCATCTCTTATATTCATGCGGTGTGGCTCGGTGCGGCTTTTAAGATATAAAACACGAACTCCTTTTCTGCCTCTTTCATCTGTATATGCTATGGGCTGGGAGTATTCACCAATTTTTAAATTGTCAAGTACAGCTACTACATTTTTATCCAGCTCGTCAATAGTTACTAAAGAACCACCACTTTTACTTGTGATGTATGGACCTGCAAATTTAGCAGCTTCATCTTCACTGTATTTTCCAGCGGCAGTATTGAAATCAATAGTTCCCGCTATTAATTTTGAACGAACAGAATCGAGTTTTGTCATTCCTGTTTTGATCTCTTCATCAGTTACAGGGGGTACACGCAATATGTGACGCACTACGGCATCATCACCTGATCGCTTCACCATTTCAATAATATGATACCCAAATTTTGATTTGAACACCGGGGAAACTTCACCATCTTTTAGGCGAAATGCTGCTGAAATGAAAGCAGGATCAAAAACTTTTTCTGTTCTGTTGATCTGGTATTGTCCACCTGTTTCTTTAGACCCCGGATCTTCTGTATAGCTTTTTGCAAGTTGTTCAAATGTTGCAACTTTAGATTCAATCTGCCTTTTATAAGTATTCAATTCATCTATCACATATTTCTCAAGGTCTTTTGAAGCTTTTGGAAATACTACGATCTGCCCGATCTCTAATTCTGTTTCAAAAAATGGTAAGCTATCCTGTGGTATTTTTTCAAAATATGCCTTTACTTCATTAGGTGTGATCCTGACATTGCTCACAATTTTTCCCTGCATAGCCTGTGCAAGTTTACTTTCTTTTACGGATACCCTCGCATCATCTTTTATCTGGTACACTGTTTTACCTGCCATAGTCTCCAATGCGTCCTGTGAGCCGTAAGAATTAATGAAATAGCGAATCCGCTGATCCAGTTCGGCTTCAATTTCTTCTTCCGTTACCGGTAAAGAATCTTTTTCAGCCTGCAGCATGAGCAGCTTAGAAATCATAGCCTGTTCCATTACCTGGCATTCCGCATTCTCCGGTATTGTACCACCCTGGCGGCTTGCATCAGCAATAGCATTTTTTATATCAGAATAAAGAATAATGCGGTCGCCTACAATACCTACAATTTTATCACCTACAACTTTTTGAGGTTGTGCAGATACAGTCAATATGAATCCAGTTATTGCAATAAAAAGGGAAAGAAATTTTTTCATATAATTCAGTAGTAGCCAAAAATAGAGGATTGAATTAAAAATCCCCCTTTTGTGTAGGGGGATTAACAAAGTTTTGAATTGGTGATCAAATCCTTTTGAATTATGTAATGCCTTTGAAAGCATTGGCTAATTTACTCATTGCTCATTACAACGTCCGCTTCACTTCCTCTATTTCATAAGCTTCAATGATATCTCCTGCCCTGATGTCGTTATAATTTTTAATGGTAATACCGCATTCCATACCTGCTGTCACGTCTTTCACATCGTCTTTGTAACGCTTCAATGATGCAAGTTCAGCACTGCCACCCTCGCCTTTGGGATATTCCACTATACCATCGCGTATCACACGGATCTTATTATTACGGCTGATTTTACCATCTATTACCTGGCAACCTGCTACTGTGGCTTTGTCGAAGCGATATACTTCTTTAATCTCCACATTGGCAACCACTTTTTCTTCTGTTTTCGGCTCCAGCATTCCTTCCATTGCACTCCGGATTTCCTCAATCGCATTATAAATAATGGAATAGGTCTTGATCTCAATACCAGCACTTTCAGCCAAACGATTAGCCTGAATAGAAGGACGTACATTAAAACCAATAATGATGGCATCGGATGCTTCGGCAAGCACCACATCGCTTTCATTGATCTGCCCTACACCTTTATGTATCACGCTTACCAATATCTCTTCAGTTGATTGTTTTTGAAGCGAATCGCTGAGCGCTTCCACGGAACCGTCCACGTCACCTTTAATGATCACTTTCAATTCTTTAAAATTTCCCAGTGCTAAACGACGACCGATTTCATCAAGTGTAATATGTTTTTTAGCACGCATGCCCTGTTCACGTAATATTTGGGCACGGCGGTTTGCTATTTCCTTTGCTTCTGCTTCTTCTTCATACACCCTAAACGTTTCACCTGCCTGCGGCGCTCCGTTCAAACCAAGTATCAATACAGGTGTTGACGGTGGAGCCTGACTAACTTTTTTATTTCTTTCATTCATCATTGCCTTTACCCGGCCAAAATGCTGACCACTTACTACCAGGTCGCCTGCACGCAATGATCCGTTCTGCACCAATACCGTAGCCACATATCCGCGGCCTTTGTCGAGTGTAGCTTCAATGATGGTACCGTTTGCTTCCCGGTCCGGATTCGCTTTCAGGTCAAGTAATTCGGCTTCCAATAATATTTTTTCCAAGAGCAGATCAATATTCAATCCCTGTTTGGCTGATATTTCCTGGCTTTGAAATTTACCGCCCCATGATTCTACAAGGAGATTCATACCTGCAAGCTGTTCATATATTTTAGCAGGGTTTGCTCCGTCCTTATCTATTTTATTCACTGCAAAGATCATGGGTACACCTGCAGCCTGTGCGTGGCTGATAGCCTCCCTCGTTTGAGGCATAATGGCATCATCTGCTGCGATCACTATCACGGCTATATCCGTAACCTTGGCACCACGTGCCCGCATAGCTGTAAATGCTTCGTGTCCCGGCGTATCGAGGAAGGTTATGTCTTTGCCATTTTCAAGATTTACCTGGTAGGCACCAATGTGTTGGGTGATACCTCCGGCTTCTCCTGCTACCACTGTGGCATTCCGTATATAATCCAGCAGCGATGTTTTACCATGATCCACGTGACCCATGATGGTAACTATAGGCGAACGGAATCGAAGCGTATCCGCTGTATCCTCATCATCATCTTCCTCCATTTCCATTTGCTTCTCCATGTCAATGAATTCCACATCGAAGCCAAACTCACTTGCCACCAGTTCAATTACTTCTGCATCAAGTCGTTGGTTAATAGATACCATGATGCCAAGTCCCATACATTTACCGATCACTTCTGCAAAACTTACATCCATAAGATTAGCAAGCTCACTTACAGAAATAAATTCGGTAACCTGGAGTTTATTATCCACTTCTCCGTTTGCAGCATCCGCAAGTTCCTGCCGTTTTTCGCGGCGCAGTTTTGCTTTTACTCCTTTCCCTCTGCCTGTTCCACCAGATAGTTTGGCCTGGGTTTCCTGTATCTTTCTTTGTATTTCTTTTTCATCTATTTGCTTGTCGCCTGTTCTCGATCCACCGGCAGCCCCACCTATATTTCTTTGCACGCCAAACCGGCCACCTCCAGGCCTCGCACCTGCAGTTTGAGGTCCGCCGCGCCCGCGATCTGCTCTTTGTATGCCTAACCTACCGGCCCCATTGGTGGTGGTTTCAGATGTACCACTTCTTTCAAATCCTGTTGGAGCACCTTCTTTCTTTTCTATAGGGATTCTTTTCCGTTTTCTTTTTTCCTCCGGTTTGGGTCGTGTTTCTGTATCTACAGGCAGTTCTATTTTACCCAATATTTTAGGGCCTTCTATTTTTTCTGCCTGAATATTTTCAATGAGAATGTCTTCCTCTTCAGATTCTTCCGTTGATGATGTTTCAATCTTTGGTTCAACTTCGATTTGCTCCAAAATGGGAGTCTCTACAAAATCAGGTTGCTCTTCTACTGCAGGTGTTATTGCTTCTACAACAGGAGATTCTTCTTCCTTCTTTTTCGATTTTTTTGGAGCGCTCTTCTTTGGCCGGGTAGATGAATCAATAGCTGATAAATCTATTTTATCTAAAACTTTAGGTCCTTCTAATTCAGGGGCCTGTACTTTTGTTATTTCCGTTGTTTCTTCAGGAGCTGTTTCAATTTCAGGCTGAGGCTCTGGCAGTACAAGTGTTGGCTCAACAAGAACTTCCTCCGGAGGTAGCTGAGGTAAAACTTCTACAGCAATTGCAGGTTCATCTTTTTTAACCGCTTTCTTTTCATCTCTGCGGAAATGAATCTCTTCTTCATCTCTTCTTTTCCTGATCTCAGCTACTGCACCTTTAGGCAGGTCAATCTGATCGCTCTTCAGCTTCGCCACCTTATCGCTCTGAAACTCCATTTGCAAAGCCCGATACATATCATCGGATAGTTTTACAGTTGGTTTCAAATCGTCTTTGGTGAATCCTTTGCCCACCAAAAAGTCCACCAGGGTATCCTTACCGATGTTGAACTCTTTGGCTGCTGCCATTAACCTGGGTGTTGTTGTCTCTGTCATTAACTTTTTTTAGTGTAGCAAACTTTTATTTTTCTGTCAGCTCCTAATGAACTTTTTATTAGAATTGATTTTTCTGCATTTTTTAGGATTCACAAGGGACATAGTTTCAACAAAGATCCTAATTATTAACCCGCCTATTCTTTTGCAAATTCCGCCTGCAATACTTTCCTTACTTCGTCAATTGTTTCTTTTTCAAGGTCTGTTCTACGCTCCAATTCTTCAGCACTTAATCCCAGCACACTCCGGCCTGTATCGCAACCTACTCTCTTCAATTCGTCTATTATCCATGTTTCTATTTCGTCGCTGAATTCTTCGAGGTCAATATCGAACTCTTCCACTTCACCTTCATTATCTCTGAACACATCTATCTCGTAGCCTGTTAATTCGCAGGCCAGCTTAATATTTACACCCCTGCGGCCAATGGCAAGCGATACCTGGTCGGGTTTGAGATAAACACTTGCATGCTTGCCTTCCTGATCTATATCCATGGAAGTGATCTTAGAGGGGGTTAAAGAGCGTTGAATTAATAATTGAATATTATTGGTCCAGTTTATGACGTCAATGTTCTCATTTTTCAATTCGCGTACAATGCCATGAATGCGACTACCTTTCATACCTACGCAAGCGCCCACGGGGTCTATGCGGTCATCGAAAGATTCCACTGCAACTTTTGCACGTTCTCCCGGATCACGAACAATTTTTTTGATTACAATAAGACCATCAAAAATCTCCGGCACTTCTATTTCCAAAAGCTTTGCCAGAAACTCAGGTGAAGTACGTGAAAGAATAATTACAGGTGTATTATTTTTCATATCCACCTTTTTCACAACACCCCGTATGCTTTCTCCTTTTTTAAAATAATCCTGTGGTATTTGTTCAACTTTAGGCAAAATCAATTCGTTGCCTTCTTCATCTAAGAGCAATATTTCTTTTTTCCATACCTGATATACTTCTGCACTGATAATTTCACCCACACGGTCCTCATATTTTTTCGCTAATACATTTTTTTTGAGGTCTGAAATGCGGCTTGCAAGCGTTTGCTTGGCAGCAAGTATAGCCCTGCGGCCAAAATCATATAAGTTTACTTCTTCATATAATTCTTCACCTACCTGGTAATCGGGTTCTACTTTTATCGCATTGCTGTATTCAATTTCTTCTAATGTATTATACAGGTCACCATCATCTACTATGGTTCGCCGGCGAAATATTTCGAGGTCACCTTTTTCAGCATTTACGATTACATCAAAATTTTCATCACCGCCATATTTTTTGCGCAATAGTGTTTTAAAAACGTCTTCCACTACACGCATGAGGGTTGGTCGGTCAATGTTTTCTGCATCTTTAAATTCCTGGAATGCCTCTATCAGGTTGATACTTGCCATACGATTGAGATTTGGTGAATTGTGAGTGATGAGTGGTTTGATATTGACCATTCACGACTGACCATTCACGAGTTAAAACTTGATTTGAATTTTTGTTGTTTTAATATCTGTCAATAAAATTAATTCCTGTTTTGTACTTTTCTTATTTTCTCCTTTGGATTTAAATCCGGCAGGACGGGCTTTTCCTTCTTCTATTTCAAGCACCAATCCATCTTCTGTTGCCTCGAGCAGTTTTCCTTCTTTAGTAGTGTTATCATTCAGCATTATTTCTACAAACCTGCCCATGTTTTTTTGATACTGTCGTTGCAATTTTAAAGGTTCATCTAAACCAGGCGAAGAAACTTCCAAAGAAAAATTTCCATCAGGATAAAGCCCCGTTTCTTCTATCCATCTATACAATTTCCGGTTGTACTGGATTAATTCGGATAAAGGCATGCCTTCATCAGCATCGAGGAACACTTTTATATTATTTGTCGGTTTGATACGTGTTTCAACTAAAAAATGGGAAGGATGTTCCTGTATCAGGTTTAAAATTTCCCTTTCAATAGTTTGAATCTGGCCTTCAGTTTGCATAATTAAATAGAAGAAGGGAACGTTTTCGTTCCCTTCCATTTCCTCGTTTCAGTCGCAAAGGTAAGGATTACGTTAATTATCCACCAAATTAAGATTGAATTAATTCCTTATTATAACTTTGAGTAATCATGATGACTTACATCTTTTACTTGTTTCTTGCATTCTTGCTTTACAACATTGTATTCAAGATTGTGATACCGATATACCGCACGACGCGGCAGGTGAAACAAGGTTTCCGTGAAATGAATGCACGCATGCAGGGACAAACTCCCAATGAAAATGGTTTTTCCACTGAATCCAGAAAAAAAACTGCACCTGCAAAGAAAGAAGCAGAATATATAGACTTTGAAGAAATAAAAGAGTAAGTATAGAATCCCTATTTTTGTCTCCCAATTTTTTTAATCCTTTGGCGAGGATTAGGACCGCAGCTCAGATGGTTAGAGTATTCCGCTCATTGCGGAAGGGTGGCTGATGATTTTTTAAAATATTGCTTGAAAAAGTAAGGACCCTTAGCTCAGATGGTTAGAGCATCTGACTCATAATCAGAGGGTCGCTGGTTCGATCCCAGCAGGGTCCACTGAAAATGGTTATGAGAGGGGCTCTTGTAACCATTTTTTATTTTATGCTACAGTTTCTTGATATATTATTATCAATTGTTCATTTGGCTATCGTTGGGTTTAATCTTTTGGGCTGGAGGTATAAGAAAACAAGAAAGGCACATTTTATTTCTATAGTTCTTACCGCATCTTCCTGGTTTTTGTTGGGTATCTGGTTTGGTATGGGTTATTG
>MWVT01000106.1_pt1 | contig 13924 bp, 6 predicted proteins | sample 1047201 | NCBI WGS metagenome assembly MWVT01 (sample SAMN06349988, study PRJNA376086) | soil metagenome | isolation source: TG5-1 sample Antarctic (ecotone) soil | place: Antarctica | collected 2015-01-13 | reverse complement strand
CTTCTGAGAAAAGATTTAAGAGGTTTCGTTACAAACCGTTTAATGTACGCTGTTTATAGGGAAGGTCTGAGTCTGGTCGAAAATGGCGAAGCAAGAGGTGCAATCGCTTTAACATCATGTCCCGCGATCAACAGAGAAGCAATAAAACTACTCCCCATTAAACCAAGCCCAACAACTCCTACAGTGATATCTCCTGTCTCAATATTTTCCATCAGCATTTTAGGATAAATTAGATAATGGGTTGACTAAATTCAATAATTACACGAATGCTTGTGCCTGCTTTTTGAGTGGTGTAATTCGTGTTTTAATATTCGTGTATAAACAATCAATTCAATTTTACAATACAATCAATTTCTATCTTTATTCCCTCAGCCAGTACAGATTGAACTGTAGTTCTTGCGGGTTTTATACCTGTAAAATATTGTGCATAAATTTGGTTATAACGATCAAACTCATTGATGTCCTTTAAGTGTACAGTACATTTAACCACTTGTTCCAAAGAACCTCCGGCTGCTTCAATAATAGCTTTTATATTCCGGAGTGTGAGGTGTGTCTCTTCTTCAATTGAGCCTAATATAAATTTTGAACTTTTAAAATCAACAGCAGCCTGACCGCTGACAAAAAGAAATCCACCCGTAATTACTCCATCTGAATAAGCCCCGGTGTTGAACCCGGTATCGCGGTCGGGATGATTAACTTTTACTTTACTCACAAAAACAATTATTTTTTATTTTAATCTTTTTGATTCTTGTCAAACCATTTTTTAGCATTACCAGTCAGTTAGACAGGTTTTAAAATACTTCCTATGTTTCTTCAGTAGTTGGCTCTCAGAATATTTGTAAAAACCCAAGTAACTGGGGTTTGCAATGTGCGTATCACAAAATTGGAAAGCATTGGATATACTTTTAACCCCTTCTCCATTATTTTGATTAACACCAACTGCTGAGATTTGATTATACCCATAAGTTTCCAAATGTATATATGTTTTTGCCAGAGTTAGTTTTTCTTCAAAACTTTGACCATACTACCAATAACTTGTAATTACAGTTTTTGGCATCTTTTCAAAGCTCACATGAAAACTATTTATCATTGTCATCATAGAAGGCTTACTCAACATGAAGTAAGGATTGTAATGATGGCAATTCTTCATTGTCTTTGTAATTCAATTGCAAGGATTCCAGGCGCTTTTGAATCTTAAACCAATATTGAAGCTCCATATCAAATTTTGCCATAGGAATACCTAAACGGAAGGATGTATATTCATTAAGCCAGGCCTTCCGGAACATTTCTTTTGTTTCCACAATCGCATCAAACAAATCGACTGTTTTTGAATGGTAATACGTTGTTACTTCACCCATCACCATCCTGAACTCTTTTATGTCACGTTTCATCCTGTACTTTTTATGTATATCGGCGATATTGCCTGCATACAGATATTTTAATGCAATAAGATCCAGTTCTTTGGCTCCTGTCAGCATTGCAAACAAAGAGATAGTATCAACCCCCGATTTTAATGCATCCATTAAATAGATCTGGGCTACTTCTGCAGCTAAACGTCCCTGATGTAGGCTTTCTTTATTGCTTTCAACCATTTGTAATGACTTCACTGAAAATGGATCTTCCCAGAGAGCAAAATCGGTTTGACCAATCGCCTTCCTTATAAAAGATTCTGATTTCATTAATGCCAAATGGGACTGTTCTACTTTAGCAGCCAGCGTTGCAGGATAAACGATCTGGGTATATTTTTTAAAGAAAGTAGCCTGAGCTATAGGCTGACTTTGCCAGGAAGATATAGAGCCATAAGCCATATCCGGCCAGGATAGCCGCATTAGCGTAAGGGGATCATCTGTCCATCCGGATTGTATATAACCTACTGCATTGTATTTACGCCCGGCTTGAATCAGCAAGTCAACATTTTGAAAAGAGACTTCAAAGGCTGGATAAAACCAATGCCAGTTAATACTGGCAGTTTGTACAATCATAGGAATGCCTGCTTTTGAGAAAGGGCTTAGCAAAGTGTCGTATTCAGCTTCTTTTAAAGGGAAATAATGCCACGGCACAGCAACAACTTTAGGCGACACTTTTGGAATTATGCTGTGAAATTTCTGTAGCATATCAGCCCACACCAGTGGTTGTTTGCCCTGCTTTTCCACCATATCGGTAGTTTGATTAAGCATATCGAGATAAAGCTCATCAGCCGTTTGATTTAGTTTTTTTGCTTCCAATTCAATTACCCAGGTTTCATCAAAACCTATATGAAAGAAAGGACTTGGAAAAAGCTTTGAGATCTGCGTGATCCAATCGTTCAATAAAGGTCTTACACGTGGGTCTTTGGGTTTAAATTCTCCACCATAAGGATTAACCGAAAGGTCTGCGTAATGCTCTAACTTGAATAAGTCATGCAAATGACCATACAATTCCATGTTCGGTATTACATCTATATGGCGGGCTTTGGCATAGGAAATAATATCTTTAATCTGCTCTTTGGTGTAACGGGCATTTGCCATCAGCAGCGGATAGCCATCAAGTTCTATACTGGCTTCCGAATAAAAAAAATATTGATTGGTCTTCCATCGGGCAAGAAAATCTAATTGTTTTTTTATTTCTTCCACCTTGGGGAATTGCATATGGCTCATATCCATCATAAAACCCCTGTAAGCAAGCGAAGGCCAGTCCTGAATTTCCACTTCAGGTATTGTAGCCTTATCACCAGCCCCTTTAATTAATTGACGTAGTGTTTGAACCGCATAATACAGACCAGCAGAAGATACTGCTGTAACAATAATGTTTTTTGGCGTTACTTTTATTATGTAAGATTCCCGGGAAATAGCCCCATGCTTTTCTCCAACCACTGGTAACGGATCAACGTCTCCTGTCCTTTTGAAAATGATGGATGTACCTGTGACAACGGATGCTTTGACTTCAATTTTTGCTAAACTAATGCCAGATAAAATACCGGCAAGTTCCTGCGCTGCAAATCTATCTTCTGCACTGGGTTTGGATGCGAAGCCAATGATTAAACCCTTAATCAGAAACTGACCGTTGCCATAAGTAATTCTCTGCGGTTGGGGAAGGATCGGATTGTGGTCTGTAGAACTTGCTAAAAATGTCACCAGCAGCAGCAGACAAGTGAATATTTGTTTCAAACTATTTATTTTTTAATTGATTTAACATTCTAAGCGCATTTTCAGCCAGTATTTCACCAGAACCCGGCGCTACTCTTGATGTTATCACTTCATAATTTCCTTCCATGTAGGCTTTTCTATCGGGAATATATCCAAGGGAACCGTTGGTCAACTCAGTGATTATTGTATAAGGGTAAGGGGACCTGCTCTTGATATACATTCCTATTTCCGTAAATATTTCAGCCGGAAGACTTACAATGGCACATTTATCGCCTATACTAAACACCTGTATCTCCGCTTCAATGGGTTTGCCATTTCTTGCATCAATTTCAAGGAATTTAAATGCCTTTACAAAGTCCATGAAAGGAGCCGCATCAGGTTTTCCGAATTTGGCCACAATTTCACGCGCCCAAGGCAATTCATCTTTTGAGATCTCAGCCAATGGAAGCGGTACAATTTCACTTTTTACTTTTATTGTATTGATTTCCAAAGGTGATAATCGGGTATAGGTTTTAATGACTTCACCGGCGAGAATAGTACCCAATCTTTCAGCTTCGTAATGGCCACTTTGTGGAGTGTTGGTTTTTACATTTATATGATTAATGTTTCCTGAACATCCTTGAGAAAAAGCGGTAACCATTTCATTTCCTTTTAATTTTCCAAGAATGGTTGATAGTGTAAAAGGGAGGTCAGCAGAAACTTCATTACCGCTTACATTGTCTAAATGCAGAGCGAGATTTACATAGGTAGAGATGGGCTTACCTTCAATAGTCTCAGCATACAGAACAGACACATCAGGGTCAATTGGACCTGCAGGTTGAACTATTTTAGGATTTAGTTTTCCCGGGTTCCAGCCAACTGTGCCATCAGTCATAAAGTAACGGCGGTTAAAACTGATAGACTCTTCGTGTCCTAATCCAAATGATATCTTAGCGGGTTTTAAAGCAGCATTGGCCTGCTTTATACTTTCTGCAATAATACCGGGAAGCTTTGCAATATAACCGGCAAGTATTTCGGCACTTTTACTCTTTGTACCATACCAGACTGAAGGAATTACGGGGCCTGTATGCGTATGCGTTGCGCCAATCATTACATGATCAGCATCAATGCCTACATACTTTTCCACTAACTTCCTCACCTCACGAACAATATCATTTGAAATCCCCATGAGATCGCATGAAACAATGGCTAACTTGGAACCATCTTTCTCAATTACCAACGCTTTGGCATAAAGATCATCATGTATTTTATCCACTCCCCTTTCGTAATAATATCCCGCCATTAATGCACCTATAGGTGGTGTGATTTTTACTGATGCTGCGCCTATCCTTAAATCATTGGCAAATGTGGTAAACATTACAAGAAATCCTATAATTATAAGAAAACATAGCCTGGTCTGTCTTAAGAGAATACGGTTCATCATATATATTTTGTTATGCATTTTAACTATTCTTAAGAACAGACAAATTTGCCCTTCTCTAAATGTTTTACCTAATTTTCTATTATATTATAAAATAACTGATCCGACTACTTCATAGGCACATTTTAGTTTGTCACATCCATTATGATATCAGGAACATCGCTGGAGGTAAAACCACTCAATAACCAGGATTCTGATCTTTAGTGGGGTCCAGCCCCTTATTCAAATCAAATTCTATTCTTGGTATTGGCCACAAAAGATGTTTATCTGCGACCTCCCTGCCAATGTTGTTTTTCATAACCTCTTTTACTCTTCCGGAACGTACCAGATCGAACCAGCGTTTGCCTTCTAACTGAAATTCATATCCTCTTTCCTGAACCACCAGATCAGTGAAGGTTTCTGTAGTATAAGCAGCAAGTTGAAAATCAACTGAAGAAGGTTGTAAAGGATCAAGGCCATAAGCTCTTCTATGTACCATGTTGAGTTTTTCTACTCCATCAGCAGTCGGGCCTGCAGCCTGCGCCGAAGCTTCTGCGTAAATTAGCAGAACATCTGCATACCTGTAACAGGTCAAACTAAAAGTTTCAATTGTGGCAGCAGGATTGTTGTATTTTTTCGGTGAAATAATTTCCTGATTTGGAAACTCGGGTTGCCCAGCCAGGAATGGATTTAAATTTATTTGTTCATCATACCAGTTAAATTGTTTTCTCAAATCGTTATCGTTCCAGGCTTTATAAAATTTGGAAGTTTTAGTCCAGTTTATAAGACCATAGCCGCCCGAACCAAACCAAGGCGTTTGTTCCTGCTGGGTGAATAAAATCAACTCACCAGGGCTGTTTTGATTATATTTAATATAGAAGATCTCTTCCTGCGAATTTGAGTTCATGCCAAAAAGCTTGTTAAAGTCATCTGCTACAGTCACTCTTTCCAGCGAATATTTTCCCGACATAATTACTTCATTAGCCTTATCACTCGCTTTAGTATAAAGTGCCTGATACAGATAAACATCAGACAGAAATGCCTTTGCTGACCATTTAGAAGGTTTACCAATAAGGGGCGGGTTATCAGGCAAATTATTTTCAGCAAATTCAAGGTCGCTTGTTATTAAATCATATACCTGTATTTTGGTACCCTTTGGAATACTGATTGATTCGCTTAAATTTTGTTCTGTATGTATCGGTACACCTCCCCAACCCCTAACTAATTGAAAATAAGCAAAAGCCCGCATGAATTTAGCCTCTGCAACATAACTGTCTTTTTGCTCCTGACTCAAAACAGCACTATTTGGAGTGTAATTAATTACAAGATTGGCATTTCTTATTGAAGTGTAAAAAGCATTCCATCTGGGTATTAAATTATTTTCTCCGGTACTGCTAAGCCCCTGCATAGATTTGTATGAGTCAAAATTAGTTTGACCATTCATTCCCGCTCCCCACTCCGCATGCGTTTCTAAAATCGCTATCCACCACCCACTCATCTGTTGTCGTAGAGGTACATAAATGGCAGCAAGCCCGGCTTCCACCTCGGCAGGCGTATTATAAAAAGCCTCAATTGTTAGTCCTTTCGGCGATTCAACCAACAGCTTTTTGCAGGAGAATGTTGGTCCCAAGAATAATAACACTGATAAATAAAATATAGACTTTTTCATTTTGTTAATTTGTTTTCGTATGAGATTTAAAACCCAAGTCTGACACCAGCGGTAAGTCCCTTAGCAGATGGATAGGTTGAATAATCAATGCCCTGATCAAGTGAATTTGGCCCCCCCCTGGAATTTACATCTGGATCTACCCATGAATAATTAGTGAAGGTGAGTAAATTTTGTCCGCTAACATAAATTCTGGCGGTGGACATCTTCATCCATCTTTGAATAGGTATGTTATACCCTAATTCAATATTCCGTAGTCTTATATAAGATCCATCTTCAACATATCTGTCAGAAAATCGGTAAGAGTGGCCAGTATGCGGAAGCGGGTATTTAGCATTCGGGTTTTCCGGGGTCCAATGGTTGTTAAATACTTCCCTTAATTTATTCTGACCGTTAGTATTATCAACTGTAAAAGCAATGGAACTCATGTTGACAATATCATTTCCCTGGGAACCATTCAGGAACAAAGTCAAGTAGAAGTCCTTAAATGACATGTTGGAATTAATGCCAAAGATAAAATTGGGGTTTGGGTCGCCAATTTTCACCTTATCATCCGATTTGTATTTAATAAAGCCATCCTTATCATAACCATCTTCCTTATATCCATAAATTACGCCCATCGGCTCGCCCACCCTGTAGGTGTTTGCAAAATCTGTAAACCTGATCATTTCGAGTAAACCTGCTCGGATATCCTGTCCCCCGTAGAGTTCCAATACCTTTGAACGGTTAAACGACATATTTACGCCGAGGTCCCACGTAAACGGCCCCTTGTCAAAAATCTTTGAGTTAAGTTCAAATTCGAAACCTTTATTAGACACCCTGCCTACATTTCTGAGTGAATTGGTATAACCCGTTGTACGCGGCAACTGTACGGCGTTCAGTAAGTCACGAGTTGTTTTTCTATAATGATCCGCTGTTAACTGGATACGGCCTTTTAAAATATTAAACTCCAATCCTACATTTACCTGCTCGGTAGTTTCCCACTTTAAATCAGCTGCCAACCTTGTACCTGGTGCCAGTGTAGTGTACAGCGAACTACCAAATACCGTACTTCCGGGAATTAGGGTATTCAAAGTTGAATAAGGACTGATTGCCTGGCTTCCGGCCTTTCCCCAGCTTGTCCTTAATTTTAAATTTTTAACAAATTTTATATTTTTAAAGAACCTTTCATCAGACAGCCTCCATGCAAAAGCTGCCGAAGGAAAATATCCCCATTTGTTGTCTGCAGAATACACAGAAGATCCGTCAGCACGCATACTAATAGTAAACAGGTAAAGCTTATTGAAAGTATAATTTACTCTACCCAGAGCAGACACCAACGTCGATTTTATATAAGAGGTTCCTGGATTGTCAAATATGCCTGCAGTTGCAAGGCTATTACTTCCTGGTATATCACTTAAGAAAGCGGAACCCCCGGCATTTAGAGTTGTAGTTAAAAAATCCTGATAAGTGAACCCAGCAACGGCGGAGATGTTGTGCTTCTCATTAAAATTCTTAAAATAGTTGAGTGTGTTTTCATTTAAGATACTGGTGTAATCACTTGAATTTACGGTGGCTATGCCATTGGGATTATTTTGAAATTTCTTTGTCTGGTAAAAGTCGGTACGCGAAGTTATACTTTCTATACCATACAATTCCATGTTCGGTATTACATCTATATGGCGGGCTTTGGCATAGGAAATAATATCTTTAATCTGCTCTTTGGTGTAACGGGCATTTGCCATCAGCAGCGGATAGCCATCAAGTTCTATACTGGCTTCCGAATAAAAAAAATATTGATTGGTCTTCCATCGGGCAAGAAAATCTAATTGTTTTTTTATTTCTTCCACCTTGGGGAATTGCATATGGCTCATATCCATCATAAAACCCCTGTAAGCAAGCGAAGGCCAGTCCTGAATTTCCACTTCAGGTATTGTAGCCTTATCACCAGCCCCTTTAATTAATTGACGTAGTGTTTGAACCGCATAATACAGACCAGCAGAAGATACTGCTGTAACAATAATGTTTTTTGGCGTTACTTTTATTATGTAAGATTCCCGGGAAATAGCCCCATGCTTTTCTCCAACCACTGGTAACGGATCAACGTCTCCTGTCCTTTTGAAAATGATGGATGTACCTGTGACAACGGATGCTTTGACTTCAATTTTTGCTAAACTAATGCCAGATAAAATACCGGCAAGTTCCTGCGCTGCAAATCTATCTTCTGCACTGGGTTTGGATGCGAAGCCAATGATTAAACCCTTAATCAGAAACTGACCGTTGCCATAAGTAATTCTCTGCGGTTGGGGAAGGATCGGATTGTGGTCTGTAGAACTTGCTAAAAATGTCACCAGCAGCAGCAGACAAGTGAATATTTGTTTCAAACTATTTATTTTTTAATTGATTTAACATTCTAAGCGCATTTTCAGCCAGTATTTCACCAGAACCCGGCGCTACTCTTGATGTTATCACTTCATAATTTCCTTCCATGTAGGCTTTTCTATCGGGAATATATCCAAGGGAACCGTTGGTCAACTCAGTGATTATTGTATAAGGGTAAGGGGACCTGCTCTTGATATACATTCCTATTTCCGTAAATATTTCAGCCGGAAGACTTACAATGGCACATTTATCGCCTATACTAAACACCTGTATCTCCGCTTCAATGGGTTTGCCATTTCTTGCATCAATTTCAAGGAATTTAAATGCCTTTACAAAGTCCATGAAAGGAGCCGCATCAGGTTTTCCGAATTTGGCCACAATTTCACGCGCCCAAGGCAATTCATCTTTTGAGATCTCAGCCAATGGAAGCGGTACAATTTCACTTTTTACTTTTATTGTATTGATTTCCAAAGGTGATAATCGGGTATAGGTTTTAATGACTTCACCGGCGAGAATAGTACCCAATCTTTCAGCTTCGTAATGGCCACTTTGTGGAGTGTTGGTTTTTACATTTATATGATTAATGTTTCCTGAACATCCTTGAGAAAAAGCGGTAACCATTTCATTTCCTTTTAATTTTCCAAGAATGGTTGATAGTGTAAAAGGGAGGTCAGCAGAAACTTCATTACCGCTTACATTGTCTAAATGCAGAGCGAGATTTACATAGGTAGAGATGGGCTTACCTTCAATAGTCTCAGCATACAGAACAGACACATCAGGGTCAATTGGACCTGCAGGTTGAACTATTTTAGGATTTAGTTTTCCCGGGTTCCAGCCAACTGTGCCATCAGTCATAAAGTAACGGCGGTTAAAACTGATAGACTCTTCGTGTCCTAATCCAAATGATATCTTAGCGGGTTTTAAAGCAGCATTGGCCTGCTTTATACTTTCTGCAATAATACCGGGAAGCTTTGCAATATAACCGGCAAGTATTTCGGCACTTTTACTCTTTGTACCATACCAGACTGAAGGAATTACGGGGCCTGTATGCGTATGCGTTGCGCCAATCATTACATGATCAGCATCAATGCCTACATACTTTTCCACTAACTTCCTCACCTCACGAACAATATCATTTGAAATCCCCATGAGATCGCATGAAACAATGGCTAACTTGGAACCATCTTTCTCAATTACCAACGCTTTGGCATAAAGATCATCATGTATTTTATCCACTCCCCTTTCGTAATAATATCCCGCCATTAATGCACCTATAGGTGGTGTGATTTTTACTGATGCTGCGCCTATCCTTAAATCATTGGCAAATGTGGTAAACATTACAAGAAATCCTATAATTATAAGAAAACATAGCCTGGTCTGTCTTAAGAGAATACGGTTCATCATATATATTTTGTTATGCATTTTAACTATTCTTAAGAACAGACAAATTTGCCCTTCTCTAAATGTTTTACCTAATTTTCTATTATATTATAAAATAACTGATCCGACTACTTCATAGGCACATTTTAGTTTGTCACATCCATTATGATATCAGGAACATCGCTGGAGGTAAAACCACTCAATAACCAGGATTCTGATCTTTAGTGGGGTCCAGCCCCTTATTCAAATCAAATTCTATTCTTGGTATTGGCCACAAAAGATGTTTATCTGCGACCTCCCTGCCAATGTTGTTTTTCATAACCTCTTTTACTCTTCCGGAACGTACCAGATCGAACCAGCGTTTGCCTTCTAACTGAAATTCATATCCTCTTTCCTGAACCACCAGATCAGTGAAGGTTTCTGTAGTATAAGCAGCAAGTTGAAAATCAACTGAAGAAGGTTGTAAAGGATCAAGGCCATAAGCTCTTCTATGTACCATGTTGAGTTTTTCTACTCCATCAGCAGTCGGGCCTGCAGCCTGCGCCGAAGCTTCTGCGTAAATTAGCAGAACATCTGCATACCTGTAACAGGTCAAACTAAAAGTTTCAATTGTGGCAGCAGGATTGTTGTATTTTTTCGGTGAAATAATTTCCTGATTTGGAAACTCGGGTTGCCCAGCCAGGAATGGATTTAAATTTATTTGTTCATCATACCAGTTAAATTGTTTTCTCAAATCGTTATCGTTCCAGGCTTTATAAAATTTGGAAGTTTTAGTCCAGTTTATAAGACCATAGCCGCCCGAACCAAACCAAGGCGTTTGTTCCTGCTGGGTGAATAAAATCAACTCACCAGGGCTGTTTTGATTATATTTAATATAGAAGATCTCTTCCTGCGAATTTGAGTTCATGCCAAAAAGCTTGTTAAAGTCATCTGCTACAGTCACTCTTTCCAGCGAATATTTTCCCGACATAATTACTTCATTAGCCTTATCACTCGCTTTAGTATAAAGTGCCTGATACAGATAAACATCAGACAGAAATGCCTTTGCTGACCATTTAGAAGGTTTACCAATAAGGGGCGGGTTATCAGGCAAATTATTTTCAGCAAATTCAAGGTCGCTTGTTATTAAATCATATACCTGTATTTTGGTACCCTTTGGAATACTGATTGATTCGCTTAAATTTTGTTCTGTATGTATCGGTACACCTCCCCAACCCCTAACTAATTGAAAATAAGCAAAAGCCCGCATGAATTTAGCCTCTGCAACATAACTGTCTTTTTGCTCCTGACTCAAAACAGCACTATTTGGAGTGTAATTAATTACAAGATTGGCATTTCTTATTGAAGTGTAAAAAGCATTCCATCTGGGTATTAAATTATTTTCTCCGGTACTGCTAAGCCCCTGCATAGATTTGTATGAGTCAAAATTAGTTTGACCATTCATTCCCGCTCCCCACTCCGCATGCGTTTCTAAAATCGCTATCCACCACCCACTCATCTGTTGTCGTAGAGGTACATAAATGGCAGCAAGCCCGGCTTCCACCTCGGCAGGCGTATTATAAAAAGCCTCAATTGTTAGTCCTTTCGGCGATTCAACCAACAGCTTTTTGCAGGAGAATGTTGGTCCCAAGAATAATAACACTGATAAATAAAATATAGACTTTTTCATTTTGTTAATTTGTTTTCGTATGAGATTTAAAACCCAAGTCTGACACCAGCGGTAAGTCCCTTAGCAGATGGATAGGTTGAATAATCAATGCCCTGATCAAGTGAATTTGGCCCCCCCCTGGAATTTACATCTGGATCTACCCATGAATAATTAGTGAAGGTGAGTAAATTTTGTCCGCTAACATAAATTCTGGCGGTGGACATCTTCATCCATCTTTGAATAGGTATGTTATACCCTAATTCAATATTCCGTAGTCTTATATAAGATCCATCTTCAACATATCTGTCAGAAAATCGGTAAGAGTGGCCAGTATGCGGAAGCGGGTATTTAGCATTCGGGTTTTCCGGGGTCCAATGGTTGTTAAATACTTCCCTTAATTTATTCTGACCGTTAGTATTATCAACTGTAAAAGCAATGGAACTCATGTTGACAATATCATTTCCCTGGGAACCATTCAGGAACAAAGTCAAGTAGAAGTCCTTAAATGACATGTTGGAATTAATGCCAAAGATAAAATTGGGGTTTGGGTCGCCAATTTTCACCTTATCATCCGATTTGTATTTAATAAAGCCATCCTTATCATAACCATCTTCCTTATATCCATAAATTACGCCCATCGGCTCGCCCACCCTGTAGGTGTTTGCAAAATCTGTAAACCTGATCATTTCGAGTAAACCTGCTCGGATATCCTGTCCCCCGTAGAGTTCCAATACCTTTGAACGGTTAAACGACATATTTACGCCGAGGTCCCACGTAAACGGCCCCTTGTCAAAAATCTTTGAGTTAAGTTCAAATTCGAAACCTTTATTAGACACCCTGCCTACATTTCTGAGTGAATTGGTATAACCCGTTGTACGCGGCAACTGTACGGCGTTCAGTAAGTCACGAGTTGTTTTTCTATAATGATCCGCTGTTAACTGGATACGGCCTTTTAAAATATTAAACTCCAATCCTACATTTACCTGCTCGGTAGTTTCCCACTTTAAATCAGCTGCCAACCTTGTACCTGGTGCCAGTGTAGTGTACAGCGAACTACCAAATACCGTACTTCCGGGAATTAGGGTATTCAAAGTTGAATAAGGACTGATTGCCTGGCTTCCGGCCTTTCCCCAGCTTGTCCTTAATTTTAAATTTTTAACAAATTTTATATTTTTAAAGAACCTTTCATCAGACAGCCTCCATGCAAAAGCTGCCGAAGGAAAATATCCCCATTTGTTGTCTGCAGAATACACAGAAGATCCGTCAGCACGCATACTAATAGTAAACAGGTAAAGCTTATTGAAAGTATAATTTACTCTACCCAGAGCAGACACCAACGTCGATTTTATATAAGAGGTTCCTGGATTGTCAAATATGCCTGCAGTTGCAAGGCTATTACTTCCTGGTATATCACTTAAGAAAGCGGAACCCCCGGCATTTAGAGTTGTAGTTAAAAAATCCTGATAAGTGAACCCAGCAACGGCGGAGATGTTGTGCTTCTCATTAAAATTCTTAAAATAGTTGAGTGTGTTTTCATTTAAGATACTGGTGTAATCACTTGAATTTACGGTGGCTATGCCATTGGGATTATTTTGAAATTTCTTTGTCTGGTAAAAGTCGGTACGCGAAGTTATACTTTCTATACCACCAGAAATCCGCAAAACTAATCCATCAAGAATCTTGTAAGAAAGTGCCACATTTGCCAATAGATTTTTTTGTGCCAGCTTATTACTTTGCTCATTAATAAAATTAAGCGGGTTATATAGTGCCTCGGAAACAAAAGGGAATCGTCTTACCGGTTCCAAATATGAGCCATCATCATTGTAAACAGGAAGCATCGGTGGAATGCTGTATGCTCTGCCTATAAGAGATGTTCCGAATCTACCTTGATCAGAAAGTTGGCGGGCACTCTGGTTTTTTGACATCGATAAATTAAGATCTATGGAAAGTGCGTTACTGATACTATGCTGTATACTGCTATTTACTCCATAGCGCTTATAGTTGCTATTCTTAATAATACCCTCCTGATCAAACAAGCTTCCTGTGATTGAAAACTGCGTTTTTTCATTTCCCCCTGCAATATTTAGAGAATGATTTTGAAAGGGAGCTTTTTGAAACACCACATCCTGCCAGTTTGTTCCTTTTCCCATTGCAGCAAAACCTGCTACTTCATCTGCAGTGAAAAGTGCGGGCTGACCCATGTTGGCATACAATTTATTGAAATAGGTAGCATACTCCAACGGATTCATCATATCCATTTTTCTTATCAACTGCTGTTCCCCATAGCTTGATTCAAGTGTTACTCTTGACCTGCCTGTTGCACCCCGGTTTGTAGTGATCAATAC
>MWVT01000161.1_pt1 | contig 13954 bp, 13 predicted proteins | sample 1047201 | NCBI WGS metagenome assembly MWVT01 (sample SAMN06349988, study PRJNA376086) | soil metagenome | isolation source: TG5-1 sample Antarctic (ecotone) soil | place: Antarctica | collected 2015-01-13 | reverse complement strand
ATGCATACTTATTATTGCCTCGTGCTTATCCAGGATTTTTACCATTAAGGTTTAAAACTGCGGGAGCAAAGACTTTTAATATTACAGAGATTGAAAAAATTGAAATAAGTTTTGGTGAAGGAAACGGACCAACACGAGGGAGTATCGAGATAGAATCGGTTTATTTAAAAAAATAAATGGTTCTTTTAGCTGCTTGAATATTCACTGTATTTCTTTTTGGTTTTGTATAATGAAAAGGATAACCTCATCCAATCCCGCATCTACTCTTGTAATTGCATCATTGATTTCCTCCCTGCTCACCTGTGCGGCAAATGAGGGTGTCTTTAATTTTTTCTGAATACTTTTTGTATCCATGCCTTCATACCTGGTAGGTCGTATCAATGCTGCTGCATGTATAAAGCCAGATAGTTCATCGAAAACATAGATCATTTTATCCATGCTACTTTGTGGCTCTACACCAAAATGCTTAGGACCATGCGATGCGATGCATTGGATTATGGCAGGATCAATATTTCTGCGCTCCAGTTCTTCAATGATAACCCTGCAATGATTGTTGGGATATTTCTCCCAATCCGCATCGTGCAACAATCCGGCAAGCCACCATTTATGCGCTTCTTCTTCGGATAGGTTCTCTTTTTCTAAAGCCCAGGCTTTCATTACTGCTCCAACTTGTTTCATGTGCAGTTGCAGTTTTTCGTTCGGCACCCATTCTTGTAAAAGATTCATGGCTTCGTCTTTGGATAAAACGTTACCAATATTTTCAGGGTTGCCAAATATCGTTCGTCCTAAGGGTTGTATAGGATCAGCCATAATTGTATTTTTTGCAAATTACATTTTTGCAACTTTGAGCGCAAGCATGATTTTGTTTCGGAAGTTTATTCTTATTGATAATTGCGTTGATGTAAGGAAGACAAAAATCTAATTTAATGCAACTTATAAGTGGACAACTCATTATATGTATGAAATCAGTGATGACTTTAAAATCATAAAACACATCAAAGGAAAAATTCTTCCTGGAATAAATTATCCTTTAATACAGAAATTGAACCGTTGAAATTTTTAAAGAATGCTTTTCTCTTCCACCATTTTCGGTTCAGCCGTTACACGTAGGATCAGTTCTGATGTTTCCGCAGGTTTGTCCCAATGAGGAAAGTGACCACAACCATTAAACCAATATACATGCGCATCAGGGAAAAGGGTAAGCGCTTTTCGGGCTTGTGAGGGAAAGCAAATTCGATCCTGTCGACCCCACCCTATCATGACCGGTTTATTTATCGAACCTTTTGCAATTCCTTGCTGCGATTCGCCATAAGCAAGTGCATAGAGTAATTCATTAAACACCGAAGATGATACATAACCCAGTAGTTCTGTTTGAACGAGGTATGGGGATAATCTCCACGGAGTAGGGGAAAATTGAGGTAATAATACAGACCGGGTAACTGCATTACTTGCAAGAAAAGGTATCAATGCTTTAATGCCGCGCAAGAGCCTGATAGAGACTGCCAAAGAATTATAAAAGAAATGTCTTTGCCATCCTTGCCAAAATCCTCCGGGGTTGAGTGATACCACAGAACCAAGTACACCGCCACGCCTTGCAAGTTCCAACACTATGCGGGCGCCCATAGACGAACCCACTGCATCTATCCCTGTTAAATTGTTGTTGTGTAAGAACCGGGTAACAGCATCTGCCAATGCAGGAATAGTACCCTTTTTCAATGCGGGTGTTTTTCCATGGCCGGGTAAATCAATAGCAATGACTTCGCGGTGCGTAGCGAGCCTGTCAAGTACCGGTATCCACGACTTCCATGAACCACCGAGCCCATGAATCAATAAAAGAGGTTTACCTGAGCCGTAACGAATGTGATTCATTTTCATAAAAAAATGCTTTTAGAGTAATAAATGAGGATCAGGGAAAAGCGTGCAAATAAAAGGCCATGGTAAAGCAATGAAATTTTATTTGTTGCGATAAAAACTTTTTGTGCCTGCACATTATTTTGAATCTTTATACCATGACGAATGTAAACACTTCTACTGACGTAGTGCTCATAGGTGCTGGTATTATGAGTGCAACGCTGGGTATGTTGTTGAAGCAATTAGAACCTGGACTGAACATACAAATTTTTGAACGACTCAATGTTGCTGCGGCAGAAAGTTCAGATGCATGGAATAATGCAGGTACAGGCCACTCTGCATTTTGCGAACTCAATTACACACCTAAGCAACCAGATGGCAGCATTGATATCCGCAAGGCGATTAAGATTGCAGAATCTTTTGAAGTATCAAAACAGTTTTGGTCGTACATGGTAGAAAATGAGATTGTAATAAAGAACGAGCGGTTTATTCACTCCATTCCACACATGAGTTTTGTATGGGGTGATGAAAATGTGGCCTTTTTGCGAAAACGATTTGATGCATTGCAGCAATGTCATTTATTTCAAGGTATGCAGTATTCCGAAGATGCTCAAAAGATCTCTGAATGGATTCCACTGATTATGCAAGGCAGGACTAAAAATGAAAAAATTGCTGCGACTAAAATGGATATGGGAACAGATGTAAATTTTGGTGCTCTTACCCGCAGCATGTTTGATTGTCTGAAAGCAATGGAAAGGGTGCAATTGCATTTTGATCATGAGGTACGTGACATAGAAAAAAATAATGGGATTTGGGAAATAACAGTGAAGGATGAGGAAAGCGGTGATAAAAGAGTAGTGCAAACCAGGTTTGTTTTTATTGGTGCCGGAGGAGGCTCATTGCCCCTGTTGCTGAAATCAGGAATACCGGAAGCGCAGGGCTATGGTGGCTTTCCTGTGAGTGGCCAATGGTTGCGCTGTACCGATGAAACCGTCATTCACCAGCATAAAGCCAAAGTTTATGGATTGGCATCAATAGGTGCGCCGCCTATGTCTGTACCGCATTTAGACACACGATATATAAAAGGGAAACGAGAATTGTTGTTTGGTCCTTATGCAGGGTTTACCACGAAATTTTTACGACATGGGTCACTGTTCGATCTCTTTAAATCCATTCAATTCAGCAACCTGAGACCTATGGTTTCTGCAGGCATCCATAACCTTCCACTTACCAGGTACCTGATAGAACAGGTAAGCCAATCGGCTGATGAAAGATTAGATGCTTTGCAGGAATATTTTCCTGATGCACAAATGGAAGATTGGGAATTGGAGACAGCGGGGTACCGTGTACAGGTAATAAAAAAAGATGATGAAGAAGGTGGTGTGCTGGAGTTCGGCACTGAAGTAGTCTGTGCGGCAGATGGCAGTATTGCGGTATTGCTGGGCGCCTCGCCCGGTGCTTCCACGTCGGTTTCTATAATGCTCGATTTATTGAAGCGATGTTTTCCGAATCAATTGCAGACAAAAGACTGGCAGGAAAAATTAAAAAGAATGGTCCCATCTTACGGGAAAGCATTAGCAGATGATCCCAAATTGTGTAATGAAGTGAGAGCACATACCAGTAAAGTGCTGGAGTTGAAATCGTGAGGTTTTATGCTAAAATAGAACCTGAGACCGTGTAGTGATTTGATTAAAAAATCTTTCTCATGTTCGTTATTATTCCTCTTCGAAATCACTTTTGATTTGACTTGAATATTCAGACCTTATTTTAAAGTTTGAGTCTTTTAAAAACTATGCTTAAAGCCCCTTTCAGATATTTTCTATTGAACAAACCATATGGCATGGAGTCACAATTTGTAAGTCCGTATCCGGGGCCACTATTAGGGGATATTGATTTTGATTTTCCTGCGGGTACACATGCTGTGGGAAGGCTTGATAAAAATTCAGAGGGCTTATTGCTGCTCACTACCAATAAAAAAGTGACTGCACTTTTATTTCAAAGTAAAGCACCGCACAACAGAATTTACCTCGTGCAGGTAAAGCATAAGGTAGAACCGGAAACACTCGAACGACTGCGCACCGGAGTATCTATCCGCATAAAAGGAGGTGTATATTATACGACGCCTCCCTGTGATGTGCAATTGGTAAAAAAACCAAAAGATCTTTTTCCTACACCTTTTGTGCAGTCGGACAGAGCTATTACTTCATGGTTATTGATTACACTTACGGAAGGAAAATACCATCAGGTGCGTAAGATGGTGACTGCTGTACGGCATAGATGCATAAGGTTGATCCGGGTATCTATTGAAGGTTTATTGTTGGGTGATATTCAGCCTGGATCTGTGCTAGAAATAGAAGAAGACTATTTCTTTGCTAATATTAATAATGCGGCAAATAAATAGGACTTCAAGTCACCTTTGCAAGAATATTCTTACATCAGTCCCGCAAAGAAAAACCAAGGTTGAAAAGCTTTGAATTATTCTTTTTTTAATTCAGGTTTCCTTAGTTTGAAATAAGTGGCTCTAAATCTGCCATCAACTATTTCTCCCTGTACTTCTGCTTTTCTTATGGCATTGCAAAACCCATCCTGCGCATGTTCATCTCCATGCGAGCTATGTCAGTGCCATCTATTTTTTTTACTCTCTGCTTCAGTTAAGAACTCTTTGATTGATTGAATATACGCTGCAGGTTGTTCTACTTCAATGAAGTGACCTGCATTGGGTATTATTTTCAATCTGGAGTTGGGAAACAAATCTAAATATTCTTTTGTAGTATTCCAGCTTTGATTATCGCACTGGCCTTTCAGTACAAGCAGTGGAATTAGGGACTGCCTGATTTTAGGCCGGGGGTCGGGCACTGTCCTCAAACTTTTGAATGTCATAAGCTGTGCATAATATCCATAATCACCCTCAGGAGGTAATATTTTTGCGGTATCGCAAACGCATGATTTATTGACTTCATAATTGAGTAGCGTTGCAAAATTATCTGCTTCCTTATCGTCAGCAACTTTTATGTTGAAATGTACAGCCATCCAGTTCATATACCTGCTACGCATGTTGCTGGCTCTATTGTATCCTTGAGCGTTGCTATATACAGGAGATTGCAACTGCAAACTATCGGGAGCCTTTTCATTCATTTTTTTTAGAAGTGGGTAAATGGGACCAGGGCCCGTAAGAATTAATTTTTCTACTTTACCCGGATTGTCTGCAATATATAAAAGTGCTAAAATAGCCCCCCACGACTGTCCCATTAAAATCACTTTGTTTACACCAATCTTATTTGTAATTTCTTCAAGATCTTTTTTGTGTCGTAAAGCTGTATAGTCTTTAATATCACTAAACCGGCTGGAATACCCGCTACCAGCCTGGTCATAAAAATAAACATCGTAACCTAAGTCAGCAAGGAATGATAAGGTTTGAATAATTCTATTAGATATAGGTGCACCTGGTCCGCCATGCAAATAGATAATCGGGTTGGCATTCCTCTCACCTTTCGCAGGCAAAAAAGTATAAGAAAGTTTAGAACCCGTACTCAATTGCCAAAAATGAGTATTGGAATTTGCAGGCAAATCGGGTACATTATATTTTCGCGGAGTAAGTATTTGGTAGAGTAAATAACCACTAAATAAAATGAGCAGAATTAAGCTCCATCTGAGCATGCGTATGAACATTATTCCACTAACAACATATTATAAAAAATATTGTTTCAACTAAAGTACCTAAGTTTTTTTTAATCCATCCTAAGTTAAAAAAAACAGCGACCGAAGCCGCTGTATTACAATTCATATAGGAGGGTTTAATAATTGCCTTGACATGTTTCCCCCTGTATTGGGGTTTACTTATAAATTTTTTTATAGCTTGCATTGTGATATTTCATTTTGAAATAAAGAACTAAGCATTATGGCTGAATACACATCTCCTTCTTCCAGGCCTTCAGGTAGGTTTAAAAAAATATTTTCAATACTCATTATCGCTTTATTATTATTCTTTATCATTTTTGGTTATTGGCGTTACTTCTATACCTATAGTGAAGGAAATCGTTATGGCTTATTGCAAAAATTTTCAAACCGGGGAAATTTATTTAAAACTTATGAAGGTGAACTTATACTAAGTAGTATAAGAAGTAATGCGAATGTGCCTATGGCTTCAGAGAAATTTTTCTTTTCTGTGAGCGATGAGAAAGTAGCTAAGCAACTTATGGACATGCAAGGCCTGCAGGTAACAGTACATTATAAAGAAAAAAAGAATTCTGCATTTTGGCGTGGCGATAGTCCATATATAGTTGACAGCGTATCAGTGGCGCCGTAGTTTTTTACATCTTTTCAACTGGAAAATCTGCACATACTCATACCTTGTTTCAACACTTTATTGAAAAATTCAATTCCATAGGCCCTATTGAATTATACCCCACTAAAACGATGATTGGAATAGCAGCACCTTTGCGCAAGATCGCCTGGGTTACTGCCTTGGGTAAAGATTTTGTGCATATTGTTTTCCCTTTTACAGAACCTCATCCCGACAATCTTTGCTTTGTGAAAATAGCTAAAGTGCCGGGCCACGACAGGCAGTATAATCATCACTTCAGAATGTATGCAAAAGAGGATGTGAATGAGGAAGTCTTCCATTTTATGAGAATGGCTTATGAAAGAAAGAAATAAAGTGGGGATGTTTCAATTAAACTGTTCTGGTCTTTTTAATCGTATATAAATTCAAATAACATTAATTTGAAAACGCCTAACTTTTTATCATCATTTGCCTTACTGATCATATTTGGGTTTTTAGTTTCATGCAGTAAAAAAAATATGAGTAATAACACTCCATCACCGGACCCCACCTCTAAAACTTACCTTGCATTAGGCGATTCCTATACTATTGGCCAGTCGGTTACTGCGACGGAAAGATTTCCCAACCAAACCACTGCATTACTCAGAGCGCAGAATATCAAAATTGCTGATCCAGTAATCGTGGCCACTACCGGGTGGACAACACGGGATCTGATCAATGCATTAAATGCAAATCCTCAACCAAATACTTTTGATGTCGTGTCATTACTTATTGGTGTAAATAATCAATACCAGCGTAAAAGCCTTGAAGAATATAAAACAGAATTTACTCTTTTGGTAAACCGTGCCATTCAATATGCAGGTAACAAACCCACACATGTTTTTGTATTGTCTATTCCCGACTATAGCGTAACACCATTTGCATCAGGATCGGATAAGGCAAGGATAGCTGGAGAAATAGATCAGTTTAATGAAGCCAATAAAGCGATATCACTTCAACTCGGAGTAAAATACCTGGACATTACCCCAATCTCACGGGAACCAGATCAATCACTTATCGCCGGTGATGGTTTGCATCCTTCCGGAAAACAGTACAAGCGTTGGGCAGAACTTTTAGCGCCTCTTATGAAAACTGTTCTTAATCCATAACTAAAAGCAATCATAATGATGTTCTGTTGTTTTTAAATTACATTGCTACATTTGCTTCCCAATTTATTTCTACGACATGAATAATACAAAAGCTTACGCAGCATACGATGCCAATTCTCCACTAAAAGATTTTGACCTTCAGAGAAGAGAACCTGGCCCTACCGATGTAGTGATTGAGATTCTATATTGTGGTGTGTGCCATTCAGATATTCACCAGGTGCGGAATGAATGGGCTAATGCCATGTACCCAATGGTACCGGGCCATGAAATAGTGGGGCGTGTGAAGGCAGTAGGTGCAGAAGTTACAAAGTTCAAAGAAGGAGATCTTGCAGGCGTTGGATGCCTGGTAGATAGTTGTCGCGAATGCCCAAAATGTAAAGATGGTCTGGAGCAATATTGTGAAGGCGGTTCAGTTGGTACTTACAACTCAATGGAGAAAGATGGTAAAACAATTACTTATGGTGGATATAGTAAACAAATAGTCACCACTGAAGACTTTGTGCTCAAAGTATCTGATAAGCTTGAATTGAAAGCCGTAGCGCCCTTACTGTGTGCAGGCATCACTACCTATTCTCCGCTTCGCCACTGGAAAGTTGGCAAAGGACATAAAGTGGGCGTACTTGGACTGGGTGGCCTGGGTCACATGGCGGTGAAATTTGCTGTTTCTTTTGGTGCAGAAGTTACTATGCTTAGTCACTCCCCAAACAAAGAAAGGGATGCCAAACGTTTGGGTGCACACCGCTTTGCCCTCACCTCTGATGAAGAAACTGTAAAGAGCCTGGCGAATCATTTTGATTTTATTATTGATACTGTATCAGCACCACATGATTATAATGTGTATTTGAATATGTTGAACACTGATGGCGTAATGATTTGTGTAGGTGCGCCTCCTGCCCCTGCGGAGATACCTGCCTTCAACCTGATATTTCAAAGGCGCAGCATTGCAGGCTCGCTTATTGGAGGCATTCCGGAAACACAGGAGATGCTGGATTATTGTGCAGAACACAATATCGTGTCGGATGTAGAAGTGATAGCCATGAAAGAAATCAATGATGCTTATGAGCGCATGATGAAAGGTGATGTGAAATATCGTTTTGTGATAGACCTTGCGACTTTGTAATGCTTTGGTGATATATGGTAAGTCCTTGTCGCCATGAATGAGGAGGACAGAAATTCTAATTGCCGGCAAACCTTCCATTGCAGGTGGTTCATTCGGGAGCCGGGGCCATCCCAGCAGCTTATGATTTTTTAATGTAGGTAATGTAGTTTGATAAACATAATGTGAAGCCTCTTTGGTCAAGCTATCTCCTTTAAGTTTTACCCCTCCCCCCCATGCTTTGGTAAATTCAAGTGCAGCCATGGCTGTATCTTTTTTATTCAATGCCTGCATAAAATGCGTGTACCAGGAAAGACTAAATGAGTCAATTGGAAATTTTTTTTCAAAACCATTTATACCTGATGATATAAGTATGGCTTGTGCACCCGTTCAGGGTAAGCTATATAAAATCTTGACCTACAGACGCACCCATAGAAAGGTCCGCAAGTGAGACTTTTTTCAGTCCCAAACTATCAAGTACTATGCGTATCACTTCTTTTGCAAGCAGCGAATATCGGTTCCAGAGGTTTTGCCATGATTAAGGAAGATCAATGGTAATAACTGAAAAAAGTTTGAGATAAATCTTTCACCTGCTCCTGCCACATGCTGCTGTTTTGCAAATCTGCATGAAGCAGAACAACTGCATCCCCTTTACCTTTTTTTTCATAATAAACCTTGCACATCTGTGTATTAAATTTTTAGGAAAATAAATAATATGAGTAGCATTTTACAATGATTGCTTTTAGTTCCACATTACAAGCGAGGTAATACCATCAAGTGGGTATAGTTGAATATATTGGCATAAATACCTTCATTTTAAATTTAATGCATGCAAAAAACCTTTATCCTGAAGCTTTGTTTGCAAACAGGAATTGCAAATTATCTTTTAAAATGTTGCGGCTTACACGCCACAATTTTATTTTTACATAATTCCCTTTCCTTTGAATACTACTTCAGCCAAAACAAATCTAACATGCAAAATGCTATTCAACCCGTTCAAAGTAATGAACGCATCTGGTTAATGGACTCCCTGAGAGGCGTTGCCATACTTGGAATTTATATAATGAACCTGAGTGGATTCACTTTATACAATGGTGATGCGCCCAACAAAGGAGTCTTTTTTTCACCTGCTGATGATTATGTCGAATTTATTTCATCTGTACTATTGGAAGGTAAATTTTACTCTATTTTTTCCTTTCTTTTTGGATGGGGTGTTGTTTTGCAATTGCAACGCGCCGGCAGCAAAGGATTGAATGCTGTGTCTTTTGTACGCCGCAGGCTGGCAATCATGTTTCTGTTGGGATTGGCACATTTGCTCTTTTTATGGACGGGAGATATTGTAGCTTTTTATGCACTGGTTGGTTTCGTATTGTTATGGTTGAGGAATTTGAAAGACAATACACTATTGATAACCGCCGTTGTGCTTCTTCTTTCCCCTATACTTTTTTATTTTTTAAAAATGCATTGGCCACCCGCATCAGCACCTGTAAATTTTTTACGGGATTCTGCTTTACGTTTAGATCAGTATGTCAATAATATTCAGTCAGAAGAAGAGTATTTTCAGAAAGTGCATACGATGAACTATTGGGAAAGCATAAAACTAAATGTGATCGGAGTTTTTTTTCGTTTCGAGGCCCTCTTCTTTCAAAGCCGTGTTTCCAAAGTCCTGGGTATGTTTATACTTGGCTACCTGATGGGGCGAAATGACCGGTACAAAATGATCATAACAAACACAAAACTTTTATGGCTTATTGCTATTGCAGGATTGCTCATCGGCTTGCCGGCTAATGTGGCGATGGAAATATACATGGATGGTCCTGACTATTATCAACTTAAGATCAGGGGATTGTATGCAACTATTTTTTATGCGATTGGCGTGGCTCCTTTGGCGCTTGCTTATATTGCTTTGTTTTTTTTAGCCGCCCGCACTTCATTGGGGCAAAGGTTATTTCGCCACATCGAGCCTGTAGGTAAAATTGCCTTTACCAATTATCTATTGCATTCACTGATTGGTCTTATTGTTTTCACCGGAGTAGGTTTTGCGTTAGACCGCCAGGTAGGTCCTTTGTACTATACCCTTTTTGCTTTTCTGGTATTCTTTTTTCAAATTTTGCTTAGTAAGCTATGGCTTTCCCGATTTCATTATGGCCCGGTTGAATGGCTTTGGCGTAGTGCTACCTATGGAAGAAGACAAAGTATGCAGAAGATATCAGAAAAAAATCGGGGAACCGGGGAGTAAAAATGGAGATAATTTTAAAAAAATGATAGAAGAAGAAGAATTTGAAGAAGGCCCGAAGGATGAAGGTGGGAGGTTGATAAACACTACAAACAATAGTGAGCATACGACTGGCCTTAATCCAAAGTCAGATAAGCCTCCACTACCGCCCTCCAAGCTGCCTACCGGACAGGCAGGCGAACAAGTTCCATTGGAAGTAAAAGCAGATGCACCACAACCTCAATCTCTCACTCAACATCCAACACTTCACACACAACATAATAATGAAATGGAAGTACATCACCACGGCCACGTGCACGAAAAAAAGAAATGGAAGGAATATCTTTTTCAATTCCTGATGTTATTTCTGGCTGTCTTTTGTGGTTTTTTAGCAGAGTACCAATTGGAGCAAACAATTGAAAGGCACAGAGAAAAAGATTATATCAAAAGCTTTACAGAAGACCTGCAATCAGATTTGAGTGAGATTTCATGGGCAATGCCATTTTTAAAAGAAAGGGAACTTAGTTTAGATTCATTGAATTATGGCTTGCATAATTCACATTTCAATAGGGCAGACCTGTATTTTTATGCACGGCAAAGCACCCGTCCTATTGGGGTTACGCCTAGTGACAGAACAATAATACAGCTTAAAAACTCAGGTGGCTTTCGGTTAATTACGAATAAACAGACCGCAGATAGTATTCTGGCTTACCAGGGTTTAATAGAAAACTATCAGTTTGCATTAAAGCGGGAAGCTGAAGAAATTCAACACCTGCTTCCTTTCCTCAGTAAATTATTTGATGCAAAAGTTTTTGATGAAATGGTAGATAATGCAAATCGCATTCATAAGCCCACTGGTAATCCGCAGATGCGTTCGAGTGATCCCAATTTGATAAATGAGTTTAGCTATTACGTACATCTACTAAAAACAACAACACTTCTTAAAAACAAGAGTTTACATAGGATGCACATGAGAGCAACGAATATTTTACAATTTCTCAAAACCCAATATCATTTGAATGAGTGAAGACAAAAAAATACCTGAAGGAAATCTAACGGGGGAAGGTGAGGTGCCAAAAGATGACCTGAAGCCTGAAATTGACACCTCCTACCGCCCTCCAATCTGCCTACCGGACAGGCAGGCGAACAAGTCGTATCCGTGGCGGAGTGCAAAGCAACTTAAGCCTTCAACAATCAATAAAAGCAAAGGCGGTAAGGTTGATATCTTTAATAAAAAAAGAATACCATCTGGAATGAACAAAGAGCCAAAGTTTAAGGCTGAGGAATAATTCAAAAGGAGGCAATAAAGAAAGCAAACTGTCTGCATATAATAATCTGGAGGGGATAAACACTATCTTATTTCAATGCAGGGTGTACAGACATGTAACACGATGTAATAAAAAAAATGAAAGTGCTATACGGCTAAACTCGGTGCACAACAAAGAGAAATAGGGCATAGAGTGAATCAGGATATTTTGAATGATGTTGTAAAAGATTATACTTTATATTTAGAAATATATTTTAAAATACTGCTTACATCAATGAAAACAATTACAATCCTTTCTGTTTGAAAAAACCAAAGTAGTTTTCATCTACCAACCAGTTATGAATAAAGCCAAACCTAATTTCGGCGTGTTTAAACTATTTGTTTTTATATTGATATTTCCCTGCGCAGGTGTTTTCATTTTCCCCAATCAAATCTATGCACAATCCCAATCATCAAAAGGTCTCCCTTTCATCACCAACTACAGGTACCAGGATTATAATGCAGATGGCATAAACTGGTGGGCCGCAGAAGGGGATAAAGGGCTAATGTATTTTGCCAATGAGAAAGGTATTCTGGTATATGATGGGAACGAATGGGAACTTATCAAACCCACTGGATTAGCAGAAACCAGGTGTTTAATAAAAGGCAGAGATGGAAAAATTTATGCAGGTACCAATGGGGATATTGGATACCTCAAGCCTGGTAAAAAAGGAAAACTTGCATTTGTTAGCTTAAAGGACCAACTGCCTGAAAAGTACAGGCGTTTCGAGGAAGTATGGGAAGCTGGAGTGTATAAAGGAAATATCTACTTTAGGTTAAACTCTTATCTTTTCTTATGGGATTACAAGTCATTCCGTGTTATTGAGAGCACAGAACCATTACATATAGGCAAAGTGGTCAATGACCAGTTTTACCAAAGGGTCTGGAACCGGGGATTAACTGTACTGAAAGCAGATAGTTTTCATTTAGTACCTGGTGGTGAAAAATTTGCCAATGAGCGTATCTATGTCATGCTACCCTATGATAAAGAGCGCATCCTTATCGGTACCCGCACAAAGGGTTTATTTCTTTATGACGGTAAAAATTTTACACCTTTCAAAACAGAAGCAGATCCTTATATTTTTAATACCAGCCTTTATGGAGGTCTTATTTTAAGTAATGGTCTGATCGCATTGAATACATTTAATCATGGTATGGTCATCATTGATCACCAGGGGAAACTCATTCAGCGCATTGATAAAACGGTTGGTATCCAGGATAATTCCATTGATCATCTTTTCGAGGACAGCCGTGGTTTGCTCTGGATGTCGCTTTTCAATGGCATTGCGAAACTGGATTTACACTCTTCGTTAACTTTTTTTGATGAATCAATGGGCTTACCGGCCAGAACCGTGAATAATGTAGTAGTTGTCGATGGAACTGTCTATGCCGGCACTAACAACGGAATTTTTCTGCTTAACAACTCAACAAACCGTTTTGAATTTATAACCGGCACCAGTGGTCAGGTTTATTCAATGATGAAATTTAACAAAGATGTGCTGGTGGGTGGCGGTGAAAAAGGTTTACAAAAAATCAAGGGAGGAAAGGCTTACCCGGTTATTCCTGGTGTTAATTATGATTTTCATGTTAGAGATTTTATCAGGTCAAAAATTGATTCATCTGTTTTATACTTTAATTTAAGAAGCGGCATGGCAGTGGTGAGGTATAACTCCACAACTGGTAACTATACAATTGAGTCTTTCAGAAAAGAATTAAATTTTTTTAGCCAGGCTGCTGAAACGAAAGACGGTAACTTTTGGGTTTCCGCAAATAACCCCGGCGAGTTGATACTGTTGAAACCAAACAGGTCATTAGGAAAAATAAACATAGCAGATGGCACACTTGAAACATATAATGAAAAACAAGGACTGCCCCAAAAATCTGTGTTCAATGTTTTATATGATGGAACTTCTTATTTTATTTCGTCGAAAGATTCCATATTTGTTTTCAATGAAAAGCTCAAACGGTTCATACAGGATACCTCTTCTTTTCTGAAAAACTATATAGTAAATGATGCAGACGGCACAGGTGATGCACCCACAGATCATCTGGGTAG
>MWVT01000160.1_pt1 | contig 13990 bp, 12 predicted proteins | sample 1047201 | NCBI WGS metagenome assembly MWVT01 (sample SAMN06349988, study PRJNA376086) | soil metagenome | isolation source: TG5-1 sample Antarctic (ecotone) soil | place: Antarctica | collected 2015-01-13 | reverse complement strand
TAAATTTTTATCCAATTTGATGGATAAATATAATGAGGGTTTAAAAACAGCTTAAAATATGTTTAACAATTTTTGATAGAAAAATTAAGGATTTGTGAAAAGGTCTATTTATAGGAATTGAATTGAAATGGGTAGCTTTTCTTAAATACAACCCTCAGAATGGCTGCAAAGGCAAAAGTAATTTTCTAATAGCTTTCAGCACCTTATACCTTTCTGGGGGTAAAACTAACTCTTTCCAATAAGCTAAAATATAATAAAACTGTTTAAAATGGAAACTTTATTAAGTTATTATCTTTTTGTTCATTTTTAATTGGCTCACTACTTCCCGATACAAAACTTACTAAAAATATAATCTAACTGATCTTCGTTGGTGATCTCTCCGGTAATTTCTCCTAAATATTGCAGGCAACGGCGAATGTCGAGTGCTAACAGATCGCCGGAAATAGAGTTCTCTAATCCCTGTTGCACATCGGTTAATGAATAGTGTACTTCCTGTAAGGCGTGATAATGGCGGGCATTTGTTACAATCGAATTCTCAGCATCTATATTACCCAGTAACACAGTATCCACCATCAGTTGTTTCAAAACTTCTAAATGATAATTATTTTTTGCAGAAATAAAAATTACTTGTTCTATGCCGCTAAACTTTTCCTTTGCCATTTGTTCGTCAGAAGCATCTACTTTATTGCCTACTAAAAGGCAAGCTGTTTGTTGGTCTTTTAATTCCCTCGCAATGGTTTTCAAATCTTCAACTCTCAATTCGGCCACATCAAATAAATAAATCACTACATCGGCCTGTTGCATTTTTACTTTACTGCGTGCAATACCGGCACTTTCTATTGAATCAGCAGTATGGCTGCGAATGCCTGCTGTATCAATTAACCGAAATAAAATGCCCTCTATATTAATCACTTCTTCAATGGTGTCTCTTGTGGTACCGGGAATTTCGCTTACAATGGCGCGTTCTTCATTTAATAGGGCATTTAATAAAGTAGATTTACCCGCATTAGGTTTACCAACAATAGCCACACTTACGCCATTCTTAATTACGTTACCTAATTTAAAAGATTGTAGTAACCCGTTAGTTTGAAGTAGCGCATTAGTAACCAGGTTCGTTAACTGTGAGCGGTCAGCAAATTCAACATCTTCTTGCGAAAAATCTAATTCCAATTCTATTAATGCCGAAAATGTTATGAGTTTATCTCTTAAAATTTTTAAAGTTTGTGAAAAGCCCCCGCGAATATTATTAAGAGCTGTTTTATGAGAAGCGAATGTATTGCTTGCTATCAGGTCTGCAACTGCTTCTGCCTGAGCCAGATCTAGCTTTCCTGCTAAAAAGGCTCTTTGCGTAAATTCACCTGGTTTTGCAAGCCTGGCTCCTTTTTCAATGCATGCCTCTATCACCTGTTGATGAATAAAAGGTGAACCGTGACAACTAATCTCCACTACATCTTCCCCTGTATATGAACGCGGGCACCTGTAAAGTGAAACAACTACTTCGTCTAAAGAATGTTCTCCATTTTTAAAAAAACCTACGTGCAAAGTATGCGAAGGTTGAGTGCTTAAATTTTTAGAAGGAAATAAGCTATTGACAATATTGATGGATTGGTTACCGCTTAAGCGAATAAGCCCGATAGCGCCAATGCCGGGGGGTGTTGCAAGTGCAACGATGGTATCATCCCAACCTGATAATTTCAAACTCATAGAGCATCAAAAATAGAAGGGCATCATCAATAAAACAATAAAAAATCCCGTCTCGCTAAAAGCGAGACGGGATTTTTTATTATAACATATATGGAATATTAACCTTCGTCAGATACCACAAATGTGATGGGTTGTTTACGATAGGCTTTTACCTGGCGTCCGTTTTGAATAGCAGGTTTCCATTTAGGTCCGCGTTTAATAACCCGAATTGCTTCTTCTTCCATTCCATAACCATGACTGGTTAAAGCCTTTACTTCACTTATATTTCCTCCTTTGTCCACAATAAACTGAACAATAACCGGGTAAGATCCGGAGGGTGCACCATTATCAACAGGAGTGCTGCTGTTTAATGTACGGGTTAGATATTTACCCCAGTCACCTTCAAACGCAGCCTCAACCTCTACTTTAGTAAATGTTTGGTCATAGTTTGTTTCATCTTTCACAACCACAACAGCTTTACCTTCGTCTACTACAGGCACTGCAATTCCCTGGTCTTTTATGCCTTCCTGGCTTACAAGGTCAATTTTAGTCTCTTTTAATTCTTCCACCACTGGTGGAATATCTTCTTTTTTTACTTCTTCATCTTTCACAATTACCGGGGGAGTGAACTTTGTCATTTCCACTTTTGGTGGCGGCTCTGTTTTTGGTGGCGGTGGTGGCGGTGGCGGTTCAGGATCAGGTTCCTCTATAATCCTTTCTAACACCACATCCTTCGCTTCCAACTCAGCGGTTGAGTCGCTTAACTGGCTGGTTAAGAAGGAACTTAGAAAAATGAGCAATAAAATACCGGCTGTAATTAATAAAGCCATTGTAATACGCTTGTTATAGGATTTTCTAAGTTCATAGGCACCGTAAGCCTTATTCCGATCGGCAAAAAGAAGATCGAGAAAGTCTGTATTCAGAATATTCCTGTTTGGATCTCCAGGAATATTTGCGCCTGTATTTAGATTTTTATTAGGTTCCATTTTACTTGTTTGTATTTAGATGCTTTTGCAAACATCTTTCCATAAATAAATACGCTACTTAATGCCGTTCATTTGTTCCGTTCTCTTTAACGGTTCCATTTCATTGGGTGTAATGTCCACTAAGGCAAAACGCTTTATGCCGTTTATAGTCATTTCATCCAGAATATCAACGGTATTTTTATAAGTTGCTTCTTCGTTTGGCTTTATCACTACTACAAGATCATCTTCGGGAGTACGGCGTTTTTTATCGATCAACACTTTGCGTATGCCCGTTTCCGGGTCGAATGAAGTGGATTTAAAGTTAGAGCCATCAGGTAATAATTGTCCCTCGTAATAATAAACCTGGTTGCCCTTGCCCAACATAACAGTTAAAGCGCCTGATTCTTTAGCCTTGTTCTGCTCCTCGGGTTTGTCGGTATCCTTTGGCATAAACAACTGCATTGCAGAAGGAGTGCTCATGGTAGTGGTAAAAATGAAGAAGGTAATAAGCAAAAAACCAAGATCCACCATTGGGGTCATGTCTACACGGGTAGATTGTTTCTTTGCTTTTTTTACCCCCGGACCTTTTTTATGTCCGCCACCATCGCCACCGGTATCTAATGAAGCCATATTGGTAAATTTTAAAGTGAATAAATTTTATTATGGAGTTTTTTTAGCACCCTCTCTTTCTAAATATAAAGCAGTGCCTACCGGTGCAGATTCAGGAGAAGTTACTAACTGAAATTTGTTTTGATCGTTTCGTCCAAATGCTTCAAGTACCTGCTTAAAAGCCGGAAACTTAGCTGCATTATCACCCTTAATCAGGTAGTTGATCCTGGTTCCCTGGAAAGCACTTATCGCATCTCTAACCCAGTAATATAATTCATTGCTGGCAGAGTCCTGCACGGGAATACCGGGTTGGGCAACATCTTTATGCGTATCTACAGGTCTTGATAACAACCCCTTTAATTGACTGAAAGGAACTCCAATAGAATGAGACCGGACGTAAGTCTGCATTTGCGCTTCGGTTAATCCGAGGTTCCTGGTTTTATTCAGGTTCTCAATCACCTTATATTTCAACTCCGGTTTGCTTTCAGCTCTCATTGAAAAGAAAATCCTGCCGTCTGGAGCAATTTCCACCAGGATAGCGTCATCATCTGGCAATTTAATGGTAGAAACCGAATTCGGTGTAGTGATTTCCACCGGCTCAGGGGGTTTAAACTTGGTAACAAGCATAAAGAAAGAAAGGATCAAAAAGGCCACGTCCACAAACGGGGTCATATCAAAATCCGTACTTTTTCTAGGTATTTTAACACTTGGCATTGTCTTTAAAAAATTTAGTATTGAGATGCAATGGTTTCATTAATCCATAAACTTTTTTCTACTATTTGTAAGTAGATGCAAAGCTTTGTGTTAAAGTAAAACCAGATTCATCTATACCATAAGTAATAGAGTCAATTTTTGTAGTGAAAATATTATACATCATTAACGCTAAAGAAGATGTACCAATACCCAAAGCCGTATTATACAATGCTTCAGAGATACCTTGCGCCAACGCACCTGCATTACCTGCACCACCTTCAGCACCGAGTGCAGAGAATGAACGGATCATACCCAATACAGTTCCTAAAAGTGCGACAAGGGTACCAAGTGATACAATTGTTGAAAGAAACACAAGGTTTTTTTGTAGCATTGGCAATTCCAAGGCAGTTGCTTCTTCCACTTCTTTTTGAATAGATAATACTTTTTGCTCCGTATCGAGGTCTGGTACATTAATCATTTCTTTGTAGCGACGCAAACCTGCCTTCATTACATTTGCTACAGAACCGCGTTGTTTATCGCATTCTGCCAAAGCAGCATCTACATTGCGGTTAGCAAGATGGTATTGCACTTTCCTGATAAAATCAGCAATAGAACCTTTTCCTAAAGCTTTATTGATTGTTAATAAACGCTCGATTGAAAAAGTAAATACCATAAGCAACATACCAATCAAAAGAGGAACAATGATTCCACCTTCGTAAATGGAGTGAAAAGCACCGATAGGCCCTTTATGCGAAGGCCAAAAACCACCAGCAGGATCGGGTTGTTTAAATCCACTTTCTGCACCCATTACAAAACGCCAGAGGACATAACCGACTATAATACAAAGAATGGGGGCGAGCCACGAAATAGCATTACTGCTTCTTTTAGGTTGAACTGATGTAGCCTTTGCTGATGTTGTAGAAGTTGTTGATGCAGCTGGTCTTTGTTCTGCCATGATCGTAATTTTTTAGAAATTTTAAAATAAAAAAAGAAATCCAAATGTTAGAGGTCACAATTCTACTGAAAAAAAGCTTTGAATGTTCATGCTATTGCATTTTTTTCCAGAGAATTCAAAAAAAAATTTATAATCCTTATGCCAAAATATTTTTTTTAAAAAAAAATAAGTACATTATTCGTAGCGCAACGCCTCAATAGGGTTGAGCTTACCTGCCTTTACCGCGGGATATAAGCCCGCTAATAAACCTACTACCGTACAAATAAGAATGCCATACCCAACCCAATTCCATGGCACTACAAAGCCGGTACTCAAAACCATTGAAAACAAATTGCCTACTAATATCCCTAATACAATTCCAAAAAAAGCCCCCACCATACTTATTATTACCGCCTCCATTAAAAATTGCTGTCTTACTGTTTTACTTTTTCCACCGATAGCTTTTATTAAACCTACTTCTTTTGTGCGTTCCGTAACTGAAACCAGCATAATATTCATTAGACCAATAGCCGCGCCAATTAAAGTAATCAATCCAATTACCGTAGCCGAAATAGTTAGAAAGCCCAAACTATTCATTGCCTTTTCAGCCACACTATCGCTTCTGTCTAATACAAAATTGCTTTCTTCTATTGTATTTACTTTTCTTATGGAACGGAATATACCCTCGGCCTCTCCCATTACTTGTTCTACCTGCTTAATGTCATCTGCCATTATTCCTAAAACAAAAGAGCGGCCTTCATCGAAATTTCGCTTAATGTTTTTATAACTCGCTATTACAATATTATCACGACTAAACCCAAAAGATGAACCCCTGCTTGCCAATACGCCAATAACGCGGTAGGGATAACCATTATTGCGAATGATATTATTGACGGCTTTGGAAGGATTATTTTTAAACAATTTGCTCGCAACATCGTATCCAATCAAACAAACATTTGCCGAACTATTAATTTCCTGGCGGCTAAAATTTCTCCCACCGTTAAGATCAAAACCATTCAATAAAAGATAGTTTTCATCGCTACCGAACAAAGTAACATTGGGACTTGTTTTTTTTGTTTCAAAATTTACAATGGCATTCCTTGTAGCCATCATAGAAACGCTTACTTGCGCAGGAAATTTATATCGCTTTACAAATTCTTCTGCTTCATCTATGCGTATGTTTTTTCCCAGGTTTGAAGCTTTTTCTTTTTTTGATCCTTTTTTAGAAACCTTTAATTCAGAATTATTATTTCCAAAATGAATATTCCGTTCTTTAAAGCGAATGGAAAAGCCATTAGCTCCCATGGTTGAAAAACTTTCACTGAATTTTTGACTCATTGCCTGTATAGCAGTAATAATACCAATAAGTGCCATGATGCCAAATGCAATAATGGCCACAGTAATACCAGTACGTAGTTTGTTACCACGTACAGACCGGGAAGCAAGTGAAAAAATATCAGCAGTATTCATACACAGAAGCCTTCACAAATTAGTAAACCTTATTTGTATAAAAAGAAATTTTTAATGCCTTGCTTAGAAGTAAAGCCAATTTGTTAGTATACCGGGGAATATGCCAAGAAGAATAGTGATAACTGCTAAACCCACTAATGTGTACCGAAAGCCTGTGGACATTTCTATAGAGTGTGATTCTCCCTCTTTAAAATACATTGCCTGTATTAACCGGAAGTAATAATACACACTAACAGCAGCCATTAAAACGGCGAAAATAGCAAGCCAGATACTACCTGCTTCAATGGTAGCTTTCAACATATAAAACTTCGAAAGAAAACCCGCAGTCAACGGTATGCCGGCAAGTGATAATAAAAAGATAACAAGGGTTGCAGCAATTACCGGGTGTTGTTTTGAAAAACCATTAAACCCTTCAAATGTGTGATCTTTCATTTTTATAAGCACGGCAAAAATGCCAATGGTAGCAAGCGAATAAGCCGCAGCGTAAAGAATCAATCCTTCTCTTGCATCAGCACTTAAAGAATATACCGCAAGCATCATAAAACCGGCTTGCGAAATACTGGAATAGGCCAACATGCGTTTTACGCTTTGCTGAAAAACGGCAGTAATATTTCCTATAAATAAAGTTGCCGCAACAATTATGGCTACCAGCAATTTCCATTGCCCGCTTATATTTCCAAAAGCATCACTGAACAAACGCATGAAGGCGATAAACCCAGCGGCCTTAACGATTGTAGCCATGAAAGATGTAAAAACAGTTGGCGCTCCGTCATAAACATCGGGCGTCCAAAAATGAAACGGAGCAGCAGATACTTTAAACGACATAGAAAACAATAACAGCATCATTCCTGCAACCAATAATACAGGCGTTTTTTCTGCAGTAACAGACATGCCAGCAGTATTGAATGTACCGGTTGCGCCGTAAACCAATGCAATACCCATTAACATTAACCCGGTGGAAAAAGCACCCATCAAAAAGTATTTTAATGAAGCTTCGTTGCTTTTTAAATTACGTTTATCCGTACCTGCTAAAATATATAGTGGAATTGAAATAATTTCTATTCCCAAAAAAAGTATCAATAATGATTTAAATGAAGCCGCCAACACAACCCCACTCAAGATAAAAAAGATGAGTGCAAAATAATCGCTGTAATGAACGCCTACTTTTTCCATATCTCTTGATGAAAGCAGGAAAAAAGAAAACGTGCAAATATTAGCAACAAGGGTAAATAGTAAAGCAAAGCGGTCAAAGGACATCAAGTCTTTTGCATCTACCTGCAGTAGTTGCACATCTCTTAATTCAAGTATGTTGACAACAATTATAGCAGCCAATAAAACATGCGCCAATACCCGGATTGCACTTTTACTGTTCAGCAAAAAACCGCCAAACATCATTAGTACACCGCTTACAGCCGATAAGATTAATGTGTTCATATTTATTTTACCAGGAGGTTTGCAACATTTACTTGTTTCAAAAGAGCATCAACAAAACCATCGGTTAAGTTGAGGATTGGTTGAGGATATACACCAAATACAAATATCAGGAACACAATAATTCCTAAAGCCAGCCGCTCATTTATCCTGATATCATGTGCATTTTCTGTTATAGCATTTGTGTTTCCAAAAAATATTTTCTGCACCATATTTAACGTGTACACCGCCGCAAGAATTATACTTACGCCTGCCAGCGCGGCAAACACAATACGATAATTTGAAACCGTATTCCAAATGCCGTTAAACATTAAAAATTCACCAACAAATGCATTGGTGAGTGGCAAAGAAATATTTGCAAAAGCGACTATTACTAATAAGATAGCCAACCCAGGCGCTTTTTGAGCAATACCACCTAATTCAGAAAGTTTACGGGTTTTAAACTGCCGTTCTATTAATTCAACAACTATCCATAACCCAATAATGTTAATGCCATGATTAAACATTTGCATCATCACTCCCTGCATGCCCATTTTATTTTCCGCAAAAATTGACATGATCATGATGCCCACGTGCGCAATAGAAGAATAAGCAATCAACCGTTTCAGATCGTTTTGCTGAATAGCAATTATAGAAGCATATAGAACACCTGTAACAGATAAGGTCATTACAACATCACCCCACATGTGCACACCCCCCGGGAAAATGGGCCACACCCACCTGATGACCGCAAACACACCCATTTTTACCATGAGCCCGCTTAACACCATAGTAGCAGCTGTCGGCGATTGTTCATACGTATCGGGCTGCCAGGTATGCAAAGGGAACATGGGCATTTTTACAGCAAACGCTATAAATAGTAGCCAAAAAAGCCAGGACTGGGTATCAATTGGTAATTGTAACGCATAGAAAGATTCAATAGAAAATGAACGGTCGGGAGTTTGAAAATATAAATACAATAAACCTATCAGCATTAACACCGATGCAGTGAATGTGTAAATAAAGAATTTAAATGTAACAGCAATGCGCCGCTCTCCTCCCCAGCCAGAACAAACAAAATAAATAGGTACTAAAGCAAGTTCCCAAAAGAAATAAAATAACAAAGCATCTGTGGCAGTAAACACACCAATCAAACCTGCCTGCGTCAACAACATCAACCCAAAAAAATTGTTTGCCTTTTTATAAGAAGTATTCCAGGTTGCTACTAATATTAATGGATAGGCAATTGCAGTAAGCAAACAAAGAATTTGCGATAACCCATCCAAAGCAATACTAAACCTGCTACCCAGGCTGCCTAACCACGAAGTTGAAAAAGTTAGTTGTTCGGGAGTTTTTGCAAAGGTTAAACCAAAAACAGATACTGCTAAAGTGGCAAAAGCAATTATCAAAGCCCACCCACGAGCGGCCTTCTCTTCTTTTAAAAAGAAAGAAACAACACCACCGATTAAAGGAATCAATATCAATAATAAAACGATCATACAGCCCACTGCCCCCCGGTGGGGGAACTTAGTTTTGAAGTGTTCTCTTTCTTTCTCAAATTTTCCATGTTCAATTTTTTTGCTTATTGCGGCTAAGCTCAATTCTGTTATGTAGTACAAGAGTGCGACGCAACATAAGTTTAATAGTGATACTTCTGTTTGTTACAAAATCAACAACTTCGTTAATAAAGAATTACAGTATCAAATAAAGTTTCTACCACCTAAGTTCCCCCACCGGGGGGCAGGGGGCTTTTACTTTCTCAAAAAGAACTGCAACACAAAAAATAACAACATGCTAATTACCATCAATAATACATAACTGCCTACCTGTCCACTTTGTAACCAACGCATTTGGCGGCCACCATAATTTATTAATTTTCCTACACCATTTACCAAACCATCAATTCCGCTTTTCTCCAGGTAAGTGTTTGCAAACAGACCTAATTTATTTACAGGCTTAACAACAATGCTGTTGTATAACTCATCTACATACCACTTATTTTGAAATAATTTACCAACTGCATTTGTTTGTTCTTCTTTATAATTACGGTACCGCATCCATGCAATTATGATTGCCACTATTGCAATTACAGTAGTTAATGTCATTAACAAATATTCTGTGGTATGCGAAACATGATGAATGGAAGTTGGAACTACCGGAGCTAAAAATTCAGCAAGCTTTTCGCCACCATGTACAAACACTTCAGGCACTCCTACAAAACCACCAATAATGGAAAGTATTGCAAGTATAATTAAAGGTATTGTCATTGCGACAGGGCTTTCATGCACATGGTGATGTTGTTCTTCCGTTCCCCTGAATGCTCCATTAAATGTAACAAACAACAAACGGAACATATAGAATGCGGTTAGTGCTGCGGTTAAAACTCCTACTGCCCACAAAAATTTATTGTGCTCAAATGCACTAAGCAAAATAGAATCTTTAGAAAAGAAACCCGATAGCGGAGGAATACCCGCGATTGCTAAACAACCTATTAAAAAAGTGATGTGAGTGACTTTTAATTTGTTTTTCAAGCCGCCCATAAAACGAATATCCTGCTGGCCGCTCATTGCATGAATAACAGAACCTGAACCGAGGAATAATAATGCTTTGAAAAATGCATGTGTCATTACATGAAACACGGCTGCAACATAAGCCCCGGTTCCTAACGCAAGAAACATATATCCCAATTGGCTCACTGTAGAATAAGCTAATACTTTTTTAATATCGTTTTGCTTGAGTGCTATGGTGGCTGCCAACAATGCTGTAGCAGCACCAATAATTGCAATGATACTTAATGTAAAGGGAGAAAGGTGATACAATACATTGCTGCGGGCAATCATATAAATACCTGCTGTAACCATGGTGGCTGCATGTATCAATGCAGAAACAGGTGTAGGGCCCGCCATTGCATCGGGTAGCCAGGTGTACAAAGGAATTTGTGCACTTTTACCGGTGGCGCCTACAAATAATAATAAAGTAATACCTATGATTGGCGTTGTGTTCTGTGCCGATATTGAAGTCACAATGCCATTCTCCGAATTAAATAATTCGTAAAAAGAAACGGTGCCAAATTGCTGAATGATCCAAAACACAGCTAACAAAAAGCCCAGGTCACCAATACGGTTCATGACAAAAGCTTTTTTAGCCGCTTTTGTATAATCTATATTTTTAAACCAATAACCTATCAATAAATAAGAGCACAGTCCAACGCCTTCCCATCCAATAAACATGATGACATAGTTTGCTCCCATCACCAATAACAACATGGAGAAAACAAAAAGATTCAGGAAGGAAAAATACCTGCCAAAATGGTCGCTTTTTTCTTCATGCATATACGCTGCAGAATAAACATGAATTAGAAAACCAACACCTGTAATGATTAAAAGAAATAAAGTTGAGAGCTGATCTATCTGGAAAGCAAAAGGAATTTTTAGTGTTCCTACATTAATAAAATCGAAGTAATGAAAAGGTGTTGCAGAATAGTTGCCTTGGAAAAAAATTATTAAACTGATAATAAAAGATGCCAGAACTGTTCCGCATCCTATTATGGTAACGGCACTCTTAGGCAAAACCTTTCTTCCTAACCCATTGACGAGAAAGCCAATGAATGGCAAAACCGGAATTAAAAAAACCAAGTTCTTCATGTTTAAGCTATCGGCTATCAGCTATCAGCTATCAGCGTAAGGCTGACTTCTGAAGGCTGATGACTTAGTGTTTCAACCTGTTTAAAAAATTTATATCGACTGAGTGTGTATTGCGGTATAACATTACAATGATTGCCAAACCAACACTTACTTCTGCTGCCGCCACCACCATTATAAAAAACACAAACAATTGTCCTTCGCTGCCTGCATTTGCATTTGTTGCTGCATTTGCCAGATGATGCATTTTAGAAAACGCTACCAGCAATAAATTCACCGCATTCAACATCAGCTCGATGCACATGAATACAATAATAGCATTGCGCCGGGTTAATACTCCAACAATACCAATAACAAACAATGCCAGTGAAAGAAATATATAATACTGTATGTTCATAAATTCAATTAGCTGATTTGCCAATTAGCCAATTTGCTAATTAGTCATTCTCTCTTTCCAATTACAACAGCTCCTACCATGGCGCTTAAAAACAAAATAGAGCTGATCTCAAAAGGCACTACATAATCGGTAAACAATACCCTGCCCAAGTTTTGAATTAATCCGATATTCCCTGTTCCTAACTCGGTCATTTGCTGATCTGTACTTTTTAAAGCGGCTACCAATACTAATAATAAAGAACCGCCTGCCAAGGCCCCTGCAATTTTCAGCCATTTACTTTTTTGTGGCTCTGTATCTTTTGTAAGATTCATTAGCATGAGTACAAATAGAAACAGCACCATAATAGCACCGGCATAAACAATAATATTTACCACAGCTAAAAACTGCGCATTTAATAAAATATAATGTCCCGAAATAGTAAAAAAGGTAATGATGAGCCAAAGCACACTGTAAACCGGGTGTTTACTGGTAATAACCATCAATGCACTAAAGAGTGTAACAATTGCAAGTATCCAAAAAAGTATTTCTGTAATTACCATTAGGAAGTGGCTTATTTTATTTCTTTTCCTATTGTTCCTTTCGCTTTTGCATATTGCTCTGGTTCTGTTACAGGGTTCGGGATCAGCAGATCATCTTTACCATAAATAAAACCTTTACGATCATAATTAGCAGGCGCAAAAGTTTGCGTCAGGTAAACCGCATCTTTCGGACAAGCTTCTTCGCACAATCCACAAAATATACAACGCAGCATATTGATCTCGTACTTTGCCGCGTATTTTTCTTCTTTATACAAATGCTCCTCCCCGGGTTGCCGCTCTGCCGCTTCCATTGTTATGGCTTCGGCCGGACAAGCTACAGCGCATAAACCGCAAGCTGTACAACGTTCACGTCCTTCTTCATCTCTGTTCAATATTTGCACCCCCCTAAAAACAGCAGAAAAAGGTCTTTTTTCCTCGGGGTAACTAATGGTTGGATTTTTTTTAAACAGGTGACTAAACGTAATAGCCATGCCTTTAAAAATTGAAGGCAGATACATACTTTCCCAAAAGCTCATGGGCTTTCTTTCAACCTGTTTCGATCTGTTTGTTAATGATTGCATCTCTTCTTTTTCCAATTCTTTTAACGGCGGCAAAATTAGCCGATTTACATCAGCCATTTCATTTAAGATTGTTTATTTATTCAACAGCAAAACTACTACTGCTGTAAGCAACATATTTATTAAAGCCAGCGGTAATAATTTTTTCCATCCCAGGTTCATTAGCTGGTCAAAGCGAAACCGCGGAATTGTCCAACGAATCCACATGAACAGAAAAATGAAGAAAAATGCTTTTGCCATTAATACAGCAAAGCCAATCAACCCAACCCACCAATGATTACCCCAGGCGGCTTCATTAACAAAAGGAATATCATAACCACCAAAAAATAACGTTGCCATTACCACACTGCTGATGAACATATTTATGTATTCAGCAAAAAGATAAAAGCCAAGCTTCATTGAAGAATATTCCTGGTGGTAACCAAAATTCAATTCGTTCTCAGCTTCCGGCAGGTCAAAAGGCGTTCTGTTACACTCCGCCAACGAACAAATAAAAAATATTAAAAATCCTAACGGTTGGTAAATAACGTTCCAGCCATTAGCAATCTGCTCGCCCACAATTACACTCATGCGCAAAGAGCCGCTAATCATTAAAACGGCAATCAGCGATAAACCCATTGCCAGTTCGTAAGAAATCATTTGCGATGCTCCACGAATAGCCGCCAGCAAAGAAAATTTATTGTTAGAAGCCCACCCCCCGATCATAATGCCATAAACACCTAAACTTACTACGCCAAAAATGTACAAAACTCCAATATTGATATCGGCAATTTGCAATGGCACCACACGTCCACCTAAATCAATTGTAGAACCCCATGGAATAACAGCACTTGTCATAGTGGCGGTTATCATGGCAAGCATAGGCCCTAAAATAAAAAGTGTTTTCGATGACAGGGTGGGAATGATTTCTTCTTTAAAAAATAATTTTAATCCGTCGGCTAATGGTTGCAATAAGCCAAATGGACCGGCACGGTTAGGTCCGGGACGGTCCTGTAAAAAAGCCGCGATCTTACGCTCGGCATAAGTGCTGTACATGGCTACAATCAGCGATGTAGTTACAATTACTGCAATGAGTATAAACTTTTCTAAAAC
>MWVT01000159.1_pt1 | contig 13992 bp, 11 predicted proteins | sample 1047201 | NCBI WGS metagenome assembly MWVT01 (sample SAMN06349988, study PRJNA376086) | soil metagenome | isolation source: TG5-1 sample Antarctic (ecotone) soil | place: Antarctica | collected 2015-01-13 | reverse complement strand
GTGCATACCAGTAACATCAGGCAAATTCCAATGATAAATGAAACCTATTATGCACCATATTTGTATTGTATAAAACCCATGACGAATTTCATTCCCATATTCCCATTAGGTATAGTGGTGTACCCTGGAGAAGATCTGAACCTGCACATCTTTGAACCCCGGTATATTCAATTGATCAATGAAAGTTTTACGCCCGGCAAACCATTTGGCATACCGTCCATAGTGGACAAAAGATTACAGGATTTTGGAACACTCGTAAAAGTGGTGGAGATAACAAAGCTGCATGACAATGGAGAAATGGATGTAAAAACAAAGGGTGAAAAAGTGTTTCGCATTTTAGAAGTGGTAAAAGATATTCCTGATAAAATGTATAGCGGCGCCATTGTAAATTATCCGCATAACAATGAATCAGGGAATGCCGAAGTAATGCGAAGAATCATGAGCAGTGTTCGTGAACTGCATCAGTTTTTGAAAGTCAGTAAAGACTTTGGAAACAACGACGAAGTAATAAAGACTTATGATGTGGCGCATCATCTCGGGCTTTCGCTGCAGGAAGAATATGAATTATTAAATCTCATGACTGAAATGCAGCGCCAGGAATTTATCAGAAGGCATTTGCTGAAAGTGCTTCCGCTGCTTGGTGAAATGGAAAGTTTAAAACAGAAAATAAAATTGAATGGGCATTTTAAAAACCTTTCAAGCTTTAATTTCGGAGCCTGACACCCTTGTGCAATGAACACTACTATTTGTTTTGATTTTGGAAATACACGGTTGAAGGCCGCCGTATTTGAAGACGATGAATTAATCAAAACGTTTGTATTGAAAGATGATGCAGTGGCCCATGCAGCGGAAATTTTAAGTAAATACAATCCTCGTTTTTCAGTTCTTTCATCTGTTATAGATCACGATGAAGCATTTGAAATTTTATTAAAAAATAAAACGAAGTTTCATAAACTCAATCATCTTTCTACACTTCCTTTTACCATACCTGTTGGTAAACCTGAAACAGTAGGAACTGATCGCCTGGCAATTGCCGCAGCGGCTGTACAGTTATATCCTTACCAAAATAATTTAATGATTGCGTTGGGGTCCTGTATCACTTATAATTTTATCAATGCCCAACATCAGTTAATAGGTGGTTCTATTTCTCCTGGTATGGAGATGCGCTTCAAAGCCCTGCAACACTATACTGCAAGATTACCACTTGTAAAAGGAGACTGGAATGTACCACTTATAGGCTTTGATACTACTACGAATATTCAATCAGGTGTAGTATTAGGTATTGTTTCAGAAATAGAAGGAATCATTAAAATGTACGAAAAAAAGTTTGCCAACTTTAACGCGGTTTTAACCGGTGGCGATCTGCCCCTGGTAATACCTCATTTAAAAAGGGAGATATTTGCAGACCCCGAATTAATATTTAAAGGTCTGTATGCTATTAGTGTCATCAATCATGATTAAGAGAACTAAATTAAATTCAATAACATTTTTCTTTTTTCTCTTTACAATGCTTTCAGGTTTGCAACTTTTTGCACAGGACAATTCTCCTTACTCCCGCTATGGGTTGGGTGACCTTGTTCCCAATACCAATATTGTGAATCGTGCTATGGGTGGTATCAGTGCAGGTTACAGTGATTTTTTATCAATCAATTTTAATAATCCTGCATCGTATTCAGGATTTCAAACATTGGTAGAGCCCCGCACAAATAAATCTGTTTCAGGCCGGGTCTTACTTGATGTAGGAATGAACTTTGAAAGTCGGACTTTAAGAAGTCCGAACCAGCTTGAAAAATTCACTTCTTCTAATGCACTATTTTCTTACTTACAGGTAGGGGTTCCGCTTAAAAAAAACTGGGGATTGAGTTTTGGAATAAAACCTATTAGCCGCATAAGCTATAAAATTCAGCAAAGTCAGCTTTTGACTGATCCCACTACAGGAGATAAAATAGACAGCGCTTTTACAGAATATGCAGGCGACGGAGGTAGTTATCTTCCAAGCATTGGCACTGGCTTTCGCATTAAAAACCTGAGTGTGGGTGTAAATTTTGGTTATCTTTTTGGAAAAAGAGAAGCTGTAAGAAGAAGGGCTTTAAGCAATGACTCAGTTTTATATGCCGATTCAAGACAAACTACGCTAAGTTCTTTTGGTGATATTTTTTTTAATGCAGGTGCCCAATATACAATTGATCTTTCCAAAGCTACTAAATTGCGATTGGGTGTGTCCGGCAATCTCAAACAAAATTTAAAAGGCAAAGAAGACTTTTCAGCAGAAACTTTTCGTCGCGATGTAGATGGCAGCGATATTACTATTGATAGTGTATTTAAAACGACAGATAGTAAAGGAGAAGTGATATACCCCGCATCCTATACATTTGGTTTTGTTGCAGAACATGCAAAAGAGAAAGGACAAGGCTGGACTTTAGGTGCCGATTTCGTTACCACGCAATGGGATGAATACCGTTTTTTTGGTAAAGGAGATGCAGTGCAAAATAACTGGCAGTTCAGATTCGGTGGGCAATACAGGCCGCAATCCAAACTTAATTATTTTAGTAATGTATCTTATAGGGCAGGCTTTTATACCGGTAAAGACTATATCACGGCGGGTGGAGAACTGCCGCAATGGGGAGCTTCATTCGGACTTGGATTACCAATTGCCAATTACAATCGCTTAAGTTTAAATCAATATACCATCATCAATCTTGCACTGGAATACGATAAAAGAGGCAATGATGAAAATTTATTAAAAGAAAATATGTTCAGGGTTTCCATTGGTTTAAACCTGAGCGATCTATGGTTCACCAAGCGCAAGTATGATTAATCGTTTTCTTTTTTCAATATACCTGAAGGCAGCTATATTTTGTAGCTGCTTCTTCATTTTAGGTTGTGAAAACGATGAACGCACCCTCAATGCATGGACAGAAAAAAAAGTGATGGTAGATGAAGTAAGGGAAGTCACTACACTGTTCAGCCAAAGAGGAAATTTAAAAGCAATACTGAAATCACCGCTCATGTTGCGCTATCAAACAGATACAAACTATGTGGAATTTCCAAAAAAATTGCATGTTGATTTTTACGATTCTTTAGCCAAAAGAGAAAGCTGGCTTGATGCTAAATACGGTAAATACTTTGAATCATTGAACCGGGTATTTCTCAGGGATAGCGTAAAAGTGATCACTATCGGAGGCGATACATTACACACTGCTGAACTGTGGTGGGACCAGGCACAGCAACAATTTTTTACAGACTCGGTTGTAAAGATCATCACAAAGGACAATAATGTGCGTGGAGGCAAGGGTATGGTGGCCAGCCAGGATCTCAATAATATTGTAATAAGGAATCCCACAGGTACCATGATCATGCGGAATGGGATGCCGGGTCAGTAGTTGGTAATGGAATAATTAGGTAATTCTTTTTTTACTTTTTAAAAATAAGTCTGGAGACATATTTAATATTAAAGCAAAATGCAAAAAAAAGAAAATAACATTAACCTAAGTTCCCACACCGGGGGACAGGGGGCTGTTCTCATCACAGGCGGCAGCCGCGGCATTGGAAAAGCAATTGCACTGCGCCTTGCAAGAGAGGGTTATCATATTGCCATTGCAGCAAAAACTACTGAGCCTCATCCGAAGCTGGAGGGAACCATCTTTACTGCTGCTAAAGAAATTGAAGCTTTGGGAGTAAGATGCCTGCCCTTGCAATGTGATATCCGCTATGAAGAGCAAATACAGGCTGCTGTCGAGGCAACGGCAGAAACCTTTGGTGGAATTGATGTTTTAATAAATAATGCAAGTGCAATCAGCTTGACGCCTACAGAACAAACAGATGCAAAACGATTCGACCTGATGCATGGCATACAGGTAAGAGGAACATTTTTAATGTGTAAGGCTTGTATTCCTTATTTAAAGAAATCATCCAATGCACATATTCTGAATTTATCTCCACCATTAAATTTAAACCCCAAATGGTTTGGACCACACCTTGCTTATACCATGAGTAAATATGGTATGAGCATGATCGTACTTGGCCTGGCTGAAGAATTAAAAAAGCATAAAATTGCTGTAAATGCCTTGTGGCCAAAAACGACTATCGCTACTGCAGCAGTGCAAAATATTTTAGGAGGAGATTACCTGATCCAAAAAAGCCGAAAACCGGAAATCGTTGCTGATGCTGCTTTTGCCATTCTCTCTAAGCCCTCATTAGATAATACAGGCTGTTTTTTTATTGATGAAGAAGTATTGCAAAATGAAGGAATAACAGACTTCTCTCCTTATGCTGTAAATGCTAAAAAGTCTTTACAAAAAGATTTATTTCTGGATTAAATAATCCGAAAGTTATTGTGGTCAAAAGGCCGCTTGCCTGTTAGTTTTTCTAATCCGTTTTTAAAACGATCCTCCCATTTTATTATATTGTAGGAAAGATCATGATCAAAGGTCCAATTCATTTTTTGAATACGCCGCTGCATTACTGCCGGATGTTCTCCCGTAAATTTCTCTAACGCATCTATTTTTGAATAATCAAAGTCTCCAGAATAACTAGTCATTCTTTTCTCTTTCCATTCTTTTCCATGATACAAGCCACCAAAATTGTTCAACTTATTTTGCATCGCCTGCGGCTCACGTACCCAGCCATAGTGATGAATGTAGCCATCCAGTTTTTTTACATTCAGCTTTTTATTTTTTCCTTTTCGAAAACCTTGGGCATCTTTATACGAATAAAAACTTTTGTTGTTTTTAATCACCCTGATTTCTTTTCTGTACCAATGAGAAGCAACGCCAACGTAATCATAAGACCCATAAAAATGGCGGTAGTTGAATAAAAGCCCATCCACTTTTTCATCCCCTTTCCACTTTCCCATTGCATAGCGCACTTCATCATATCCATCTTCGTGCATTACTTCATCGCCCTGGATGTAAATGCACCAGTCGCTTTCATCTCCTATTGCCCGGAAAGCTTTATTGGTCTCTGCTGCAAGCACTTCACCACCTTTCAATAATTGATCATCCCAAAGAGTATCTATGATTTTTATTTTATCTGGATGAATTGTTTGCACAAGCTCTTTCGTGCCGTCATTACTATCACCTACTGCTACCACTACTTCATCACATAAGGGAAGAATGGATTGTATCGCTTCCACTATAGGATATTGATACAGGACAGCATTTTTGATGAATGTGAACCCTGTGACCTTCATAAGAATGCTACCTGAGGTGGTTTATTGAAATAGAATCAACTTGCTGTTCACCTTAAGTAACCAGGAGCTATAATTATAAACCTTTAATTAAAATTCTTTCCTTTCCTTCAGCATCAATAAAGTGGATTTCTCCCAGCTTAAGCTCCCTGATGCCTTTTTCAATTTTATTGCGATCCCCGACAATCAGCCATACCATTTGAGATGGTTTCATAACGTTGCGGGCAGCATCATTAACCTGCTGCAAGGTCATATTACGCAGCCTTTCTGCATAGGAATTCCAGTAATCATTCCCACGTTTATATTTCACCTGTTCTTCCAGCGCCTGTTGTACAGCCATGTTAGTTTCCCAGCCGCCAGGCAATTGCATTACCGCATTTTTCTGAACTTTAGAAAACTCCTCGGCTGTTGCGGGTTTATCTTTGATATATTGCTCCAATTCTTTTTTTAATTCCACAATAGATTCTTTTGTTTTATCAGTTTGCACCGGCGCAAAACTGATAAACATGCCTGGACCTTGAGCATTGGCAAGAAAAGAACCTGATCCATAAGACCAATGCTTGTCTTCACGAAGATTCATATTGATGCGTGACGTAAATTCACCACCTAATATTTTATTCATCATATCTACGTTTATCCAATCAGCAATAGTACCGCTTGGCGATATTTGTGCTGCCATGATAACACTTTGAATGGCATCAGGTTTATCCATTATGAATACTTTAGGTTTATCAGGCAGCGTAACATTAGCAATGTTCTTTTTTGGTATCTCCTTTTTTGTCCATCCTGCAAATTTTGCTTCCAGTTTTTTCTTTAGCTCAAGTTCTGAAACATCTCCTACCACAATTATTGTTGCATTATTGGGTGCAAACCATGACTGATGATATTTAATAAGGTCGCTGCGTTGTATATCCTTTACCCCTTCTTCCGTACCGCTGCCCGTAAATGGTGTACTATAAGCGTGACCTTCCCCATAAATAAGCTTTGGCAATATTCTGAAACCCATTTGAAATGGTTCTGTTTCTTCCTGTTTAATGGCTAATAACTGTTCTTGCTTCAGACGTTCAAAATCTTTTTGTGGAAATACAGGATTTATTAATATATCTGCAAACAGATCAACGCTTTTATCAAAATTGCTCTTCAGCGCATTCATGCGAACGATATTTTCATCAAGATCAGCAAATGAGTTTATAGAAGCCCCAAGATCGGCCAGCTCATTACTGATTTGGATAGCACTTTTTGATTTTGTTCCTTCCCTCAACATTTTCATTGCCAGTGTAGCCAAACCTGGTTTTCCGAATTGGTCCGAAGCATATCCACCATCCATCAGCACTTCCATAGTTAATACAGGTAAATTGCTGCGCTGTACCAGCAATACCTGCATATTATTTGAGAGGCTGAATTGGTTTACCCTTGGAAATTTTACTTCAGGATCTTTATCAAGATCAGGCATTTTTTTTCTGTCTACAATAGAAGGCACCGCATTCAAAGTAGGATAAGGAATGATCTCTAAAGCATATTCACCCTCGGATAACCAATCCTGCGCTGTTTTTTTTATGTCATCTATTCTTGCACTTTTTATCCATTCATTAAATTGCTTATAAAAATCTGGCGTACCACCATATACTTCATTTTGCGCCAGCACATCTGATTTACCTCCAAATCCGCCAATCCGTTCCAAACCTCTTAAGAAACCTGCGAAATATTGTATTTTGGCACGTTCCAATTCTGTTGCGGTAACTCCTTCGGCCATAATTTTTTTCAGTTCCTGTTTCATTGCTGTTTCTATTTTGCTAAGCGGAACTCCAGGCTTAGCATCTGCCTCCAGGTAAAACTGGCCACTGATCTCCCGGTTATCCAAGTAACTGGAAACTCTACTGGCTATTTGTTCATCATAGACCAATCTTTTGTATAAGCGTGATGATTTACCATTTGTGAGAATATTGCTGAGTAACTGAAAATAGGCAGTGGTTGGAGTTCCCCATTGAGGGACGTTCCATGTTTTTTGCAATCGTGCCTGCGCCACCCGATCCTGTGCTGTTTGCCTATGATTTTCCTTCATCTTTGCCACCCATGCATCATGTTTGGCTATAGGCGGTCCCGGGGGAATATCACCAAAATATTTTTTTACTTTATCGTAAGCTGCCTGCGGATCAATATCACCGGCAATTACAATAACTGCATTGTTAGGTCCGTAATATGTTTTGAACCACTCTTTCACATCATCTAATGAAGCAGCATTCAGGTCTTCCATACTGCCGATCACTGTCCACGAATAAGGATGTCCTGCCGGATAGGTATTTTTTGTAGTAAGCTCCCAGGCTATGGCATAGGGTTGGTTCTCGCCAGACCGTTTTTCGTTCTGCACAACCCCCCTTTGCTCATTGATCTTAGCAGTGTCAATTGCATTGACCAAGTGCCCCATGCGATCGCTTTCCAGCCATAGTGTACGATCCAGCGCAGAGACGGGAACATTTTGAAAATAATTTGTACGATCCTCGTTCGTAGTGCCGTTGAGATCGGTTGCACCAATAGCTTCCATGGCTTTAAAATAATCGTAATTATAATTTTCACTGCCATTGAACATCAGGTGCTCAAACAAATGTGCAAATCCTGTTTTGCCGGGCTTTTCGTTTTTTGAACCAACATGGTACCAAACATTCACACCTACAATTGGCGCTTTATGATCTTCATGTACAATCAGGCGTAAACCATTGTCCAATACAAATTTTTTATATGGAATGTCGACTGAAGGATATTTTGACGGCTGCGTCTGCGCAAATAAAACAATAGATAAGCAACTAAAAGCAACAAAGAGAACCTTATATTTCATGGTAATTGTTTTGGTATAAAAAGATCAGTTGAATACCAAATTTAGGTTATACTCTGAATAAAAAATGTGATATGGCCAGGAGTCTTGTTTGATTTAAATTTTTTTTGACTACTCCGCTTAACTCTGTAATTATATAGTCCTCATTTATTCACCAATATTATTTTCATGGTATTCATGAATGCTCCTCCATCATTGAATCATCACCAAATTTTTCAGGCCGCATTTGCGGAAAGAGCAACACATCCTGTATAGATGATTGATTGGTGAGCAGCATGCACAATCTGTCTATGCCGATACCAATACCTGAAGTGGGTGGCATTCCATATTCAAGTGCACGTAAAAAATCGTGATCAATAAACATGGCTTCTAAATCACCACGATCCATCAAGGCTATCTGTTCTTCAAAGCGTTCTCTTTGGTCTATAGGATCGTTTAGCTCTGTGTACGCATTGGCAATTTCTTTTCCATTAATGATCAATTCAAATCTCTCTACTAGTCCGGGTTTGCTGCGGTGCTTTTTCGTAAGCGGACTCATCTCCACTGGATAGTCAATGATGAATGTGGGTTGTATATAATGTGCCTCACAGCGATTGCCAAAAATTTCATCTATCAATTTTCCCTTTCCGACATTCGGATCTACATCAAGATTTATTTGTTTGCACACATCACGCAGGGCTACTTCATCCAGTGCACTTACATCGAATCCGGTATGGTCCTGAATAGCATCGTAAATGGAAATTCTTTTATAAGGCGCTTCAAAAGAAATTGTCTTCGAAGTCGAAGGATCACCCACCGGCACTTCCGATGTACCCGTAACTTCAATAGCTGCTTTTTCAAGCAAGCGTTCGGTGACATTCATCATCCAGAGATAATCTTTATAGGCCGTGTAAAATTCAAGTATGGTAAACTCCGGATTGTGTGTACGATCCATTCCTTCATTGCGGAAGTTGCGGCTGAATTCATATACCCAGTCAAAACCACCTACGATTAAACGCTTTAAATACAATTCATTGGCTATGCGCAAATAAAAAGGAACATCCAGTGCATTGTGATGCGTGATGAAAGGCCTTGCAGCAGCACCTCCCGGAATTGTTTGTAATACCGGTGTATCCACTTCCAATGCGCCATGTTCATTTAAAAATTCGCGTATAGAATTGATAAGTTTTGTGCGTTTTACAAATGTTTCTTTCAACGCCGGATTGATCACCAGGTCTGCATAGCGCTGACGATATCTGAATTCAGGATCAGTGACAGCATCGAACGTTTGTCCGTCGGCTTCTTTTACTATGGGTAAGGGACGAAGTGATTTTGCTAAAAAGGTGAGCTCCTTTACATGCACAGATATTTCACCAAGCTTTGTACGAAATACAAATCCTTTTACACCTACAAAATCACCAATGTCCATCAGCTTTTTCCATACAGCATCATATTGAGAAGAGTCGCCGTCTTTTGTAAGATCATCCTTTCGCACATATATCTGTATGCGACCCTGTGAATCCTGTAATTCTGCAAAACAGGCTTTGCCCATATCCCGAATACTCATTATGCGACCTGCCAGGCATACGTCTGCGAGTTCATCTTTATCGTCATCTTTAAAAAGATTTTTAATAGAAGTGGAATAATTATTAACCGGATAAAGTGCAGCAGGATAGGGATCAACGCCTAATCTTTGTAGCTCTGCCAGTTTTTCTCTTCGTATTGTTTCCTGCTCTGATAAATGTGATGCTTGCATAATAAACCTTAAAAAGGGCAAAAGTAAACATCCTCTGCATCATACAGAAAGGCAGCTTCACGTTAACTCTTTGACTGGCATTTCTGGCCCTTTATTTGAAAACTACTGCTAAAATATATTTACCAAATGAAAACTTATATACTAGCTTTTTTTCTTTGCATAAGCCTGTTATCCTGTGATGTTATTTCAAAACTTCCTAATTACGGTGGCGCCATCCCGGGTATTGTTACTGAAAGCGAAGCTTCCGAAGCTATGCGACAAGCTTTAGATCAGGGTGTTGGCAGAGGCATCAGCCTGCTCAACAAGCAGGATGGTTTTTATGGAAATCAATTTTATAAACTCCTTTTGCCCCCAGGTGCAGAGAAAATAGAAAATACTTTGCGCCAAATAGGTATGAGCGGAATGGTGGACAAGGCCATACTGCAAATAAACAGGTCTGCTGAAGATGCCGTGGGCTATGCCCGTCCTATTTTCGTAGATGCCATCCGCGAAATGACCATTACAGATGCAATCAACATTATCAAAGGCCCAAAAGATGCAGCCACACAGTATTTCAGGCAAAAAACAACTGACAGGTTAATAGCGGCATTTACACCCACTATTAAAAGTTCTCTCGAAAAGTTCAGCGCTACTAAATACTATGGCGACGTAGTGAATACCTATAATGGTTTCCCTACTACATTAAATAAAATTAATCCTGATCTTACTTCATATGTAGTTGGCAAATCCGTTGATGCCCTGTTTGACCAGATCGGAAAAGAAGAAGCCAACATTCGTGAAAACCCTGCAGCACGTACAACAGAAATATTGAGAAGAGTTTTTGGTTGGGCAGCAGGTTCAAGATTTTAAAATATATTTTCTTTTTTCAAGTGAAGGTGTACATTTTGTATGCCTTTTCTTTTGCAATTAAGATTACTTTTAAGGCATGCCCTTTATTAATACTGCTGTTGACCTCTCAGCTCTTCCTGCAGCAGAAGAAGTTATTTTAAAACCCATCCATCATTTTTACCTGATGCTTTTGCGAATAGAATGGGCGATTGCATCTTGTTTCTTAATTATCGTTGCTGTTTTATTGCTTGTATTTGTGCCTTTTATTTTCGAAACCCATTGGTGGTGGATTATTATTTTGGCTGCCTTAGCTGTCGTTATACCTTATGGACTGATGCAGGAAAAATCATTTCCATACAAAGCTTATGCCGTCAGAGAACATGATGTCATTTATCAAAAAGGCTGGCTGGTGCGTACTTTAAAAATTTGTCCTTTCAACAGGATACAAAACTGTACGATCAGTTCCGGTCCACTGGAACGAAGCCGGAAACTGGCATCGCTGATTTTATATACTGCAGGCTCAACAGGCGCTGATATGCGCATTCCCGGCTTGCTGCAGGAAGAAGCAGAACAACTACGTCAATTTATATTAAATAAGATCAATGGAGCAATTGAACTTCATTGATTGGGAAAGGCCTCAGCGTCAACCTATAAAAGGGTTAATTATCGTGTTTGTAAAAACACTTTGGCAGGTATTAAAAACAATCTGGCCTTTCGTGCTGCTGATGATCTTTAATGCAAAGCCCGGGAGGTCTGAAAGATATGCTCTTATAGCAGCAGCCCTGTCTATTTTTGCGATTGTTGGAAGCATTATCCAATTTATTTATTTCAGATTTTATATTCTTAATGGTGAGTTGATTATTAAAAAAGGATGGTTAAAAAAAGAAACCCACACAATACCATTGCACCGGATTCAAACGGTAAATATTGAAGAGAGTTTTCTGCATTCAGCATTAGGCATCGTAAAAGTGGGAATTGATACAGCGGGATCGGGAAAAACGGAAGCAAGTATTGATGCACTGACCAAGCCAATGGCTGAAGCATTGAAAGCACAGCTTTTTGAAAATAAAGAAGTGGTAATAAATGCAGATCAGATTAATACACCTGCATTCACTCCGATCATTAAGCTTTCGGGGAAGGATTTATTGAAGCTTAGTCTTTCGGCAAATCATATAGAAGCGTTTTTTATACTGCTGTCATTCGTTATCGGCATGTACGATAATATTAAAGACATCAATCTTCCTTTTCTGCCCGATGAAGCCACTCTTCTTGCATCGAAATCTTTACCCGTTGTTGCTTTTTTGACCGTATCTGTTTTGTTCATTACCATTATCATTTCCTCAGCACGAATCATATTTAAGTATTACGATTTTACCCTTGCACACAGGGCAACGGATTATTTTATACGCTCAGGTTTAACGAATGTAAAGGAACGTATGGTTGGTTTTGAAAAAATTCAATTCATCAACTGGAAGGCAAACTGGATCAGGAAAAAACTGGGCCTGTATATGATGGAATATGCTGTTGCGGGCACTGAAGAAATGAAGGCTAAAATGCGTGTGCATGTGCCCATCACCAATAGTGAAAACATCCCTTTACTGATGGAACATTACTACCCGGCATCATCACAAATGGAAGTAAGTACTGTGTCTATTCATCCATCTTATGTGGTGAGACGTTTTCTATTTGCAGGGTTGATGCCTGCTGTAATAGCAATGGCCATCACATGGCAGTGGTGGGGTTTGTATTCATTATTCTTCCTGGTGTTTTCATTTTATATTGGAGTTTCAGCCTCTTTATATAAAAAGAAATTTCAACTGTCCACCAGCCATGAAGCATTATTGATCAATGATAGTGTATGGGGCATAGGAAAGCTATTGTTGAAATGGTATAAAATTCAAAATGTTTCTTTAAATCAGTCGCTCCATCAGCGAAGTAAAAATCTTGCAACCATAGTATTGGATACTGCCGCAGGGCCAGTCAAAATTCCATATATTGACCTTGCAGCAGCGCAGCAAATCATGAATTACAGTTTATACCAAATAGAGCATGAGAATAAAAAATGGATGTGAGGTTCGAGAGACATAAACCAGGGAAGTAGCCAAAATCAGGAATAATGTTTTCCTCACTACATCCTTCTTCGCCCCAGCGTTGCTCTTCGAATTAACGCCACAATAATCGTAAACAATGCTGAGCCGATTACTGCCCATACTACAGGAAAAGGTTTGCCTTCAATAGATATGGCCCAAATTTCCGGCAATCCCATTTTACCGGCAATCCATAAACCAAGATATGCCCCAATAAAACCAACAACTATTGATACAAGGCATCCACCCAGGTCGTAACCTGCCAATGACTGACCTACTGAACCGCATATTGCAGCTATTATTAAGAGAACCAAAAATCCTATTAGTGTCATAGCTTAAAATTTGGTTTGAAGGTAGAGAGAATTTTATATTCTTTCTCTGCAATAACCCAAACTTTGAGCAGGAAAATCTAATTTCTTATTAAATATTCTTTTTTATCCATTGGACTTATTTGAATAATCTCGACCCCCTTGATTCAGGAATCACAGATGAATAGAATTACCGAACATACAAGGGAGTGACACAACAGACGCTTAATAGTAGTAATGCAGCTAAGTAAGAAATCTATAAAATAAGAGCTACATCAAAAGCTCTGTCAAAACATCCGTCAAATTATTTTTGCCATCACACACTCTCCACCGCCAGCAATACTTGCCAAGCCTCATCCACCTTCCCTTCATCAAGCAGCTTAACAGCATAGAGATGAATCTCTTTTTCAAAATCATCAGGATTGAGAGAATAATACTGCACGATATTTTTTAAATGCTCATCATCAAAGGAAGGAAGTACAACAGGCATTTCGTGTACATTAGCCAATTGGCCTAAGTGATTGCCTGTAAGAATTTTGCTTTGCCTGATGCTTGCAGGAAGTATGTCCATACCAATCCCTAAAAGCGTATTTGGCTTTTGCACTTTGAACATTACATCGGGAGTAACCCTGCTATACCAGTCGCCGCCAAGCCGTGCAACAAGCTCTAATTTTTGCTGGTCAAATTTTTTATGTTCATCCAGCAGGCTGTCTGCTATATGTAAACAAACTACTTCGCAGATCACCAATTGCCCCGCACCGCCAATCTCTCCCAATGATTTTACTTCTGTTACTTTACATTCCAGTTTGGCTTTTGCCTCTTTCACCATGGGCGGGCGCACCATAGTAGCCTTTTCTTTTTCAAATCCTGCTTTTATAAATTCATCTACTCCTTCAGGATATTCGCAACTGGTAAGCGAGGTCTGTTGCACTATATCGTAGGTAACAATATTGATCACGACTTCAGGTACGTCCAATACGTTTTGCAATGTATGCTTGGTGGTATTGTCTCTGCCG
>MWVT01000157.1_pt1 | contig 14026 bp, 13 predicted proteins | sample 1047201 | NCBI WGS metagenome assembly MWVT01 (sample SAMN06349988, study PRJNA376086) | soil metagenome | isolation source: TG5-1 sample Antarctic (ecotone) soil | place: Antarctica | collected 2015-01-13 | reverse complement strand
TCGTTTGACCGATACAGGACGAAACGAGGAAAAATATGAAAAATAAATTCGTTTCGTTATTCACATTCACGGTTTTGCTAATGTCCGCTTTGAGTTGCAGTTTTTACAATCCGCTGGAAAGCCGCTCTGACCCGCCAAAAAATAAAAATTCTCAAACTGCGAAATCTGAAGATGAGTCTCTGTCTGAAAAAGCAATAGATTCAACCGTCGGCGAAGAGAAAATCGGCGTTCCCGAATGCGATGAAATTATTGATTTTTTCGCCGACCAATCTAAATCCGAAGACGATAATTTTGTTACCAAAGCCGCTCGTCAATATGCTTTGAATAAAGTTCGTGAAAGTTTTAAGCAGAGCATCGAAGAAAACAAAGGCGACACGGCAAAAATGGCAAAGGAATGTAAGAAATTCAAAACGCAATTAGACAAATTTAGAGCCGAAGACGACCGCAAAAAGCAATGATAAAACCGGAAGCAAAATTAATATTTTTAACGCCTTAAACCTTGATAAAAATTCGCTTTCTATACAACAGCCACATTAAAAACAGCCACACTAATATGAAGCTGACGGCAAACATTAGCGAAGCATTGATGGGCGATGCGATTGGCAAAAATACCGAATCGAAAATCCATTCTTGTGAAGAAATTTTCTTTCCTTCCGCGCTCGTTACTTTAATTAATCCTAACAGTCTCGCCATTAGACCTGAAAACACAAACAAGGCGAGTGCGTTCACTCCAAAAATGACGAAAGGTTTCGCCCAACGCCGGTAGCCTTTAATGTCAATGAGCCAATAACAAAATCCGAGAAAACACAACGCCAAACCTGCTGTATAGACCACGTAAGAACTCGTCCAAAGCGATTTGTTAATCGGAAACCAGAAGCCCCAACTCCAACCGATTGCCGTTAACACCACACCGAAAAAAAACATCGCCGCCACTTTTTCCGTATCTTCCTTTTCGCGCCGCAACCAATGTCCGCACAATACGCCGGCTAAGGTTGTAGCAATGGCTGGAAGTGTGGAAAGAATTCCTTCGGGGTCGAAAACCTTTGAAGATTTCCAGATATGATTTTCGGTCAAAATTTGGCGGTCGATGTATGCTGCGAGATTGCAAGTCTTGTCGTTGAAAGTAGTTATTTCGCAATTCGGGACGTTTATTAAGGTCATCAACGCCCAATAAACCAGCAGAAGCGCGACTGCGATAATTGCCTGCTGCTTCCAATTCGTGCGGACGAAAATCAATGATGCAATTAAATAACAAACTGCGATTCGCTGCAAAACGCCCATTATGCGAACAGTGGAAACATCCAGCCATTCGCCTTTTGTAAAATTATAAAATGGAAATGTCGCTAAAAATAAACCGAGCGCGAAGATAATTAAAGCGCGGCGGAAAATTTTCAGATAAATATCTTTGTTAATTCCGGCTTGTTCGACGCGTTTTCCTAGAGCCAGCGTAATCGCAATGCCGACAATGAACAAAAAAAACGGAAAAACAAAATCCGTCGGTGTGGCGCCGTGCCACTCAGCGTGGGCGAGCGGCGAATAAATCTGGCTCCACGTTCCCGGATTGTTGACCAAAACCATTCCCGCGATGGTCATTCCGCGAAATACGTCCAACGACAATAAGCGATTTTGCCCGGCATTTTCAGACATTTCTACATATTCCTTGCAAGTATTTTTCTCTTTCTGTGTTTTATTGTAACTACCAATTGTTTCTTTCCCGCAACTTCGTAATGTGCGCCGTATGATGGCGGCTATGCCATGCATAAAGCCCAAGCATTTTGTTCAAAGTCCATTCGCCCGATTCGGGATGATTTAATTTTTTTTGGAAATCTTCGTCGGTCATTTCATTCAAAAGGTATGCCCAGCGAGCGTGCAAGCCTTCAATAATTTTCAGCGAATGCTCAATCGGCAAATCGCTGTCTTCCAATTCAGCCCAACGGTCTTCGAAATACGGACGAATCGTTGGCATATCTTCGGTCAGCGCAAGTTTGAACCGAACGAATGAATTTAAATGACTGTCCGCAATATGATGAACCGTCTGCCGCACCGTCCAACCTTCAGGACGATACGGCGTGTCGAGTTGTTCATCATTTAGATTTTCAACCGCAGCTTTTACCTTTTTTGGCAAATTCGCTATTTCGTTGATATATTCTTGTTTTAGCGCGGCAGTGATTTCTAAGTTTTTATCGAACTTCCCTATTGGATAACTCAAATCTTCCATCATAATTTACCTTCCATTTTCAAGATAATACATACTTTATAAACTGCTTTCAATCGCAAATCGCAAATTGAAAATTCGCTTCACTCTCCAAAATAATTTTCAAATCTCGTGAACTCTTTCAAAAACGCGAGTTTGACCGTTCCCGTCGGACCGTTTCTTTGTTTGGCGATTAATAGTTCGGCGATTCCAGCATTTTCTTCTGACGGTTTATAATAATCTTCTCGATAAATAAAGGTTACTACGTCGGCGTCTTGCTCAATGCTATTATGTAAAATAATGTTATTACATACAAAACTTTGTAAATTCTCGACTGTTAAATCAAATACTTCAGTTTCGCCGTCTGGAATAATTTTTATTATTTCATCCCAATAAATATCGCTTTGAGCGAGTTTTAATAGTTCATCGGACTTAACAGCCGTAGCGATGCGAAATGCACGTTCACGGCTAATATTTTGTTTATAAATTCTAGTTCCGCAGTATCGAGTTGAAATTCCCGCAAACATCTGTCGCGTAGTAATGTTATTTTCCTTCATTGACGGAACAACATATCTTTTCCAAACGTCATCTGGAATTGAATCACGGTTAGAATTCGATTTTGTCTTCGAAGTATAGTTTCTGACTTTTAATAGAGATTCTTTTTTATACAAACCGACCGCGCCGATTTCGTTTATAAACGTCTCAATGTCTTCCTTTCCGCTAACAATAACGTGATGTTGGTCTTTGCCTTTTTTCCCCTGTGAAATACGGCGCAGCCTCGCTTTAATACCGGTTCTTAATAATAAATCCTGAACGTCTTTGGCGAGTCTTTCGCTACTTGAAGCGTAATAAATTCCCGGATGATGTTTCGACTTCTCATCAACCCAAATACAACCGTCAGTCGCCCACAGATGGCGCAAAAACAAAGCGGCGGCTTCGCGCGGCTGCGTGAAAACTTTTTCGGGAATAAATTTTTCAGAAGACCGCAGCCCCCAAACGCCCAAATCGTCGAGCCATTCGGCAACCGCGCTTCTGACTTTGTGCGTGTGATGTCGGGTTGACGCAAGATAAATTTGATACCAAGTTCGCTCCTTTTTGATTCGCGGGGCAACCGCATCGCCGAAAACTTTTTCTGCTAAGTCCGCGACCATTTTGGCTAAATCAATTTCCCGCGTCGTGTATTGAATAGCGTGGCGCGGCAGGGTGCAGCCATCGCCTATGAGATGCGCGAGCAAAGCAAGTTCGTCGTCGCTCATCGTTGCCCGCGCCGGATTTTGAATTTCTCGCGGCAATGCTAATTTTTCGCCGACTTCCAATTCGTCGAGACGCTTCCAGCCGCCAAACGTATAAAATTTGTGATTAGCCGTCGCGCGAATTTCACGACCGAGCCGCGTCATCAAACGGAAAACGGATTTTCTTCCCGTTGCAAAAGCGTTTGTCACGACGGCTTTTTCCAACCGCCGCGTTTCTTCATTCAAAGCCCAGACGCGAAAACCCTTTTTGCCGACCAAATCTTTTATCGGGATTCTCTCGCCCGTGTCGGCTAAAGTAACAAGACTTTCTCCCGCGATGCAACCTGATTCACGCAAATCCGACATCATCGGTCGCGGTGGATTTCTCGCTTCCGGCGCACGCGAAAGCTGCGAAAGCGCAACAATCGGCACTTGTAACTCTTTGGCTAAACCCTTGAGTTCGCGCGAGATTTGCGAAACTTCCTGCTGGCGCGATTCAGAACGTTTTCCGCCGGACATCAATTGCAGATAATCAACGACCACTAAATCGAGCTGCTTTTGTTCCGCCACTAATCTTCTCGTTTTCGCCCGCATTTCCAAAATTGAAATGCCGGCTGTATCGTCAATAAAAATCTTCGCATTCGACAAAGTTCCGATCGCTTCGGCAAGTCTGCCCCATTCGTCGCGCGTCAGATAGCCGGTGCGAAAACGATGCGCGTCAACTCTCGCTTCCGAACTGAGCATTCGCATTACGAGTTGCTCTTTCGACATTTCGAGCGAGAAAATCGCAACAACCGCTTTTTCAATAATCGCGGCGTTTTGCGCTAAGGTCAGACACAAAGCCGTTTTTCCCATGCTGGGTCTTGCCGCAACTATAATTAAATCAGTGCGTTGCAAGCCGGAAGTTTTTTCATCTAAATCTCGAAAGCCGGTTGAAAGTCCCGTGAGCGCGTGCGATTCGCGTTTGGCGTATTCCTGAACTTTTGCCAAAACGCTTTCGGCAATCGGTTGGACGTGCGAAAAACCCTGTTTGGTTTTTTCATCCGCGAGAGCGAAAATCATCTGCTCGGCGTGGTCGAGAATCACATCAGCATCGTCTTCTTCGGCAAGCGCTTCGCTGGTAATTTGATTGCAGACTTTAATGAGATTTCGGCTGATGGCTTTATCTTTAACGACTTTCGTGTAATCGAAAATATCGGAGAAATGCGGCAAGCCGTAAGTTAGATTAGTAATCGTAGCGACGCCGCCGATTGAATCAATCGAGCCGTCTTTTTTTAATTCTTCACCAATTAAAATCGGGTCAATTCGTTCGCCGCGTTCAAAGAGCGCGAGCATCGCTTTGAAAACCCGGCGATTGTTCGGCGAATAAAAATCTTCGAAACTGATTTGTTCGATGGCTTGCGTGATAAGTTCGTTATCAAGCAGAATCGCGCCCAAAATCACGCGCTCGCTGTCGGGGCTGGAAGGAAGTGGTCGTTCGAGAAATTGCTCGCGGGTTGGTGTCATTATACGCTGTTCGGTGGTCGGTAGTCAGTTGTCGGTTGATAAACTATCAATTCTGAAAACTATTTAATTTTTTAATTGGAATAAATGAAAAAAGACCGCAAGTCAAAACCTGCAGTCTTTAATGATAATACAAACAACGCCCACAAACAAAGATTCTTTGCTTGTTCGCTTGCCCGATTTTATTAGGTTTCAACTTCGTCGGCGGTATTTTCCACAGAATTTTCCACAACTTTTTCTTCCGAATCAGCCGTTTCTGTTTCCGTATTTTCGGATTTTGCAGATTTTCTCGCGTCAACATTCGACGCGCCGCCTTCCGCCGTCACGGTTACGGGAATCTCCAGCGTAACTTCACGGTGTAGTTTGACGTTGGCTGTAAAATCGCCCGTTTCTTTAATCGTATCTTTCAAATTGATTTTTCGGCGATCAATTTCATAACCTTTTGCTTTTAAAGCGTCAGCGATATCCATTGTTGTAACTGAACCGAACAACGTTCCGCCTTCGCCCGCTTTGCGTTCAAAGGTCAGATTAATATCTTTCATTTGTTCGGCTTGCGCTTCGGCGGTGGATTTTTCGGTGGCGGATTTTTTCAAAAGCGCGGAACGTTCGAGTTCAATCTGCTTGACATTTCCTTTGGACGCTAACGTCGCAATGCCTTGCGGAAGCAGAAAATTTCTGGCGTAACCGGCTTTAACTTTAACAATTTCGCCGCGTCCGCCTAAATTGTCAATATCTTCGCGTAAAAGAATTTTTGTAGTTCCCATAATTATAAAACACTCCTTTTTTAGTCTGTTACGAACGGGATTAAAGCCATCGCGCGCGCGCGTTTAATCGCCGTCGCCACGCGGCGTTGGTCTTTGGCGGAAACCTGCGAAATGCGGCGCGGCAAAATTTTACCGCGTTCGGGAATAAAGCGTTTCAGAAAATCCACGTCTTTCCAATCAATATAATCGGGAACAAATTGGCTTTGCCGGCGGCGTTGATAACGGCGCGGCGGCATTCGTTCGTTTTTTAATTCAGCGACTTTGCTCAAATCAATATCTTTTAATACATCAATATCTTCAATGTCGTTTGTTTTATCTTCCATATATTTTTGCTCCTATTGATTATCTTGGACTTCCTCCCTTGCGGATGCTTCTGTTTGATTGAATTTCGATGAACCGCTTCTTTGACGATTTTGACGGTTTTCACGTTTAGCGGTTAATTTCGCCGCCGTTTTGCGTTCCTCGTCAACTCGAACGGTTAGGTAACGTATAATCGCATCATTAACGCGCATTCGTCGTTCGAGTTCGGCAATCTCTTGACCTGAACCTTCAATTTCAAACAACGTGTAATAACCTTCAGTTTTCTTGTTTATCGGATAAGCAAGTTTACGCCGTCCCATAACGTCGGTTTTGACGATGCTTCCGCCGCCGTTTTCAATAATTTGCTGTAACGATTCGTTTAATTTTGTAACGTCTTCGTCAGCCGTTTCCGGCGCGGCGATATACATTATTTCGTAAGTTCTTTTTTCTGCCAATTTCTTGTCCTCCTTTTGGCTATTCAAGCCTCACTCTTTTTGAATGAAGCAAGAAGGGTGTTATTAGTGAATAGTGAAAAGTGAATAACTAAAAATTAAATTATTCACTTTTCACTATTCGTTTTTAGTTAAACTTTGCCATTGCTCGTTCAACTCCGTCAGACAAGACGGCGCGAACGGCTTCGGCACTTTGCTGTAAAACTTTCTCGATAATTTCTGAATCTGTCTTGGAAAACTTTTCCAAGACAAAATCTTTCTGTTCTTTTAAAGGATGCTCAGGCTGAATTCCGATTCGCAAACGTATAAATTCCTCGGTTTGCAGGCACGCGATAATTGATTTTAATCCGTTGTGTCCGCCCGCCGAACCTTTCGGTCGAACTCGAATTGTTCCAAGCGGTAAAGCTAAATCGTCTGATACGACAATCAACTTCTCAGCCGTTCGATTTTCTTTTTTCAACAAACAACTGACCGCCTCGCCGCTCAAATTCATAAAAGTTTGCGGTTTGACGAGTTCAACCGTTTGATTTTCAATAATGGCGCGTCCGATTAAAGAGCGGCATTCTTCGCGTTTAACTTGGGTTTGAAATTCACGCGCCAACCAGTCAATCAGCATAAAGCCTAGATTATGGCGCGTTTTTTCGTATCGCAAACCCGGATTTCCCAACCCGACAATCAGCCAATTCGTTTCAGACGACGAATCCATATTTTAAAAAATAAAAATAAATCGTAATCTGAAACGGACGATTTAGCTTTCGGATTCTTCCGAGTCTTTTTCGTCTTTGCCGACAATTTCAGGCTCGGCGGGAGTTTCGAGTTGCGGTTCGAGTTCTTCTTCTTTAACTACGACGATTGATGCCACAACCGTTTCCGGCAATTCGTGAAGCTCAACATCTTCTGCAACTTGCAAATCGGAAACGTGAACTGATTCGTTCACTTCGAGATTCGCCACGTCAATTTCCAAAAATTCGGGAATTTTGCTCGGTTCGCACAAAACTTTGATTTCGCGCATTGCTTGATTCATCACTGCGCCTTCTTCTTTCAATCCGACAGCTTCGCCGACGAGGTGAATCGGAACGGTAACTTCGATTTTTTCGCCCTTTGCCAGACGGCGCAAATCGGCGTGAACCAAACGACCTTTGAGCGCGTCAATTTGACGGTCGTGGAAAATCACATCGCCCGAGCCTTCGCCGGTCATATCAAGTGAAAAAATAGTGTTTTGTCCGGTATCGGAACGCAAAATCGCCGCCAAATCTTTCAATTCGACGACTGCCGCAACCGTTTCACCGCCGCCGCCGTAAACGCTGATTGGAAGTTTTCCTGCGCTTCGCAACCGACGTGCGTCATTCTTGCCGCGTCCTTCTCTTTTTTCCGCTTTTACTACAACTTTCTCTGCCATATTTTTAAATTTAAGATTCAATATTTAAGATTCAAGATTCATATTAATCCTAAATTTTGAATCTTGAATTTTTAATTATATAAACAATGACGAAACGCTGGTTTCATCGTGAATGGATTTGATGCCCGAAGCGAGCAGTTTTGCCACGCTTAACACTTCAATTCGTCCGTCTTGCTTGAGCGTCTGTCCTTTTTCGCACAATGGAATCGTATTAGATACAATAATTTTTTTCAGATGCGAATTGCTCAAATTTTCAATTGCTCTACCCGACAAAACAGCGTGCGTAAAGCAAGCGTAAATATTGTTCGCTCCGTTATCGTAAAGCGCGTCGGCGACTTTGCAAATCGTTCCGCCCGTATCGCACATATCGTCAATTATCAAACAATTTTTACCTTTGACATCGCCGACGATGTTCATTACTTCCGCGACATTCGCCCGTTCACGCCGTTTATCGCAAAGAGCTAAACCCGTATTCAGACGCTTGGCATAAGCCCGTGCGCGTTCCGCACCGCCGGTATCGGGCGCGACGACAATCATATTTTCAATCGGGTTTTCCTGAAAATAGTTTACAATTACCGGCGCGGCGTAAAGATGGTCAACCGGAATATCAAAAAAACCTTGAATTTGCGAAGCGTGCAAATCAACGGTCAAAACTCTCTGTGCGCCTGCTGTAGCAATCAAATTTGCCACCAATTTAGCGGCTATCGGAACGCGCGGACGGTCTTTTTTGTCCGAACGCCCATAACCGAAATATGGAATAACCGCCGTCACTCTCTCCGCCGATGCCCGCCCGAAAGCGTCGAGCATAATCAGCAATTCCATCAAATTTTGGTCGGTCGGCGGACAAGTCGGCTGTATTATAAAAACATCTGCGCCGCGAGCGTTTTCTTCAATCTGAAAATTAAATTCACCGTCGGAAAATCTATCAGTGCTTGATTTTCCTAAATCACAACTTAGATGATGGCAAATTTCTTCCGCCAATTTTGGATGCGCGTTACCCGAAAAGATTTTTATATTGCCCGTTACGCTCATTCGCTCTGCAAATATAAATAAATGACGAGCAACTTTTCAAACGTTAAGTTGCTCGTCGTTTTTTCTTCTTTCTATATTTCTATAAAAAATGGCTGGGGCGGAAGGATTCGAACCTGCGAATGCCGGATCCAAAACCCGGTGCCTTACCACTTGGCGACGCCCCACTAAAGTTAAAAATCTTTATCAAGCAAAATTTTATCAAATTTAAGAAAATTTCGATAATTGAGACGCGAAATTGTTTCGACCGAAAATACGCGCCAACTTCGCTCCGTTTGCAGCGAATTAAACGCTCTTAGCTGTTTCAAATCATTGTCAAAGATTCCGAAAACACTCGCTCCGCTGCCGGACATTAATGCGTGTTTAGCTCCGTAATCAAAAAGTTTTTCCTTCGCGCGAGCCGTCTCCGGCTCTAATTCAAAAATCGTCTTTTCAAAATCGTTTTTCAATTTTGATTGCCTTAAATACAATGAATTTGCTTCATCGCGGCAAATTTGAAGAATACTTTTTGAGGTTTTATTTGTCAAGTCTGGTGACTTCAGTTCAGCGAAAGCCTTTTTTGTCGAAATGTCCACATTCGGCTTAACGATTATCATATATTTTGCCGTAAAATCAGTAATCGGAAAAATTTCCGTTCCGCTCCCCATTCCAACCGCAGTTCCGCCGAAGAAAAAAAACGGCACGTCGCAACCGAGCTTTTCGCCTAACTCATACAAATCTTCCATTTTGATTTTAATGTTCCAAAGCTGCACAAGTCCAACTAAAGCGGTCGCTGCATTTGAAGAACCACCACCGAGTCCGCCAGGAGCGGGAATGTTTTTTTCAAGATGAATTTTCGCGCCCTTTTTGATGCCAAATTTACCCCGCAAAATTTCAGCGGCTTTAACAATCAAATTCCTCGCATCGGTTGGAATTTTTTTATCATCGCAAGTTAGAGTTAATTTTTTGTGTTCTGAAAAGATAAGACTATCGTGAAGCGAAACAGTTTGAAAAACCGTACAAATTTCGTGGTAACCATCATTGCGCTTGCCTAAAATTCGCAGTAATAAGTTTACTTTGGCGAACGAAGGCAATGTAAAATAGTTTTCCGACATCTCTCTAGGTGAAACAGAATTTCGACGAATAAATTTGAGATTATTTTGAAGCGTTGTTTGTTAGTTTCGCCTTAATTCGATTGATTTCATCTGTGTCCGAAGCAAATTCTAAGGCTTTCTGCCACGCAGATTTGGCAAGGTCAAGTTTGCCTTGTTTTTGGTAGACATCGCCGAGATGCTCGTGAATAGTTGACGAAGAATTATCAAATCGCAAAGCGTTCTTTAAATATTTTTCCGCTTCAACGTGTTTGCCGAGTTTAAAATAAGCCCAGCCTAAACTGTCTAAATACGAAGGATTTGTCGGGTTACTTTGGACGGCTTGCTCAATCAAATTTAATGCTTCCTCTAGCTTCTCGCCGCGCTCTGCCAGAAAATAGCCGAGATTATTGAGCGCAATCGGATTTTGCGGCGATTGCTTTAAAATTTCTCGAAGAGTCGTTTCCGCGCCTTGCAAATCGCCCGCCGTTTGTTGTGCGGTTGCTAGCATAAGTTTGGCGATTTCTTTGCGGTCGCTGCTTTGCGCCGACGAATACGCTTGATTAATCGTTTCGATGGCTTCCTTGCTGCGTTTCGCTTGGGCGTAAAGGCTGGAAATAAAAATGTAATTTGAAAAATCGTCTGCCATCGGCGAAGCGAAGGTAACGACTCCGTCACCATTTTGCCCGTTAACAGCCGAACCAGTTCCGACTGAAGGTTTTTTTCCAATCAAGGGTTTGATTAACGCGACCGCTTCTTCGATTTTTCCAATGTCAGTCAAAATCGTTGCCTCTAACCGCAAAAGCGCGTAATCGTCTGCGTTACGCGTGCGAAGAGCGCGAACCGTTTGCAAGGCTTCCGCCTTTTTTCCGGTTTCAAGATAAAAGGAAATCAGTTTTTTATCCGCAAACAAATCACTTTTACCCAAAACCAGGCGGGCGCGTTCAATGACTGCCTTTGTATCATTCGGACGATTGGCTTTTTTGTAAGTTTCAATCATCTTATCGAAAACGCGAATGGCAAAATCGCGTGCGTCGTCCGTTACGGCTTCCGACTGGGTGATACCGCGAACGGTGAAAGCATTTTGATAAGTTTTGGCGGCATTTTCAAATTGATTTTTTTCAAAAAATAAATCGCCAAGGGCGACTTGTAAATCGGCGGCGGAATTTTTATCCTTCGCCGCAACTTTCGCAGATGTATCGAGCAAAACTTTTGCTGCTTGGTCAATTTTTCCCGCACCGACATAAACTTGCGCTAAAAGTATTACCAACGATGTATTTTCCGGATTTACATTAATTGCCTGCTGCAGAGTTTCGACTGCAATAGTCGCTGATTCGACATCCGCCGATTCAACCGCTTGCTGAAGCAGTTCGATGGCTTCTTCGTTTTCAGGCTCGGCTGCTATTAAACGACTCAAAATTTCAATCGCTTCACGCGTTTGCTTCATCTTCAGCAAAGCCTCAGCGAGTTTGAGCGACGCATTTTCCGGCGAAAGATTTTCGCCTTTAAAAACTCGACCGTAAAATCCGTTGCCGCTCGGCGTTGCGGCGGATACCCAATTTCTTAATGCGATTACGCGTTCTTCCGGTTTATTCGTGCGAGCGTAAAACTCACTTAAAAAGGCATACGCTTCGGCGTTTCGCGGGTCGAACCGGGCAATTTCATTCCATTCGGCGATTGCCTTCTGCGCGAAATTAGCGTCTAAAACACCTCTGTTTATTTCGCTTTTTTTAGTGTAAAGTTGCGCTAAAATAAAATGACCGCCGTAATTGTTATTATCAATTTTAACGGCAATGCCGGCGAGCAATATCGCTTCATCAATATCGTAAGGCGACGTGAGTTCCGCCAACGCCGTATACCCTTCGGCAAGTGTCGGGTCGAGTTCGACCGCTTTCTGCAAAGATTGTTTTGCCAATCGAACTGTGTTTGCCAAACCTGTTTGCGAACGTGAACGGTAGATATTCCAGATGTAGCGCTGCCCTTCCAATAACTTCGCATAAGCCTGCTCACGCCGTTCGCGCGGAACGGGTGTTTTATTCGTTGCCTGCTCTAAATTTTTCGCAACCGTTTCAGAAATTTTAGGAGTCGGCGAAGGCTGCGTTGGAGTTTGTGCGAAAACCGTCTGTAATCCGCCGCCGATAAAGGTTATCGCCAGAATATATTTTATAATTTTCATTAAATCCTCTTGAGCGTCCTGTAAATTTTCTAAGATATTTTCAGACGGAATTTTGCGGGAAATTTATCTTCTTAATTTAACAATATCTTTTCGGAAAATTTGTTTCAACGGTTTTAAAATGTTTTGAGTTCCGCTTTTAGGTGACTTTGTCTCCAAGACAGTCGCCGAAAGGCGGACCTCAAAGCGAAATTCAAAATAATTTTATTTTTGCTGTTGCGGCACCTGCGTTTCAGTTTGCGATTTTTTCTGAGAAATTATCGTCGTCAGAGATTTCGGAATTTGCGAAGCGTTAATGTCGCCCTGATTTTCGATAACTTGGTCAATCAATTCAAATTTCTTTTCATCAAAATCATCCGTCATCAACACGCCGTCTTTATCAATTGTCAACGGATACAATCCAAATAATTCGTTTTTGAAATTGGCAATAAACGACTTCTTTTCCGGCGGCAAAACCTTCATTCTTTCCGGATTCGGTTCGGGAACGCTCGCGCCGATAAGCTGCAATTGTTCCTTAGATTTTTCGACGTAATCGCTGTTCGGATAATCGCGCACGAGTTGTTGAAAATATCTGGCGGCTTGGTCGGTTTCCTCTTCAACTTGATAAGTTACGGCGAGTTTGAAAAGGGCTTCGTCCAGAAAGCTGAAATACGGATATTTGTCCAAAATTTCACGATAACGCGATTGCGCTCCCTTGAGTCCGCCTTTTTTTTGGTCAATCGAAAGTTTGTAATAATAGTTGGCGATGTAAAGATTATGCAATCCGAGATTGTCCTGTACTTGTTCAAGCCGATTTTTTGCATCTTTTAACAAAATCGTGTTCGGATACTGTTGAAGCAATGCCCGAAGACGCTGTTCGGCGCGTTTGGCGCGAGTCGAATCGCGGTCGGGCAGACCAATTTGGCGCATTTCTGATTCGGCAATTTTCAATAAAACCCGGTCGGCTAACGGATGCGTCGGAAAAAATGTCAGCCAATCCTGATATGACGCTGCCGCCTGAATCAATGCGCTGGTCGTGCCTTCCAAATAAAATGAATCGGCAACCGCGAGCTTCGCCATTGGTAAATACGCCGAATCAGGGTAAGTCGTGATAATCGTCTGAAACAAAAGTCGTCCGACATCATAATTATTTTTTCGCACTTCGCGTGTGGCAACGATGAAAAGTTCTCGGTCGCGCCCCGGCGTTACGTTGCCGATTAATTCTTCGTATTCATCACTGCCGCCGCCGAAAATTCCTAAAAACTTTTTCTTCTTCTTGATTTCTCGCGGCGTTCCTTCCGCCGAAACGGGATTTGCACGAACGCTGGCAGTTTCCGTCAATGCGTTGTCAGTTCTGGTTTGAAGTTCATTAACCGAAGTTTCGAGTTGGTCAACATCCGACGCTTCATATTTTTCTGCTCGGTCAACTTTGCCGCGCAGAGTGTTAACCTCTGATTGCAAATTCGAGGTTTCCTTTTCCAAACTTTTCAAGCGTCCAAGCGGCGTTTCAAGCGTCGATTTATCGTCCTTTTTCGATTTGTCAGATTTATTTTCATCCTTCAAAACCGAAGCCGCACTATTTAACGAACGGCGCATCGTTTCCAATTTCTGCCGCATAACTTCGAGACGTTGTGAAGTCGTGCCTTGCCCTTCGTTTTTCTGCGCCAGACTAGGCACGACGAAGCCGAGTAAAATAAACAAACTTAAAATTACTGCTTTATATTTATGTAAAATCATATTACCTCATTTCAATTTTGGATTTTAGATCTTGGATTTTGGATTGGAATTACTTTTTGAACTTGAATTATCTCTATCTGAAACTAAAATTTTTATTAGAAACAAATCCAAAATCCAAAATCGCTATGCCCAAACTGTTCCCGCGTCTATCAATTCTTTCACGCCTTCAGCTCCGTTACCCTTGCCGAACACGC
>MWVT01000155.1_pt1 | contig 14057 bp, 13 predicted proteins | sample 1047201 | NCBI WGS metagenome assembly MWVT01 (sample SAMN06349988, study PRJNA376086) | soil metagenome | isolation source: TG5-1 sample Antarctic (ecotone) soil | place: Antarctica | collected 2015-01-13 | reverse complement strand
GCGCTGCTGCGAGGTAATATGCACTGACGAGGGCGGCATTGGAGCCACTGGGTTCATTGCCATGTATAGAATGACCTATCCACACCACTGCAGGCATATTTTCGATATTCAGTGAAGCTGATTTAGTGGGATCAGTTAATCCTATGTGTTGTTGTCTTATTTGCTCGAGGTTTTTATGATTTTCGGGTGATGTAATAATGAGTAAAACCTGCGGACGGTTTTCATAAGTCAGTCCCATCATCTCCATCTTCACTCGGTTGGGGGCAGCTAAGGCAACTGCCTTCATATAATCAACAAGCCTGTCGTGAGTTACATGCCACTCGCCTACTTCATGATGAATTATACTATTGGGCTTAGGTATAGCAGGGTTGTATTGCACACTGTCTGGTAAAAAATACCGCAAGTCCTGTGCATTGGTTTCAATTGAAGTGAAAATAATAAGAAGGAGAAAGAATTGTTTCATGCCGCAAAATTATAAGAGAAAATATGGATGTGAATATAACGGGAAATAGGAAAAAGCAATGTACTGAATCTAAATGGTGCTCAGTCTAAGTTTCCGCAGAGATCATTAAAAAAACATTTAACTCTGCAATTATTTTTTTAGTGAAAAATGCCCATATTTTTTTCCATCTTTTGTTACTAGTGAGTTCATCGTTTAATTTTTTCAAAAAATAGTTTGAACCAACTATAACTTAAAGCATTGCTCATATTTATGATCGGATGTTTGTATTGCGTTAGGGATAGCAGCGGAAAGCCCGGTGAAGCATTCTGTGTGTGGGGCTCTGTGCCGGACTTGTAGCGGATAGCCCGACCGCAGGGGAACGCCCAAATTATTCTACTAAGAGTCGCTATACAACTAAAGAGAATGCCTGATTTATTGGTCTTAAAAAAATAATTGGCTTTCATTTTCGGCCATGATACTTTTATAAAATACTAATTAACAATATGTGTAGAAGTATGGTTGTTTATTTTTGCAATTGCTGTTTTATATTGTACCCTAAGCATAAGCTGATTTAAAAATATAAGCCAGGATTCGTTTATTTAAAATCAAAATGAATTGAGAGAAACAATCATCAACCTCCAGACTGTAAACCCCATTGAGTTCTTTGGCGTTAATAATGGCAAACTTGATATTCTAAAAAAGAAATTTCCACTTCTCAAAATTCTTTCGCGGGGCACTCAATTAAAGCTCAGTGGCGCACCCGAACAGGTGGACGGCGCGAAAGAAAAAATTGACCTCATCGTTCAATACCTCGAACGAAACGGCCACATGAGCGAAAATTATTTTGAACAAATTTTGGGGGGTGATGATGCCGAAACCATTGATAATTTTGTAGAGCGCAATCCCAATGATATACTTGTATTTGGCCCGAATGGAAAAACAGTACGTGCCCGTACAGCGAACCAAAAGCGGCTCGTAACTGCTGTAGAAAAAAATGATGTTGTATTTGCAATCGGTCCTGCCGGTACAGGTAAAACATATACTGCAGTAGCCATGGCAGTAAGGGCATTGAAAAATAAAGCTGTAAAAAAAATAATATTAACCAGGCCCGCAGTGGAAGCCGGTGAAAACCTTGGTTTTTTACCAGGGGATCTCAAAGAAAAAATTGATCCTTATCTGCGTCCATTATATGATGCACTCGATGATATGATACCTGCAGATAAGCTGGGGTATTATATGAGTACACGAACTATAGAAATAGCTCCACTTGCCTATATGCGCGGACGAACGCTCGACCATGCCTTTATCATTCTCGATGAAGCTCAAAATGCTACTGATGTACAGATCAAAATGTTTTTAACAAGGATTGGTTCCAATGCCAAGGCTATCATTACAGGCGATTTAACGCAGGTGGATCTGCCGCGTAACCAACGCAGCGGCCTTGAAAAAGCAAGCCGGATACTGCGTGACATAGAGGGTATCGGGCATATAGAACTTGATGAAGAAGATGTAGTACGTCACCGCCTGGTGAAAGCAATTTTGAAGGCTTACAATGCAGAAGGACAAAAGGAAATGGAGCAGGAAGAAGCATTGAAAGTAGAAAGAAAAGAGCGGGGATATTACGATAGAGATAGGCGAAGGGATTAAGGCAAAAGGTTTGACCATTGTGTTTTTAAATACACAGGATAACTTCCATACCATTCTAAGTTAGTTTTCTATTCTATATTCTTTACTTTGCAGGAATGAGAAGCATTTTTTTTAGCTTTTTATTCCTGCAATTTTTTTACGCATGTAATAACGATGCAGAATCGAATACGTCTGAAAATGATGCAGATGCTGCCCGCAATTTCATTCGTTCGGCACTGGAAGGATCGTATGACAAAGCCCGCAATTATATGATCCAGGACTCAGTGAATAACCAATACCTGGATGCCTTTCAAAGGAATTATAAAAACAGGATGAGCCGGGAAGATAAGCGTTCATACAGAGAAGCGACCATTACCATCTACGATGTACGCACTCTGAATGACAGCAACACCATCATTACATACGCAAACAGTTATAAAAAGAAAAAGGATTCATTGAAAATTCAAAAAATAAATAACGAATGGCTTGTTGATCTCAAGTATTCTTTTTCCCAAACCGATTCCCTACCCTGATGAAGCAATTATTTTACATAGGTGTAGGTGGCGCTTCAGGAAGCATAATACGTTACTTAATACAACGCCATTTCAATGTATTTCAATTTCCTTATGGCACCTTATTAGTGAACCTGACCGGATGTTTTGCAATAGGCATGTTAGCAGCACTCGTATTAAAGAACCAGCTTAATGAACCAATGAAAGCTTTGCTGATCACGGGCTTTTGTGGTGGCTTTACTACTTTCTCTGCATTCACACTCGAAGGAAATAATTTTCTGATGGAAGGCAAATGGATTCCATTTATATTGTACACAACTGGGAGTGTGGCAGGAGGACTGGTACTCACTTTTTTAGGGTATAAAATATTCCATTCATGAAAACAGTGAATGTCCTTCATCCCTGGCATGGTGCATCGTATGGTGCATCAGCGCCTTCTGTTGTAAACGGTTTGGTGGAAATTCCACAAGGGTCGAGAACGAAGTACGAGATAGATAAAACCACCGGCTTGCTGAAGCTGGACAGGGTCATTCACTCATCATTTCATTACCCGGTGAACTATGGATTTATACCGCAAACTCTTGGGCATGATGGCGATCCTCTTGACATTCTTGTATTGTGCTCGCAGTCCATTCAACCACTTTGTTTGGTAGAGGCTAACGTAATAGGTAATATGCAAATGATAGATTCCGGAGAGCAAGATGATAAAATAATTGCGGTGGCTTCTAAGGATCCTTCGGTAAATTATATCACCAATATCAATGAACTACCCAAGCATTTTTTCAATGAACTGAGAAATTATTTTGAGCAATACAAAGTGCTGGAAAATAAAGAAGTGCAGATCAAAGAGTTCCAGGACAGAGAGATAGCATACAAGGTTATCACAGAAGCCATTGAACTTTATAAACAAAAATTTGCCTCCTGATATGCAAATTCAAAAATCAAAACCGATGACAGTACAGATCATGTTGATCATTATTATAATAGGCTTGTTTGCAGGTATGCTGAGCGGGCTTGTAGGTATTGGCGGTGGTATTATTATAGTGCCTGCATTGGTGTATTTTTTACATTATACACAGCACCAGGCTCAGGGTACTTCGCTTGGCCTGTTAACTGTGCCTGTGGCAGCAGTAGCATTTTATAAATATTATACTGACTGCAAAGAAATGGGAGTGCCTATTGATTTTAAAGTGATCGGACTAATCGCTTTAGGATTTCTTGTTGGTGGATACCTTGGCAGTATGTTGGCTTTAAAACTCGACAAAGAAATATTAAAAAAAGTCTTTGCAGTTATACTTTTATTTACTGCTATCAAAATGCTTAACTGGGACACGGCTATTCTGAACCTGTTCAGATCTAAATAACTCTTCGGATAGAATGTAGTTCGTGTGTTTGCTTTTTCAATTCTTCATTCCAAATTCCATTTTCATTTATTGCATCAACCCTTACCCTTCCCGATGCATGTATTATTTCAATAGGGTTTAGCAATATGCCTACATGAATAATCTTTCCTTTTTGATTTTGAAAAAAAAGCAGGTCACCGAATTGCGCATTTTTTAAACCTGCTACTACGACGCCTTCCTTAGCTTGCTGCCAGGCATCACGTTTCAGGCGAATGCCAAATACTTTAAATACAATTTGCACAAAACCGCTGCAATCCACTCCCATCAAGGTTTTGCCACCCCACAAGTAGGGAGCATGCAGCCATTGCAGCATTGTTTCTTTAAATACTATTTGATTAAATTCTTCATCACTTGTTCTATACCTTCCCATATACTGATATTTTTTATTCCACAAATAATGACTCGATTCATCAAAGCCGGGGAGAAGTGAACCCATAGGAATATTAAACTTTTGATCGCCAAAGGAGATTTCATTTATAAGGTCTGTAGTAATATATTTTCCTTTAATATCTTCAAAAAGGAAATCCATGGGCATGATCAAATGAGATGTAAGCCATCCTTCATATTCATCGTGGAGCGTTCTCACCTTTATCCATTCATCATTTTGTTCCACTATTATGACGGCTTCACCAAATAATACCTGGTTGGTCATTTCGCTTTGGTGCGCAGGTTGTATGCGCACCGGTGCAACCGGCACAGTGCATATAGCATAGTTCATTGAAGAAGCTTTATGAAATTTTTAAAATCCTGCATCTCAACAAATGAAATTAGCTATTTTCCATTTGTGAAGTCAGACCGGTACAACCATATTACAGATGCAGAACTGCTGGAACATTACCAGGGTGATAAAAATCCGGAATGGATAGGCATACTCCTGGAACGTTATACATTATTATTATTGGGTGTGTGCATGAAATATTTGAAAAATGAAGAAGATGCACGAGATGCGGTACAACAAATTTTTCTGAAAGTCCTTACCGAGGTGGATAAATACCGGATTGATTTTTTTAAATCCTGGTTGTATATGGTAGCCAAAAACTACTGCCTGATGCGCCTGAGAAGCCAACACGGAAAACATATTCAGGAGATAAACGAAAACTATCAAATAGCTGCAACTGGTGAAGACCGGACTGTGCTGATCGAAAATGAAAAAACATATACCCTGCTTGAGCTGTCTATCAATGAACTCAACAATGAGCAAAAGCAATGTGTAACTTTGTTCTACCTGGAAAAGAAAAGTTATCACCAAATAAGCGAATCTACAGGCTTCACCCAAATGCAGGTAAAAAGTTTTATCCAAAATGGAAAAAGGAATCTCAAACTTTTGGTTGAAAAAAAATTAGGCGAAGGTATTAGAAAATGAAAGAGAATTTAAAGGACATACTTGCTCATCTTAATCCTGATGTAGATCAGGAAATATTGATACAGTATTTGCAGGGAGACCTCACCAATGAAAAACAACACGAGGTAGAAAAGCAATTGCTGGAAGGTGACTTTGAATCTGAAGCATTGGAGGGTTTACAGGCATTCAAACAAAAACCTGACATCCGGCTGCTTGTAGAACAATTGAATTATGACCTGAAAAAGAAAACAGTTAAAAGAAAACAGCGCAGGCAAAAATTGGATATAAAAGTGAATCCATGGTTGTGGATCACAATCCTGATATTGCTGATGCTTATTGTGATCAGCTATATTATTGTACGAAAAGTTTATAATTTATAATTTTTTGTTTTTGATTAAATACATGGCATCTCTAAAACCCCTGTCAGCTCAAGTCATAGCAATCATGCCAATGCAGATCAGCATCTTTTTCTAATGTTTTTATTCAGAAGAATATGCCATAACTTCTCTGGTAATCCTAAGCTCATCTCAATACATCATTTCACTATTTTTACCGTGTGAGCACAATTCGAAGGCAGAGTATCATTTCCTCTATTCTTATCTACATTGGATTTGCTTTTGGGGCACTCAATACCTATCTATTTGTAAAAGAGGGTTTATTTACCCCGGAGGAGTACGGTCTCACTAGAGCCTTCATCGTGATGGGCCATTTTTTTTATGGGTTTGCAGGCTTTGGATTGAGTTCTGTATTTTATAAATTTTATCCATATTACAAAGACAATATCCCGAAAGATAAAAATGATCTCCTCACCGTCACCCTACTGGTAGCCTTTGTTGGCTTTTTACTTTCATTAGCAGGGGGCATTCTCTTCGAAGATGTTGTGGTTCGCAAGTTTATCGTCAAATCGCCACTCATTCTCAAGTATTACTATTGGGTTTTTCCATTCACATTCTTTTTACTTTTCTTTTCACTGTTAGAAGCTTATGCATGGAGCATCGGAAAAACTTTAGTACCCAATTTTCTTCGCGAAGCAGGCTTCCGTATATCCACTACACTGTTGATCTTACTCTTTGTACTAACCGGAAAAAATTTCGATCTTTTCATTAAGTTGTTCTCTTTGTTATATGCATTAAGCTTTGTGTCATTGCTCATTTATCTTATTCGTTTACATGAGTTTCAGTTGGTGAGTCACATCAGTAGGGTCACCAAAAAATTCTGGAAAAAGATGTTGATCCTTATGAGTTACGTGTATGGTGGAACCCTTGTAAATATTGGAGCACAAAGTGTGGATTTTCTTGCTATTGCTTCTTTTCGGGGTTTGAATTATGGGGCCGTTTTCGATTTTAGTTCTTACCTCGCCAATGTGATACAGGTGCCCCAACGTAGCCTTGCTTCTATATCAATACCCATACTGGCAAGAGCCTGGAAAGAAAAAGATTATCCAACCATAGATAAATTGTACAAACGCTCCAGCATTAACCTGCTGCTTGTTTCTATATTTATTTTTTCAATGATATGGCTGAATTATGATGCAGTGGTAGATGCACTAAACGTGAATGTGATATACCGGGAAGGGAAGTGGGTGGTATTTATCCTGGCAATAAAAAATATAGTGGATATGGGTACCGGAGTAAACGGACAAATCATAGCCACTTCAAATTACTGGCGCTTTGATTTTTTCAGCGGCATTATTCTCCTGCTGTTAATAGTACCTCTAAACATTATACTGGTAAAGAATTACGGCATCATAGGCTCTGCCTGGTCAGCATTATTGTCTTATATTATTTACAATGCAATCCGGATTATCTTTCTAAAAAGAAAATTCAATATGCAGCCTTTTACACTCGGAACCTTAGGAGTGCTCGTTCATGGTGCAATCTGTTTTTTTGCTATTTATTTTTTATTTCAAAACCTGCAAGGCTGGATTGGTATTATCTGCAGGAGTATGGCCTTTCTAATCCTGTTTTGCATTACAGCTTTTTATTTTAAGTTATCGCCGGATCTTGTGCCATTGAGCACTACTTTAAAAAGAAAATTAGGGCTGTGAATAAAGAGATGCTAATTGAACTTTGTCGAACCGTCCGACACCCAGGAAGCGTTTTGCCCAATACTCATCATAAAGATCAGAGATCATAACACCTGCGGAAGAAGCGGCATGAACAAATTTATTATTTTGAAGATAGATGCCTACATGCGATACACCACCACGTGTATTGAAAAATACAAGGTCGCCTTCTGACAATTCGATACGTGATATCTGACGTGTGGCTCCAAACTGCTCGCGGGCTGTGCGGGGAATTGCAAGCCCGAAAAGTCCTGCATACATGATCTGTACAAACGCAGAACAATCAATACCCTTTTTTGTAGTACCTCCCATACGATATGGAGTGCCAAACCAATCATTAACAAGCCCGAACAGATCCAGATTTTTTATTTGCTCTATTTCCGTATCTAAAAGCAAGGAATATTTTATCTGGAGAGAGCTTGCCATTTCAATCCCTTTTTCTACAAATGAGGGAAGGGTTTTTTCTGGTATGGAAACAGGATCAATTCGAAATGGTGAGTTTGATGGACCCGCTTCTTTTTTGGTAAAGAATGAAATTTCAATATCGTCTATAAACTTAAAATGAGATTTGTGGGATTTGCGAGTCTGAGCTGAGAGAGAAGACGTTCCAATTAAGAACGCAATTGCTATAAAAAGAATTTGTTTTACCATTTAGCTTTTTTATAGGTGGTTAGTTTCGGGCACGAAAGTAATGGTTTCTCCCCAAATTGTGGAAGTTATTCAACGGATATTATAGGTTTATATTGTACAAACGATCCGTATTTTGTGCCATCATCGCATTTAATTAACGGTTAAGACATTTTTTAGAATAAATGAAATTCTCCCATTTACACGTCCATACCCAATATTCCTTACTTGATGGGGCGGCTTCCATTTCAGCATTATATAAAAAAGCAATAGATGATAACATGCCGGCACTGGCGATCAGTGACCATGGAAATATGTTCGGGGTTTTTAATTTCGTAGCACAAGCTTATAAGCATGTAGATGAAAAGGGTAATCCTAAAATAAAACCCATTGTAGGATGCGAGTTTTATGTTACGACAGACCGGCATCGAAAAACATTCACCAAGGATGAAAAAGATCCCCGCTGCCACCAGATATTATTAGCCAAAAATGAAAAAGGGTATAAGAACCTGATGAAACTTTCATCGTTGGGCTATATGGAGGGATTGTATGGCAAATATCCACGTATTGACAAAAAACTTATTGAACAATATCACGAAGGATTGATAGCAACCACATGTTGCCTGGGTGCTTTTGTGCCACAAACAATCATACAGAAAAGTGAAGCAGACGCGGAAAAAGAATTTAAATGGTGGTTAGACTTGTTTGGTGAAGACTTTTATGTAGAATTTCAACGGCATGGCATGGCCGATCAGGATAAAGTTAATGAGGTGCTTATCAAATTTGCCCGTAAGTATGACGTTAAAATAATTGCATCCAATGATTCGCATTATGTAGACAAACAGGATTACGATGCACACGATACATTGCTTTGTATTAATACCGGAGAAAAAAAATCAACTGAAAAATTAGGGGCATTTGCAGATGATGATGTAGCTGCAAAAGGGAAACGTTTTGCATTTCCGAACAATGAGTTTTATTTCAAATCCACATCGGAAATGACCGAAAGGTTTGAAGACTTGCCTGAAGCCATTGACAATACAAATGAGATAGTTGACAAAATAGAATTGCTCCAGCTAAAACGAGATATTTTATTACCTGCTTTTCCCATACCGCAAGAATTTCTATTACATAATGATGCAAATTTGAACCAATGGGAATATTTAAAACACATCACATACGAAGGTGCAAAAGGACGATACAGTGAGATAGGAGAAGATTTGAGAGAGCGGATTGATTTTGAATTGTTCACTATTAAAACCATGGGCTTTGCAGGCTATTTCCTCATTGTAAGTGATTTTATAAAAGCAGGAAAAGACCTCGGAGTATTTGTCGGACCAGGCAGGGGCTCTGCAGCAGGTAGCGTAGTGGCTTATTGCATCGGTATCACCAATATTGATCCCATTAAATACAATTTACTTTTTGAAAGATTTCTTAACCCCGATCGTAAGTCAATGCCGGATATTGATACGGATTTTGATGATGAGGGCAGACAAAAAGTGATTGATTATGTTGTGGAAAAATATGGTAAAAACCAGGTAGCCCAAATTGTAACCTATGGTACTATGGCTGCTAAAATGAGCATTAAAGATGTAGCAAGGGTAATGGATCTGCCACTTCCGGAATCCAATGCACTTGCCAAACTGGTATCTGACCGGCCTGGTACCAAGCTGAAAAGAATGTTGCATGCACCACTCAATGCCAGGGATGGCGCCATGTCACTGGGTGAAGAGTATGGAAGTGATGATGTAGAGAATGCAAGAAAGCTGAGGGAAATATATAATGCTAAAGGATTGCAAAGCGATGTATTGCACATTGCAGAACGCCTCGAAGGTTCAGTTCGCAATACCGGTATTCATGCAGCAGGTATTATTATTGCGCCAAAAGACCTCACCGAGTTGATACCTGTATTCACTTCGAAGGAAACCAATCTTTGCATTACACAAATTGACGGCAGCGTAATCGAAGATTCAGGTGTTTTAAAGATGGACTTCCTGGGTTTGAAGACCTTGTCTATTCTAAAAGATGCACTTGAAGTGATCAAATTAAAAAATGGTGTGGACATAGATATCGATGCCATTCCATTTGATGATCCTAAAACTTATGAGCTATACCAACGGGGCGATACCATTGCCACATTTCAATTTGAAAGCCCGGGTATGCAGAAATACCTCAAGGAATTAAAGCCTGACCGTTTTGCCGACCTTATTGCTATGAATGCATTGTACCGCCCCGGCCCAATGGCTTATATACCACAGTATGTAGATCGTAAGCACGGTCGGGAAGATGTGAAATACGACCTGCCTGTAATGAAAGAATATCTTGAGGAAACCTATGGCATTACAGTGTATCAGGAGCAGGTAATGTTGCTGGCGCAAAAGCTAGCAAACTTCACCAAAGGACAGGCCGATGTATTGCGTAAAGCAATGGGTAAAAAAGACCGGAAGACGCTTGATAAAATGAAAGAAAGTTTTCTTTCAGGAGCGACAGCGAATGGGCATCCTCAAAAAGAACTCTCTAAGATCTGGACAGATTGGGAAGCCTTTGCTGAATATGCTTTTAATAAATCGCACTCTACCTGTTATGCTTATGTAGCTTATCAAACAGCTTATTTGAAGGCGCATTATCCTGCAGAGTATATGGCAGCAGTATTGAATCATGCCAATGTGAGTGAAAAGCTAACCTTCTTCATGGAGGAATGCAAGCGCATGGGATTAAAAGTATTGGGGCCAGATATCAATGAATCGCATAAAGGATTTGTTGTGAATCCGGCAGGTGAGATCCGGTTTGGAATAGGTGGGCTGAAAGGTGTGGGTGAAGCAGCTATTGAAAGTATAATAGCAGAACGCAAAGAAGCAGGACCTTTCAGCGATCCATTTGATTTTATCAAAAGAATTAACCAACGCAGTGTAAATAAAAAAACACTGGAAAGCCTGGTATGTGCTGGCAGTTTTGATGCTTTCCCTGTTTTGCATCGTGCGCAATACTTATGCGTTCCAGAAGGTGAAACTCAAAACGGCCTTGAAAAAATGATCCGGTTTGGAAATATTGTACAGTCGCAGGCTACGAATAATACAAACACTTTATTTGGCGACCTACCCGCAGTACTTGACATTAGGCCACCAATTATCAGTCCATGTCCGCATTGGAGCCTGACAGAACAACTGGATAAAGAAAAAGATGTAACGGGGATTTATTTAAGTGGCCATCCGCTGGATCATTATAAATTTGAGATAAGACATTTTGGAATTACCAAAGTGCAGGATTTTAATGAAGTAAAAGAGTCGCAAATTTTAGCCGGTGCTGGAAAGTCGTACAAATTGATTTGTCTTGTATCTGTATGTAACCACAGGCTTTCGCGGCAGGGAAATAAATTCGGATCTTTTATACTGGAAGATTATAGTGGCAAAACAGAAATTGTTTTGTTTGGTGATGACTATGTTCGTTATAGTCCTTATATGCAGCAAGGTCAGGCTATATTCATTAACGGATCATTCAAACAACGATTTAATAACTCTGAATTTGAATTTAAAATAAGCACAATCGCTTTGGCAGAAAATGTGAAAAAGCAATTAACTAAAAGCTTGCAGCTTGAAGTGGATGTACGGAATATCATGGAAGAAACCATTTTATTTTTAGAAAATAATTTTAAGAAAAACCCGGGGAAATCTTCATTGCGTTTTATAGTTTCGGAACCTAAGACCTCTCTCAAAGCCAACCTCGTAACAATGGACAGCGGCATTGAGATCAATGATGATCTTATCCATTTTCTTGAAGACAAACCTGAAATCGAAGTGCAGGTAACAGCGATGTAATGCTATGTTATTAGTAAATTGGCGTTTAATTCTTGAATTGTGAATCGGTGAATATTGTCAATTTACGGTACACTTAACACATGCCTTCCTCCACCTCCTCATCAAGTGGTGAGAGTAATCCTTGAAAACTTGAAATATTTAATCCTACTGACAGTTATCAACAATAGCTGACAACTGTTCATATAAAAAGGCTTGGGCTTAAATTTGCATCTTAACTAATATACATTCAGACATTAAAAAAAGATAAATATGGCACAAGCATTCACAGATTCAAATTTTAAAACAGAAGTATTAAGTTCAGAGAAATTAACAGTCGTTGACTTTTGGGCAGAATGGTGCGGGCCCTGCCGTGCTATAGGACCGGTAATTGACGAACTGTCGAAAGAATACGAAGGCAAGGTAAATGTAGGTAAGGTGAACGTGGATGAAAATCCGCAGGTGAGCATGAACTACGGTATAACCTCTATTCCTGCGATCTTATTTATCAAAGATGGCGAAGTAGTAGATAAATTAGTTGGCGCACAACCGAAATCAAACTTTGTAAAAAAGATAGAGGCGCATTTGTCGTAAAGAGCTTTTAATTATTTTGAGCCTGTCGGGAATGACAGGCTTTTTTTGTTAGCACATTTCACTCACTCTTGAAAGCATTACATGATACGTAATAGTCTCGTCCACAATTTTAATATTATGTACTTAGCTGAGGAAATTATATTTAGCTTTTGTTGAACAGTTTATCCCGGACTTGATTCGGGGCACATTTGTACAGTAAAAATTCTATTGAGCATTTAAACTTCATTGTTTGATTTACAAATCTTATTCTTGCCCAGGCATAATTTTAAAAAGGTATTTGGAGTTGGTTTTCTAAAAGTGAAAAGCAGTTGCTTCGCCACCTTAGCATGACCGCGGAACTAAGATTCCTGCATTTAATAAACTCAATACAGATTGTTTGTATATTGTCCTTTTGAATTAAAACCGACTGCATGAATGATACCTTAACCAACCTTGGTCGTGGTGCTATGGGAATGGCCTTCCTTTTGTTGGTCTGCTACATTTTTAGCAACAACCGTAAAGCCATTGACTGGCGGGTGATCATTTATGCGCTGATTGCTATGATCGCCTTTTACCTGGGCGTAACTCAGGTTGGTTTCATTAATGGGTTTTTTCAATTCCTTTCCCGTGCTTTCGTAAGAATGATAGACGTGGAAATAGAAAGCACAAGGCTTATATTTTCCAATCTAATAGAAGTGCGCCCTGATTCCTGGGGTTTCATTTTTGCCGTTAGAGTTTTGCCTACAATTATATTTTTCTCTGTTCTTTCATCCATATTGTATTACACAGGTATTCTGCAAAAAGTGGTTTATGTATTTGCCTGGCTCTTGAGCAAACTAAAAATATCCGGTGCAGAAAGTGTTTCTACTTCTGCTAATATTTTTATGGGCCAAACGGAAGCCCCACTCATGATCAAACCTTACCTCGACAGAATGAACCGTTCCGAAATACTTTGTATCATGATCGGTGGCATGGCAAATACTGCGGGCAGTGTGCTCGGTGCTTATGTATCACTATTAGGTGCATCCAATCCCGGGGGGCAGGAATATTTTGCCCTCCACCTGATGACCCAATCTATTCTGAGTGCACCTGCAGCAATCATTTGTGCAAAAATGCTTTTCCCGCAAACGCAACCTGTGATCACTGATGTGACCATTCCCAAACAAAAATTAGGTGATAACTTTTTGGATGCGATCTCGCTTGGCACTACAGATGGATTAAAACTCGCAGTGAATGTCGGTGCAATGTTGATCGCTTTTACAGCGCTCATATTTGTGTTCAATTACATGCTTGCTAAGATTGGTGACTGGACAACGCTTAATGGTGTTATTGCTGCAAATACTCCTTATCAAACACTATCCTTTCAAATGATCCTGGGATATATATTTTCCCCAGTTGCATGGTTAATAGGCATAGACAGCAGCGAGATGCTAAAGGCAGGTTCACTATTAGGTGAAAAGACAATCTTAAATGAGTTTAATGCCTTTTTTTCATTTTCCAATATGCAAAAAGATCCGCTAACGGCGATGAAAGATCAAAAGTCTATTCTCATTACAACGTATGCACTTAGTGGCTTTGCTAATTTTGCATCTATAGGCATACAGATCGGCGGTATCAGCCAGCTCGCTCCCAGCCAGAGAAGAAACCTTACCGAATTGGGATTAAAAGCGCTTTTA
>MWVT01000154.1_pt1 | contig 14057 bp, 12 predicted proteins | sample 1047201 | NCBI WGS metagenome assembly MWVT01 (sample SAMN06349988, study PRJNA376086) | soil metagenome | isolation source: TG5-1 sample Antarctic (ecotone) soil | place: Antarctica | collected 2015-01-13 | reverse complement strand
ACACTATACTGATTGAGGAAATAATAAGCAGAAGAGAAAACTGGCATAATGCTGAATAGCGAACAGAACCTCAAACGGAGCGCCGCAATCAAAGCTGGAAAGTAGTAATCAAGCTGGAAACATAAAAAAATTCTCTTACTATTTTATCTACCGATTATGAAGTACAAATCTGCAATAGCTAACCATCCGGTTTCAGTAATCGAATTCTGTACATTTGCCTGCAAGTAAATTTTTACTATGAAATTATTACACAACAAAGTTGCGATTATAACTGGCGCAGCCCGCGGTATTGGCGAAGGAATTGCATTAAAGTTTGCAGAACAAGGCGCCCACATTGCTTTTACGTATGTAAGCGAAGGAAGTGCGGAGAAAGCAAATGCATTGCAGGAAAAGTTGGTTTCATTAGGTGTAAAGGCAAAGGCTTATCGTAGCAATGCAGGCAATTTTGCGGAATGCGAAAGCTTTGTAAACGATGTGGTAAAAGAATTTGGATCGGTAGATGTGTGTGTGAATAATGCAGGCATTTCGAAAGATAATTTGTTATTGCGCATGACACCCGAACAATGGGATGATGTAATGCAAACCAACCTGAAAAGTGTGTTCAATATGACTAAGCAGGTGATCCGCCCAATGATGAAAGCAAAAAGCGGAAGCATTATTAATATGAGTTCGGTAATTGGTGTAATGGGCAATGCAGGGCAAAGCAGCTATGCCGCAAGCAAAGCGGGTATAATTGGGTTTACAAAAAGTGTAGCTAAAGAATTAGGCAGTCGTAATATACGCTGCAATGCTATTGCTCCCGGTTTTGTTGAAACCGATATGACCTCTTACTTAAAAGAAGGCGACCAAAGTGATAAATACAAGGGAGGTATTCCACTGGGAAGATTTGGGACATCAGAAGATATTGCCAATGTAACTTTATTTCTTGCATCGGATTTAAGCAGCTATGTAACCGGCCAGGTAATTAACGCCGATGGCGGGTTGCTAATGTAGTTTAGAAGTAACGTTTGTTAACCGGGCTGCAGTGCTATCGTCAAACTTTGCTTGCACAGTTTATCCTGACGAATGAAGGAAACTCTTGTACGTACAATTGGCTATTCAGCATAAAGCCGGTTACTTTACAAATAGTATAGCTCAGTAATATCTTACGAATGACCAGAAAAGAAAACTTTCTTTATTTTTTATTCCTGCTTTTTTTTGTTGTTCTTTTTTGGGCACATACCGATACGCCAAATGGAATTGTGATTGGTGTGCTGCTTCTTTGCGGTTTATTATATAACTCAATAAAAGAAAAATGGACCTTGCTAAAAGAGCGAAAGCACCTGGTTTTTATGCTGTTGTTTTTTGCAATGCTTGGCGTGAGTTTGTATTTATCGGATAATACATCGAGAGGATTTCGCTACTTAGATACGAGACTTGCGCTATTTTATTTCCCTGTTGCAATTGGGTTGATCTATATCAGTAAATCATTTAAAGAAAAAATTTTAATGGGCTTTGCCGTAGTTACTACTATTGCTTGTTTTGTTTGCCTTTGTTACAGTATTTCTGCTTCCGGTTTTTTTCAACGCCCGGAATTATTGTATAATGATTCGTTGACACACCTTATCGGCCGGCAATCCATTTATATTTCTTTGCTCGTCAATATTTCTATATTTATTTTTAGCTATTGGATATTTTATAAACCACTCGGCGGAAATAAAAAGGTCTTGTTGCTATTGGCTGTTGTTTTTTTATTTGGCATCAGCTATTTATTAGCCAGTCGCAACATGATGGTGGTTTTGTATGCTGTTACCATTTGCTTTCTTGTTTATTATATTTTCAAGCAGAAAAAATATTTAGAGGGTGCCACGCTACTCATGGCAATGCTGATAGGAATTTTTTTGATCTTCAAATTTTTTCCGCAAACAATAAACCGGTTTAAAGAACTTACTTATACACAGTTTAATTATAGTAACAAGGGCAAGGAAAGCCATTACAATATGGAAGTAACCAAAGAACAATGGAATGGTGCCAATTTTAGGTTGGCAGCCTGGCAATGTGGATGGAATTTATTTAAACAGCATCCCTTGGTTGGTGTCGGACTCGGTGATAAACGAGATGAATTAATGAAGGAGTATGAAAAAAAGGATTTTCAGTTTGGCATTGCAACTAAAAAAAACGTGCATAATAATTACCTTGATATATTGATGAGCATGGGTATTATTGGAGGGCTTCTTTTTATTTTAGGATGGATTGTACTGCCTGTTTATTTTGCCGCAAAACAACGTAATTGGCTGGCAGTGCTTATTATCAGCACTATTTCTTTTGCGCTCATCACCGAAATTTATTTCGACCGCACAATGGGTGGCATGGTCGTTGGCTTTTTTATTCCGTTTTTGCTGACGGACTATAAAAAAAGAAAACCTTAGTGGTTGTCGGCAATATACATTTCAATGGCTTTTTGAGTATCGCCAAAAAACTTCAATTCTCCCTGGTCCATGTAGGCGGCACGCTTGCAGTATTTTTGAATGGTTTCCATACTATGGCTCACCAGCACTACGGTTTTACCTTCAATCCAGGAGCTTTCAAAAACCTTGATTGCTTTTTCCTGGAACATCATATCGCCGACTGCAAAAATTTCATCTAAAAACATAACATCAGCGCCGGCGTTTACGGCAATTGAAAATGCTAACCGGGCCATCATACCAGAAGAAAAATATTTTACCTTAGTATCTATGAACTCTCTTAGTTCAGCAAACTCTACTATCTGATCAAATATTTTATCTATCGCTTTAATTTTTAAACCTAGTACTGAACCGGAAACATAAATGTTTTCCCGGGCTGTTAATTCATGGCTCATGCCTACGCCCAGGTTCATGAGCATGGTAGAGCCGGTAATGTTAACATAGCCAGTGTCGGTTGGGTATACACCGGCTAATAATTTTACAAGTGTTGATTTTCCGCTGCCGTTACGGCCTAATAAACCAACACATTCGCCCTTATTAATTTCTAAAGAAAGTCTTTTTACAGCAGAAACATCTTTACGGCGTGGCGGATTGAACAAATTGAATAAGCGGTGTTTTACTGTGTTGTGGCTATCTTCTGATATGTGGAAAGTTTTGCTGATGTTTTTGGCCTGTATAGCAATAGGGTTTTTCATAGTTAGGGTTTATAATTTTTCTGCGGCCCGGGATCCTATCTTATTAAGGAATAAAATACCTAGCAAAAGAAGAAAAATAGCATAGCCAAAGTCAAAAAAGAATAATTCCCATTCGGGTTTTTTTTGATACATCATTACATTTCTTGCATTAATAATTATGCCGGCCATTGGATTTGCATATTCAAATGATGGAAGGGCATTCTTAAAAACCGAAAGTTTATAAAAAATAGGTGACAGGAAAAATAAAAAGGAAACAACTACCTGCCATATCTGGTTTATATCCTTGGCAATAACATACATGCACGATAGAATAAGTGAAAGAGCAAGTGATAGAATAAAAAGGTTTATAAAAATCGGCACTATCCAAAAGGCATCAATAGTAAGCCCAGCAGACATGGGCTCAATAAATTGATAAAAAATAAGGAACATTATAAGGTTGAAAAAAAAGCCAATTGTATTACTTAGCAGGGTGGAAATATAAATTTCCATTTTATTCATATTGCTATACTCATACAAATACTTTTTTGTATGCAATATTTGTATTGTACCCAAAGTGCTTTCCACAAAAAAATTCCAAAGAATAAGGCCTATAAATAAATAGGAAGCAAAAGCTGGAATATTTTGTTTTAATATTATTTGAAAGACCGTGTAGTAAATAATAATATCCAAAATCGGCTTAATGAGAGCCCACAGCAAGCCGAGTTTGTTTTCGTAATAGCGAAGCTTAAATTCTATTTTAGCTAAGAGCCATAATCGCTCTAATTTATTCGATCTGCCCAGCCAATCACCAACCACCTTAATCATAGCATATCAGGATTTCAATTTTCTGTAAATATGTAAAGCTGTGTTTTTTAATACCGGATTTCTTTTAATGATACCCGCTGTTTTTTTTACAAGTCTGTTCAAAAAAGAGTTTTTTATAAATAAAGTATAATCCAGAGAAGGATTATCCAATACATACCCAGGACCATTTGCCTGTAACAAGCCTGTAATTTCGGACGCAAAAGTAGCATAAAGCCCTTTATGCTTTTTACTTATATATTCTGAGAGGTACAATTTTTTGTTGGTAGATACTGCTCTTATCATTGAATTGCTTCGTACCCTGTAATTAAATAGCTCGTCGGGTAAAGCCACTCCCCGGTACCCGCCTGCCAGTAAAGACACAACACTTTCATAATCTTCTAAGCCCTGAAAAACCATAGCTCCATCGTTAAGCCCTTTTTGTATAAAAGCGGAACGTTTGTACACTAAACCGCTGGAATTTATAGTATTGTGATAAAGTATAATTGGGGGTTCGGGTGTAAATGTGGGCCAGGTGTTATTAGAGCCGTCAAAATATTTTGTCCAGCAACCAACAAAATGTACATTATGGTAGTGAGTTAAAACCCGTACCGCTTTAGCATAATAATCCGTTGCTACGGTATCATCGGCATCTAAAAAAGCAAGATATTCTCCATTGGCTTCCATTCCACCAATATTTCTTACAGTGGCAAGTCCGCTATTTTCAATGTCAATAATTTTTATGCCCGTGATATGCCTGAATTTATTCAACACTTCTAAACTTTCTGGTTGATTGCTTCCATCATTTATAATAATTATCTCTTTAGGTTGGTAAGTATTGCTGTCAATGGATGAAATTGTTTCTGGTAAGTAATCGCCCATGTTGTAATAAGGAACAACTATGGAAAGCAGTCCTTTTTGGAAATTGATTTTTTCATCAGATGATATATTTCGCAAGGACTGTATAAAAGGGAAATTTGCAGGTTGGCTATGATTGGCAATAAGTTGTTTAACTACATTAATTTTTTGTTGGTAGATAGTAGGGAGGTCGTAATTAGCTATAATTGTTTGCTGCGCTTTTTTTCTTATTGATAATTTTTCGGCATCATTAAGGTTCAATATTTTAAATAATTGGTGCTGAAAATTTTCCGGTTGTTCATGATCAAATACAAATCCGTTTACACCATCTTCTATTACTTCTGCCTGCCCTCCTTGTTTTGAAACAAGAAGAATATTGCCTAAACTCATCATTTCTAAAACCACATAAGGAAGGTTATCAATGGTACTGGGTACAATCACCACTTTTGTATTGCTAAAATGCAAAGCCATTTCGGAAGGTGATATTTTTGGGTGAAGTTTTAATTTACCGGCCTGAATAAAATGTTTATATCGTTCTTTTACAATAACGCCCATCGTTTTCTCTTCGGGGTGATACACAATATCTTGTGCACCGTATAAATATAGCGGCTCGTTAAAACCCTTTTGCCATGCTTTTTCAAAATACTCCAGTAGTTTAAATGTTCCTTTTTGAGCAGACAGCTTTCCGTAAAAAATTATTTTTTCTGTTTTGTTGTGCCGGGTAATTATATTCTCGTTTCCGGTAACCTCAAAAGGGTTTGGTATAATGCTAATGTTGTTATTTACTAAGTTGAAATGTTCTTTTATCTTTTTAATTAAATAATAGCTTGGAGAAATAATCCGATCTGCTGCCTGTAGGCAAAATCGCTCCATTTCTCCTATCCAAAAATTTGGATACTTATAGGAAGGAACATGATTATAATGCAGGTATAAAAACGCGGGAGAATGGGCGGTAATGAGTATTGGAATGTTTTGACACCAATCATATAAAAGGAGTTTATAATTAAGCAAATAATAAGCTATGCCCAAATATTCCTGGGCTTCTATAATATCGGGTTTGCCTTCTAAGGCTATGTATTGTTTTATAATTTGTGCAAAAGCAAAACTTACATTAGTTGTATGACCGAGGTACGAGGAAGTTAATGCATGGTCGGGGTTGAAGCGGATGACTCTTACGAGATTAATAACTTCGTCGGTTTGCAAATGTAATGAAGAATCATTTATGAAAATCGTTACCTGATGTCCATTTTGGCTTAACATCTTTGCAGTGTAAAAGCAATAAGTACTAATACCGCCGCCAAAGAAAGGAGGATATTCCGTGGTTAAAAGCCAATACTTCACTGCTTATACTTTTTTACATCGTCTCTGAATAATGATTTTAAACTGCGTTTACCCATAAGCACTTTTATTAGATGGCCTATTTGCTTGTACCAAACCGGCAAAATCTCGTATTCATATTTATACCATTCCAGCAAATATTTTGATTCGCCTTTTTGAATCTTTAAAAAGGAATGTAAATCATTTTTTTCCTTTTCGCACTTTTGCAAATCAAAACCAATCATTTGGTTTTTTTCATTTTGCTTTATTAATAACGCTACCAGTGCAAGTCCGTTATTCTGTTCCATTAATACTTTGACACACGCTATAAACAAATCAGTTTCATTTTCGTTGCCATTTTTAATGGATATAAAAACCGGTATTTGTTCTATCTGTTCCATTTCTATTGTGTAATTAATCCAACGCTCTGTTAACCTGCCCAATTGTGCGGAAACTACCGCCTTACTTGATGGATCATTTGTTATTTGAAAATAATTATCACCACTAATTAATAAAGGCTTAATGCTTGCAAACCCCTGGCGTTCGCTGTATAATTTTAAGGCATAAAAAAAGTCATTTTCAAACATTTCCCGTTGCTGGCTCAGCAAGTAAGGTATTCCATCCTGCTTTTTGTATGATAATTGAAAAAAAAGACGGATTATCTGTTCAATTAACTTTACATCTTCACCTTTTAAAATATTTTTAAAACCCGTGCTTAAGCCAATTGTAATTTTATGCGAGCTTGTTAAAAAAAACAACAGTGTTTCATTACTAAATAGCATATCTGTCGATGCCGGAAACCAACAAAATTGAATTTCATTTTGGGGAACAGAACTTTTGAACGTGCTGATATGATTAAGATCATTTATGATGATCCATTTTTGAAATACCATTAAACACCTTTTAGTTGATAACCTTGTGCAGTAGAAATCCAGCAAAAAATCCGTTCCCATGCGTGTGTATAGGTTCCTTCACCTTCATCCAAAACGTTTCCTTCTTCTAAATCCGTCCGGCACATTAGGGGAGGATTGATTTCGAAAAATTTTTTTAAAATGCAAAGCCTTGCCCAAAACATAGTGCCGCCAATGAAGCGGTAATCTGATAAGGATAATGAATATCTTTTCATCAATTGTTGTAAGATAAGATTGTTGGGGGTTTTAAATATGCCACTTTTCTTATCAAATTCATTCAAGATAAAATCTTTAGTTCCAATTACACCAACTTGGGAATTATTGTGAAAAGCACCTATAATTTTTTGAATTGTTTGAGGCTCAATTATTTTAAATAGTTTTTCCCGCCATTGATCTCCCGTAGTAGCCTGCGGGCTTTTTTTATCGTGCAGAAATACGACAAGCCCGTTGTTAAGTCGAATGCGCAATAACAAATCTATTAGCGCCAATTTGCCTCCTACATCTTTGCCCTTATTAGGCGTTTCAATAATAAAGGCATTAGAAAAGAGAGATTTTATTTTGTTTTTAAGCTGATCATTATTTTCATCGATTGATAAATTTATAAGCAGGTCGAATTTTAAATGAGCTATAAGTCGCAGGGGTTCCTTAAAGGTCTGTTCCCATGAATGAGGATAATAAATATGGGCTAACAGGGTAAACATATTCAAAAAATTCTTATAAGAAAGCGAATAATAAAGTTCCTTATTAGATTTTTTATGAAGTTAAAAAAGCAACCTGATGTTTAATCCTCAGTTTTTTTAATCCACAAAGACCCGCCAAAGCTTTTATAGCAATCGCTTAAATTTTCAAAACCTAATTTATTAAAGCCATGCATAAAGCTATTAAACATTAAAATTTTGAATTTTGAATTGTAGGTAAGAAAAGCCCGGAGTAAATAGCATTCATTCCAGTTTCGGCCTTCCAAAACCCAATTTGAGGGATATTCAAATTTGTGAAAAATGTCGTGAAAATGAATAATAACTCCTGCTTTTAAAAGTGGCAATACTTCAAATAACAAATAATTTAAATCGCTTCCTGTTTTTGAAACATGTGACCCGTCAATAAATAAAATATCATTTTTTTCTAGGGACATAAAAAAAGATGTGTCTATTTTTTGAACTTTTTTCTCCAATATGGTACAATGTTTTTTATCGCTTTCTTTTATCAAGTGATACAAGCGATCAGGATAGGGTTCTATGAAATTTAGATTAATAGAATTATTGAAAAAAATGTTGTTGGTATCCAGCATTAAAGCAGATGAGTAACCAGAACCAATTTCAATTACTTTTTTAGGTTTAAAATGCATTAAAAAACAAAACAGCATTATACCATCTGTATAACTAAAAACATCGTTATTAAAGTAATATCTAAATTCCTCTGTTTCGTATATGGGAAATGGAATTTCCTTTGCATATATTTCAAATTCCTTCAACAGCCCAAGCTGGCCCTTTTCGTTTAAGTCCACCCCTGGAATCTCTTTTTTTGAAGTATTAAAAATTTGGTCTGCAAATTCTTTTACTTCATCCATATCCACTAAAGGCGAATAATAATGACCCGCAGGAAAGCAACTGTTCTTTAGAAAATTCTTATAAAAATCTATCAAATAGTATATGTAATGGTTCGATCGTTCAAAGGTTTCGCGAAAGTCTTGTATCTCAATTAATGTTCCATCCATATCTATTTTTTTTGGGGTAAATTATCAGGTTACTGTCACAATTTATGGGGTTCATTATCGATAGCAACTATATTATTACCAATAACCTCATGGTTATCTAAAAGATTATCAAAAATCTCACCGACTCTTTTTTCAAATATGGTTTTGCAAAATTTTTTTGCCGATTTCTTTGCATTAAGCGACATGTTGCGGCATAATTGTTCGTCCCGGATTAATTGAAGAGTAAACTTTTCAAGCTCATGCTCGGAATTCCACAGCATTCCGTTTTGCAGATGTGTTACTATTTCCTTTTGACCCGCTACACCAATAACTACCGGAACACAGCCCGAAGCCATTGCTTCTACTGTTGTAATACCAAAGTGTTCAAACTTATCAGGGTGTATGTTTTCATTTTCATACATTCCTGCAGCATGCCAAAAAATTTTTGCTTTTGAATATAAGTCAATCAGTTTTTTAAACGTTATGTCTGTATGTATTTCAATAGGGTAACCTTGCGCCGAAAGCAGGCATTTTCTAAGGTACTCCTGGTGTTGTTGTTCGGGGTGTGTGCCTCCGCAAATATGCAATGTATAATCTTTCAATTCCGGAAAACGGTCAAACAATTTTTTAAAAGCTTTTATAATTTCTATTTGCTTTTTATTATGCCCTCCAACAAAAAAACGACCCACACAAATAATTATTTTTTCTTTTTGTTGGGAACATTCAAAATGTTCTACATCTACCGGCGGGTACAATATTTGGGTTCTGATTCCCCGATGACCATAAATTTTACGTAGCCACTTATCGGTATAAGCCGAGTTTGTAAGATTGATATTTTGAGTCAGAAAATGTTTGTAATAATTATGTTCCTGTAAAACTGAGGTTTTAATGTAAAGCCTGGTAAAATATTTTTTAAAAACCTTATTGCGCCAAGCCTTTAATAGTATTCTGGAAAATACTGTCAGTCCATCACTATCTACCTGTGTTATAAAAAGCCCTAAGTCTCTTGTATCGCTGCTTTTATCGGGAGCATTTGAAGGTTTGAAAGTATTAAAGTTTAAATGAATACCACATGCATGCTTTGAATGATTATTGAATTCAAGTTTGCTTTTACTAATATTGAAATTAAGCTTGTGACCATGTATGGCAATAGAATCTATTGAATCGCGAATGATACGGTTGCTTAAATTTTCATAATATACACTCGCCTTTTTAAAGGGCTTGTTTATAAGTATTGTTGAACGTTTGCCCGTCCACCGTCCCACTGTGCTATTAATAAGTTCTTCGTGCCCAAATCCTTCGTGAAACTTTATTGTTTGGTTGTATTCTTTAAAAAAATGATTTCCAATTTTGTATTTGAGCTTGTCGAAAAAAGTAATTTCAGAAATACGGTTGTAACGTGGAAAGAAAATTAAAGTAACATTTAGTGGGGCATTTGTTAGTAAAGAAGAATAATAGGTGGCATTAATAAAAACGTCTGGCCTATGCTCATTTACATAATCATGAACGTCAAAATCTATTTCATCTTTATGCCCAAAGCTTACAAGCTTAACGCCCGAAAGATCCAGGTTTAATTTATTGGATAACCAGTCAACATTGACATCACCGGAATGTAAAATGGTAACATCATTTTTTTTTGATAAAACTTCTGCAATGCCTCCAGCATGTTTTTCACCACCGCCCGCCGTTGAAAGATATTTATTGTAAAGAAAAATTTTCATTTCAAAACTTTGCAGGTTTATATTTTATTAAACCAGCAACGGCATCAATAAGTATGCGCACATTTAGTTTCAACCTTGCTTGTAGCATAGGATCGGAAAAGTTATTTTTTCGGGCCCATTTAAAGTAAAGCCAGGTTTCTTTAATTCTTTCTTTATAAGCTTTTAAATAGGCTTTAGCACCAAAGTGCTTACCCGAAAAAATAATTTTGTTTCTAAAGACATAATAAGTAAAAAATGGAGACCACTCCACACTACTTCCGGAATGATAATGTAACACAAGTGAGGATGGGTTGTAAAGTATTTTAAAGCCCTGTTTTCTTAGCCTTAAACTTAAATCCGAATCTTCATAATAGCTAAAAAAATGAGCGTTAAACAATCCGGCTTTTTCTAAAGCTATTTTTGAAATTAAACAAGCACCGCCACAAAACATATTTACTTCTCTAACATCATTATATTGCCCTTTATCCCTTTCTCCTGCTCCAATATCAAAACCATTAAGGTTCACATCGTAATCGGAACCTGCATTTTGAATAATAAATTGTTGGTTATTTAAAATGACCGTTTTTGGTATCATCACTTCGTAAAATAACTGATCGTCATTTAACTCGATAGGAGGCAAAGCAAAATTTCCAATAAATAGTTTCAGCTTTTGATTTGAGAGAAATTTATTTTTTCGTATGAATAATTTTAACCTGTACATTTCAAAACCCTCAATAATCCTGGCAACCGGTAATGCAATTGTAAACCTTGAGGCTGTCCACCTAAAAGTGTTGATCTCATCTTCCTCCTGATGATAAAAACCGTTTAAAAAAAACCGTTTATTATAATAAGATTCATCAAACGAAGAATTTAAATAAAAACGAATCCCAAGCTCCCTGTTATCGCCGCTATTTTGTTGCTGTAATGTAATTCCATTTAGTTCTATAAAAGGTTCGTAATAAACCATCTTAGAGGTAACTGCTCCAATATTTGTATCGGTGCTGGCTAGTTCAACTAATGTTTTCAGCCAATCAACATCAGGTTTTGTATCATCATTTATTAAAGCATAAAAAGAGTAGTCGTATTTTTTGTTGGCCTCCTTAATAGCATAATTATTGCCTCCTGCGAAGCCTGCATTGGCAGAAAGTTTAAGTATTGTATAATTAAAAGTATAGCCGGCCGCATCAATTTCTTCAAGTTTTGCGTATCTATAATTATAAACATATACATCAAAATCAAAAAAGCTTTGTTGCTGCAAATGATGAAAAAGAATTTTTAAAAAATCCGGTGATTCAAAAAATCCGGTGATCACTGCTACCCTATGAGTCATTTTTTTTTGCAATAAAAGTGAAAGCATTATTACCTAAGATGCCAAGGTAGTAGCTGTGAAAATATTCGCAATGAAAGGAACAGCCATTGTCTGCAAAACGCCCGGCCATTTCGGGTAAACTAAAGGTGCGGAACACTAAACATTTACCATCTGCAGATACCGGGTCTGCGTGATACATTGGTTCTTGAAGATAACGGATATCATTATTAATAATTTCTGCGTAAACATTATCTGTAGTTCTATTGTATTCAAAGGGAGCTGTAAAAATAGCGCAACCTCCTCTTTTTAAAATCCTCACTATTTCTTCTTCTCCTTTAATCGCATCCGGTACGTGTTCAAAAACTTCAGTATGTACAATCAAATCAAAAAAATCATCAGGAAAATGTGTTTCCTGAATGTCAATGTGCATGGTACCATTAACTATTTCTCCTGAATTCATTTCTTCGTTTAAAAATTCCGATGTATAAAGTTCAATACCATACCGCTTAGAATAATGTTTAAATATGGAGGCAAACATCGAAACATCTTCAAGCAAAAGGACACGTTTTCTTTTGTAAAAAGTTGACAGCAAAGTTTCCAGGCTTGTTATTAAACTTACTCCGTGAAAAGAAGCCAGGGAAACAACCAATTGACGAATGCGGTTAAAGCTTTTTGAACTATTAGAAATTACGGATTCGCGTAAGAACGGAGATCGAATTTCAAAAAAAGCGTCTTCACCTTTTATATTATCATAGCCATAAAAATGGCCTTGGTTCATAAGTTTTTCGTCTTTTAAAACACAACTATTATCTAAGTTGATAAGAGTGTTTTGGTACCTATAAAAATATTCGAAATGTTGATTTTTTAATTGGCTCATTACTAGCCTCTGTTTTATCGATAGGAACAGAATGCAGTTAACTAAAACTCATTTTATTGATATCGTTTTTATAATAAATTATGCACACTTATCTGGAACGTTTATGAGCTATTTTTAATCAGATCATGAATTTAAATTTACAATTCAGCCACCGAAGTATTGTAATTCTCTTTAAATTGGGGACCTGCCCGTACTCACTAAATTCATATTTTGATGGAATATGCAATAAAAATTGGAAAACAATAACAATAGTGTAAGCTATTTAAATAACTTTTGCTTAATCGTACCCAACAAGCTTCTCCGCTCATATGTCAGCTTATACCATTCAATATCTTGATGACTTCTTTCCAAATCATTTAAAAGTTTGTTGATTAATTGGCGATTGCCATCTGCTTTGCTTTGGCATTCCGTATATCTTTTGACAAGGTCAGCGATATTTGAGGATTTGCGATCAAGATCGGCCCTTAATCTGGAAATCTCAATTTCCTGACGTTCGATGGTTCTTTGTTTTGCGGCAACTTCCTTTTCAAGACGTAATTGTATTTCCTGAATAGAATTTTGTATTTCTTTTAGTGCTTTCTCTTGTTGAATATCGTATTGATCAAGTAGCATAGGTCAATTGTTTCAATATAGGATTAGCCGGCAAAATTAAGAGACATTTTGCAAGGAAGATTTTAAATTTCCTAAGTAGCGCTGCCGGTATTCAGCGAAATTTTGAAAACTATTAAATTCTTTGGCGCAGATCTGTTGCGAGAAAGCACCCATTATAGGAAGCATATCCGGGTTATTGCCATAATGCATAATCTTAATAATAGCTTCAGCGGCATTTTTAAAATAATCGCCGTTTAAACCGGTTTTAATAATGTTTTTATTGCCAACACATTCGCTTAATAATAATGGTTTTTGCAGGGAAAGCGCCTCTAAAACTGCAAAAGAAAGTCCTTCGTAATGGGAAGTTGAAATATAAATATCCGCTTGTTGAACTTCTTTTTTTATTTGCTCGGTGGTTAACCAACCTGTCACTGTAATATTCGAAGAAAACAGATCGGAGCGGTTTTCACCATCACCTGCCCAAATAAATTCATACTGACCAAACTCCTGGAAATAAGCCGCTATGCGATTAAATAAAGCTGGATTTTTTTGTGCAACAATACGACCGCTTGTTATAATGCGAAACTTTGTCTTTCCTGGGGTTTGTTTTCTACTTGCCGGTTTTTGAAGCCGAATTCCGTTATTTATAAAAGACCCTTTTATTCCAATTCTTTCGTATTGTTCCAATTCAGATGCGGAACAGCAGATCACTTCTCCTCCCCAATTATTTCCAATCTTTTCTAACTGTCTGTAAAAGTAATTTTTAAGTGGGCTGCCACCTGCCAGGAAAGGTGCGCCGTTTGGAGTGTAAATTACATTCTCAACCCGTGCCATTCTGCAGGCTACTCTGCCCAACAAACCACTTTTTGATGAGTGAAGATG
>MWVT01000153.1_pt1 | contig 14081 bp, 15 predicted proteins | sample 1047201 | NCBI WGS metagenome assembly MWVT01 (sample SAMN06349988, study PRJNA376086) | soil metagenome | isolation source: TG5-1 sample Antarctic (ecotone) soil | place: Antarctica | collected 2015-01-13 | reverse complement strand
CACCCCTGCTAGTATTAAAAAGGTAAGATGAGCAAAAAACAATTGTATACATTAGAATATCCGGTAAGGAGTTCGCCAAATATTTTATTTGAATTTCTTTCCACGTCATCCGGATTGCAGGAATGGTTTGCTGATAAGGTTGACGATCAGGACGGCATATTTAGTTTTTCCTGGAATGGCTCTGAAGAAACGGCAGAAGTATTAGATAGTGAAGAAGATAAATTTATTCGCTTCCATTGGTCACATGCACCAAAAGGAGAGTATTTTGAGTTTCGCATAGTAAAATCTGAAATTACTAACCAGACGATCTTAATTATAAATGATTTTGCTGAAAAAAAAGAAATTAAGGATCAAACCCGTCTTTGGGATCATCAGTTAAAAGACCTTTTTCACCGTATTGGCGCTTAATTGATAAAGATCCGAATCAGCCATTTCCAATTCTCGAATAGGTCAATCATTACAGAATTTATTTCTTTAAGAGAAAAATACGTAGCCAATTTTATATGGTTGTATTGCCTGCAACATTGTAGAAATTTATCTTTGGATAAATTATTTATCATCAGGTAGTTTTCTTCCTTAAAATGGTGTTTCCATTGGTTTTCATTTATACCAATATAAAATTGATGAAGCAATAAATCTTCATAAGCATTTTCAATTTGTTTAAGATTTTCTTTTTTATAATGCCCGGCTAAATGAAGTGTGATACTGAAAAAATTTCCCCACCAAAACATTGTACGAATGGTAAAAATATTCTTGACATCAAACAGGCGGGGGTAATCAAGAATCAAATATGGCAAACCTTCATAATTTTCTCCTCTTGATATTTTTGGGTTAGCAGCTAATAACCTTTTTAGCCTTTGATCATTTCTGTTTGCTTCTCCATATTGTACCATTGTGTTCTGTAACAGTTCAAGCAAGCTCTTAATCTCCAGTAGAATTTTATTCTTAGTTAAAATAATTTCCGCATTGCACATCAGCCCCATCTCCGAAGTTGAAAGCTGTATTTTTGCTCCATTCATTTCTTAAAATTATAAATTAAACAATAAGCAATACGTGTTCAAGAAGCTGGACAAACTTATTATACAAGCATTCATCGGTCCTTTTGCCGCCACCTTCTTTATAACATTGATGGTTTTAGTAATGCAATTTTTCTGGCTATGGATTGATGACTTTGTAGGCAAAGGATTAAGTACAGGAGTTATTCTTGAATTTATCTGGTATCAAAGTTCAGTTCTGGTTCCACTTGCACTGCCGTTAGCCGTATTGCTTTCATCTTTAATGACATTTGGAAACCTGGGCGAAAGCTATGAATTAGTTGCAGTAAAATCTGCCGGTATTTCATTGCTACGTTTTATGCGGCCTCTTTTTTTTGTGATATTATTTATTTGCGGTATTGCTTTTTTGTTTTCTAATTATATTATTCCCGTAGCTAATCTAAAGGCAAGAACGCTGTTAGGAGATATTGTATATGCCAAGCCTTCTTTTGATTTAAAAGAAGGAGTTTTTTACAATAAAATTGGAGGATTTGCCATTAAAGTTGGTAAGAAAGAAACAAACGATAGCATTATCCGCGACATAATTATTTACGAACAGAATGCAGGATTACAGGATAATTTTATTATTGCCAGTTCCGGCATCATGCGGGTATCTGATAATAAACGTTTTTTGGAATTTAACCTGCAAAATGGCTGGCGTTACCAGGAGCGTGGGACTGTAGGTTCTCTTAATACAGAATTTATTCGCCTTGGCTTTAAAGAATATAATAAGCAATTTGATTTAAGCACGTTTCAATTTCAACGGTCGGCTGATAGTGTTAACCAGGGCAACTGGAAGATGAAAAATATGAAACAGTTGAGGAAAGCAATTGATTCTATGGAAAAGCAAAATCAATTAATTGGAACAAAAGTGAAAAGAGAAGTTTTATTTCCAATTTCGTATAGCGCTTTTATGGATAGCAACTGGAAGAAAACAATTCCATCTGATACCGTAAAAAACTTTAGTCAACTCATCCCGGATTCTTTAAAACGAACTGTGCTGGAGAGAGTAAATAGTAAATTGAGTGGTTTATATATCAGCAATGAAAATCTTTTAACTCAGTTTGAGCAACAAAAAAAAGACATGCGGCGTCACCAGATTGAATGGCACAGGAAAATATCACTGTCTTTTGCATGCCTGGTGTTATTTATTATAGGGGCGCCTCTTGGTTCAATTATTCGTAAAGGAGGGTTAGGTAATTCAATGGTTTCTTCTATCATTTTTTTTATGTTGTTTTATTTTATCAGTAATACTGGGGAAAAGTTTGTGAAGGAAGGTCAATGGAATCCTTTTATAGGCATGTGGCTTTCTACAATAGTGCTGGTACCTATCGGTATTTTTTTAACGTATAAGGCCATGCACGATTCACAATTGTTTAATAAAGAATATTATTATCGCGTATTGAGAAAATTCCGTGCAAAATGGGATAAAGGCCCTGCATAAGTTTTTATGTAATTTTATTGATAAAACATTTACGAATGACGTCCTTAAATACTCGTCGCAATTTTATAATCAACACAGGTAAAGCAGGGGCAGGTTTATGGGTTGGGTCTACTCTATTTTCATCCTGTTCGGTTCTTAATAAAGCATCATCTAACAAATTAATTACTGGTTTTCAACAGCAACCCCTTCCTTATTCCTACACAGCATTGAATGAAGCAATAGATGGCACTACGATGGAAATACATTATAGCAAACATGCAGCAGGGTATGCGATCAATTTGCAGGATGCGGCAAAAAATGAAGGAGTCGATATGAATAAACCATTGGAAGATGTACTTGGCCGCATATCAAAATACTCCATTAAAATGCGTAATAACGCTGGCGGCCATTATAATCATGAGTTGTTTTGGAAAACTATGACGCCAAATGGCGCTGAAAAGCCGTCTGGCAAATTATCTACAGCCATCGATGAAAACTTTGGGTCTTTTGATGCTTTTAAAACGCAATACAGCGATGCAGGTAAAAATCGTTTTGGCAGCGGTTGGGCCTGGTTAATAATTAACAAAGACAAAAAATTACAGATTGGGTCAACCCCTAACCAGGATAACCCTTTAATGGATGTAGCAGAAATAAAAGGTTTCCCATTAATGGGTTTAGATGTGTGGGAACATGCCTATTATTTGCGTTATCAAAACAAAAGAGCAGATTATATAACCAATTGGTGGAAAGTAATAAACTGGAACTTTATTCAGGACCGTTATCAAGTTGCCCTGTAATTCATGCAAGGTATTCTACATGTGCAGGATATACGTAATCAAAATAACCTTCGCTTACAATTTTGGATTGCTATCGCTTCTTCTGTTTTATTGATCGTAAAATTTGTTGCTTATTATATCACCAATTCTGTTGCTGTTTTAACGGATGCTTTAGAAAGCATTGTAAACGTTGCGGCTGGTTTAATAGGATTATATAGTTTATATATTTCTGCAAAACCTAAAGATGAAGACCATCCATACGGTCATGGTAAGGCAGAATTTATTTCTGCCGCAGTTGAAGGCACTTTGATCCTGGCGGCAGGGACTATCATTATTTACAAGTCGTCCAAAAGTTTTTTTGTCCCGCAAGGGATTTCTCAAATAAATATGGGTATTTATTTAATTGGCGCTACAGCTATTATTAATTGGGTTTTGGGTTGGATAACATTTCAACAAGGGGAAAAAAATAATTCCCTTGCACTAATTGCAAGTGGCAAACATTTGCAAACAGATAGTTATTCTACGTTTGCTATAATTTTAGGTCTGATCATAATTGTGGCTACGGGGCAGGTGTGGATTGACTCTGTCCTCGCAATTATTTTTGGCTTTTTTATTATTTATACCGGCTACCAGATTATGCGAAAGTCTTTAGCAGGTATTATGGACGAGGCAGATATGACCTTGCTCAGTGACATGGTCAATGTACTCAATGCAAATCGCCATAATAATTGGGTGGATCTGCATAATCTGCGTGTGATTAAATACGGCAATGTGCTGCATGTAGATTGTCATTTAACAGTACCATGGTATTTTAATGTACAACAGGCTCATGAAGAAATTGAAGTTTTAGGAAAGTTGATACGTAAGGATTTTGGCGAGTCATTAGAACTCTTTGTTCACTCAGATGGATGTCAGTATTTTCAATGTCATATTTGCGAGAAAAAAGCTTGCCATGTACGACAACATGATTTTAAAAAAAAGGTTATTTGGAGTATTAATAATACGTTGCAAAATAAAAGACATGGTATAGATAATGCAGGCAAACAGATTTTATTATGAAAACTACTACATTCTGGAAAAGCGGGCAAGCCTTTGATACCTTCCAGGAAAATACAAAATTAGAAATTGATGCAAACACAGGATTTGGTCCGAAAGCTATGTTGTTAAGCGGCCTTGGGGCTTGCTCAGGCATTGATGTAGTCGAGGTGTTGGAAAAAATGAGGGTTCCATTTGCCGATCTTGAAATAGAAGTAGAAGCAGAGCAGACTGAAGAACATCCCCGGGTCTTCAAGGATATTCATATAAATTATAAAATAAAAACCGGCGAAGAAAATAAGCAAAAAGTGCAAAAAGCCATCGATCTGTCGTTAGATAAATATTGCGGAGTGGCTGCCATGTTAAAAAAGAATTCGAATATTTATTACACCATATCATTATTACCTGAATCCATTTAAATTTACCATTCTAAAAATTAAATTTATGTCATTACGTCTTGGTGATGCCGCCCCAAATTTTAAAGCTCAAACCACACAAGGAGAAATTGATTTGTATGAATATTTAGGCGATGGTTGGGGCGTTTTATTTTCACATCCTGCTGACTATACACCAGTATGCACAACAGAACTTGGGAGAACCGCTTTATTAAAAGAACAATTTGCAAAGAGAAATGTAAAAGTGTTAGCTGTTAGTGTTGATCCTTTGGATAAGCACCATGGCTGGGTTAATGACATTAATGAAACACAAAATTGTTCTGTTGATTTTCCCATCATTGCTGATGAGGATAGGAAAGTTGCTGATTTGTATGGAATGATTCATCCCAATGCATCTGAAACATTTACAGTGCGGTCGCTTTTCATCATAGGACCTGATAAAAAAATTAAATTAACGCTTACCTATCCTGCTTCTACGGGTAGAAATTTTCATGAAGTGCTGCGTGTAATAGATTCTTTACAACTGACAGCTAAGCATAGCGTCGCAACACCTGCTGATTGGAAGCATGGTGAAGACGTTATTGTTGTACCAGCCGTATCAACAGAAGATGCGCAAAAAAGATTTAAAGATCTGCGTATTGTAAAACCTTACTTACGTTATACGGCTGCACCCCAGGAAGAAAGTTTAAAAAATAGCTGGTAGTTTTCCGAATTGTTATTACACGAATTTTCACCGAATTACACGAATTAATTGTTTGGAAAAAGCGTCTTTTATTAAAATCTCTTTAGATTAAAGCTTCAACCCCCTCTCCTTTTGCCTCAAATTAATGTCTATTTCCATTTTCCTTCTCCCTTGGGAGAGAAGGTGCCCAAAGGGTGGATGAAGTAGGGATTGGGGGCGAGGTATTCTTTCTCAATTGTTGTAATAAAGCCCTTAAATCTTTAGGCAATTCCGCTTGCAGGTTGTAATCTTTTTTATTCAGCGTGAGTTTTAATTTCCATGAATGTAAGGCCAGTCTTGATAAGATCGGACGTTCTGCTTCTTCATTTTTAGAAAGATTATAGCTCTTTTTTTTTATTGATGAAATCAATACAGGCTTTCCATCACCGTATAACGAATCACAAACAACAGGGTTGCCGAGGTGTTTCATATGTACCCTGATCTGGTGTGTACGCCCGGTGTAAATTTGAAATTGCATCCAGCTATAAAAACGAAAACTTTCCAACACCTCATAATCTGTTGAAGCGGTTTTTCCTTTTTTATTTATTGCCATCAATCCTTTCTTTACCGGGTGCTCAATAATACTCACATCAATATTTCCCTTTATATTAGCAGGCTTGCCCATCACTAATCCCAAATAATATTTTTCTACTTCCCTTCCTTCAAACAAAATAGACAACTGCTTGTGAGTTTTCTCATTCTTTGCAAAAATCATAATGCCGCTTGTTTCTTTATCAAGACGGTGTACAGTAAAAATTTCGCCGAATTTTTGTTTTAAAATACCTTTTAATGCTGGTTCTTTTCCCTCACGATCGGGAATGGTCAATAATCCGGCAGGCTTGTTTATGGCTACAAACTCATCATTTTGAAAAATAATATGCTCCTCTATTTTCATGATAAGGTATATGGTATAGTTTTAAGATTGTAGGTAAATGCTAAAAGGAATATTTAAATAAACAACAGGCAATGAAACTGAATTCATACTGAAAAAGAAGAGTTTCTGTCTATCAACGACCGCTGTCATCCACCAACTGTCAACTACTTACTCTCACTTCCCTTTTCCAAAATATTTTAATTCCCGAACTTCTTTTTCAGAAAGAAAACGCCATTTACCGCGGGTAATATTTTTTTTGGTCAGGCCGGCAAAGATTACCCGATCCAGGCCGCGAACATCATAACGCAAGGCTTCAAAAATTCTTCGTACAATACGGTTCTTTCCACTGTGAATTTCAATTCCCACTTGTGTTTTATCATGTGGTTCAGTATAACCTATTGAATCCACTTTTGCCAATCCATCTTCTAATTGAACGCCTTGGGTAATTTTTTCAAAATCTTTTTTTTCCAATGGCCTGTCTAATGTAACTGCATATACTTTTCTTATTTCATTACTTGGGTGCGTAAGTTTTTGAGATAGATCGCCATCATTTGTCAACAACAATACTCCTGATGTATTCCTGTCCAACCTGCCAACTGGATAAACGCGTTCTTTTGTTGCATGCTTAATAAGGTCAAGAACTGTTTTCCGGTTTTGTGGATCATCGGTTGTAGTGATGTAATCTTTTGGTTTATTAATTAAAATATAAACTAAGTCTTTTGTTGGGTGAATTTTTTTACCATTAAATTGTATCTCATCTTTTGTAGTCACTTTGCGTCCCGGTTCTGTAACTAATTCTCCATTCACTTTTACTTTACCGGCTTTAACCAATTCTGCTGCGTCTCTGCGTGAGCAAACACCACTATGAGCCAAGTATTTATTCAGCGGCATTTCTTCGCTGGTAACTTTCCTGGCAATTGTTTGTAGTGCCGGCGCATGGGTTGGGTTGTTCCTCGCTTCTGCAACTTCTCTTCGTTTATTTTCAAAATATTCTTTGCGCTCTTTTGTTATTTTCTTTTTTTCCTGGCGTATCTCCTCTTTTAGTGCAGCGCCGGATTTTTTGCCTTTCTGAAATTTTTCAAAGCCTGTACCTTTTTTCATAACGATGCAATCTATAACAAAATTAAAAAAGCCGTGACGGATCACAGCTTTTCGTTTTTCAATTAAAAGGCAAAGGATATTATTTTGTATTTTTTACAGGACGATCTTTTTTCAACGACTGCATTTTTTCAATTTGTTCTTTTGTTAAGATCATTTTTACCTGCTCTTGTTGTCGTTTCATCAATTCCTTCATTCTGTCTTTTTTCTGCTCCTGACTTAAGGCATTATCATTTTTCACGGATTCAATTTTGATTTTATAATCTTTTCTGATCTCTTTCATTTTGGCTTGCTGATCTGCTGTAAGGTTCAATTCTTTTCCAAATTCAACACCTGTTTTTTTAGCACTGCGGTCTTGCATTGGTTTGCCAGTTCTTGTCAGCGTATCTCTATCTCCTTTGATTTCCCGCTTGCCCATCTTGTTACCTTGCTTTCCTTTTGATCGCATTTTGGCTATTTGCGCTTTCTGGTCTGCAGTTAGGATTGCTTCCATCTGCGCCTTGTGATCTTTATGTAAAGCCTCTCTGCGCTTTTTCATTTCGGCAACCGTTAAATTATCCTGTGTTTTTAATTCTTCCGACTGCTTTTTAAAATCTGCTCTTACAATTTTCATACGGGCCTGCTGATCTGTAGAAAGGTTTAATTTGTCATAAGCCATTTTATGTTCCTGCTTATGCCCATTGCGTTTTTCTTTTGAAGTTGTTTGCGCTTCTACTGCACCTATCGTAAATAAAATAACGAAGGCAGATGTTAATATTCTTTTCATATTTTTTGTGTTTTAAATTGAACAGAATACAGACATGACTCTTGTAAGAAGGTTTAAAGAGCAGGGGTTAATTAAGGTTAAAGACAGGCCCCCTGTCCCCCGGGGGAACTAGGTTGGAGAAACTTTGTCCATACAATTAGTCATTCTGTAAATTTTTTCTATTTAACCCCGCAATTGCTACTATCATCGACATTGGCGTCGCATCCTTGTACATCTGTAATTCTATTGTGCATTGTGCAACATTTATCCCTGATGATGCAACATTCTTCAGTTCCAATCACAAAAATCTAAAACAATGATTGAAAGAAGGGAAAAAGCACAGAACCTAGGTTCCCCCACCGGGGGACAGGGGGCCGGCTGTTTTATTCGCCAACTGTCCGCAAGCCGCATCAATATCTTTACCACGGCTGCGGCGCAGACGTGCGTTTACTTTTGCTTTCTCCAAATACGACATGAACTCTGTAACACGTTCTCCTGAGGGCTTTTCAAATTTTGCAAACTCAATAGGATTATATTCGATAATGTTGACAAGATCAGCAGGCACCTGGCGGTAAATTTTTATTAATTCATCAGCATCTTTCTGGCTGTCATTGAAATTGTTAAACAGAATATATTCTAAAGTGATCTCGTTTTTTGTTTGCTTATAGAAATAATTCATAGCATCGATCAGCGATTGCAAATTATTGCTTTCGTTGATAGGCATTATCTCATTTCTCTTTTTATCATTCGGGGCATGTAAAGAAAGCGCCAGTTTAAATTTTACTTTATCATCGCCTAACTGCCTGATGGCTTTTGAAACACCGGCAGTAGACACAGTAATACGTCGAGGACTCATTCCTAATCCATCAGCAGACGTAATACGTTCAATAGATTTTAAAACATTTTTATAATTAAGCAATGGCTCACCCATGCCCATGAAAACAATATTGCTAAGTTTCTTTTTGTAAGTTTTCTCACATTGCTCATTAATCAAAACAACTTCATCAAATATTTCATCAAAATTGAGGTTTCGCTTGCGGTCAATATAACCGGTAGCACAAAATTTACAACTTAAAGAGCAGCCGATTTGCGAAGAAACACAGGCGGTATATCGGTGCTCTGTGGGAATCAAAACACCTTCGCAAAGGTGTCCTTCGTAGGTTTTAAAACGGTTTTTAATAGTGCCGTCAGAACTGATCTGCGTTGCATCTAAAGTAATTGCTGGCAAACTAAAGTTTTCGCCAAGCTTTTGACGGAGTTCCTTGCTTAGGTTGGTCATATCTGCAAAAGTGTAAGCATGCTTTTGCCAAAGCCATTCCCATATTTGTTTAGCCCTAAACTTTTTTTCACCAATGTTTTCAATAAATTGTTCAAGATCATTAATTGCAAGCTGCCTGATATTTTTTACAGATTTAGCCATTACTGTAACTGTTTCATCCATGCTGTAAAGATACTTATAAGCCTTAGTGGGATTATAAGTTGTCCGTATCTTGCATAGCTTTTTAACAGAAAAGTGTTACAGTATTATGTATTGAATTCAATTTAAGATTCGCATGTTAAATTTCTAATTCAATAAAATTGAATAATGCAGCAATATTTAAATAATAATTCCAAACGTAAATATCAATGGGAAATGTGTATGTTATAGATGCGGTGCGTACACCGATTGGGAAATTGGGCGGAGCATTAAGTTCAATACGCCCCGATGATCTGCTGGCACATGTCATTAAAGAATTGTTAGCAAGGCACAAAACTGTTGACCCCGCTGCTATTGAAGATGTAATTGCAGGGGCAGCTAACCAGGCAGGCGAAGACAATCGCAATGTTGCCCGCATGGCAGCTTTGCTGGCAGGGTTACCGGTAACTGTTCCAGGCAATACTGTCAACCGTTTGTGTGCCTCAGGTTTGCAAGCCATCATGGATGGTTCAAGGCAAATTGAATGCGAAGATGCAGAACTGATCATTGCGTGCGGAGTGGAAAACATGACCCGTGCACCATTTGTAATGGCTAAATCAACTATAGCTTTTCAACGTACGGCAGAAGTATATGATACGACCCTGGGGTGGAGATTCGTCAATAATAAACTGAAAGATGTTCACTATCCATTTACCATGGGAGAAACTGCGGAGAATGTTGCGAAGCAATGGAATATTAGCCGGGAAAACCAGGATGAATTTGCATTGCATTCGCAAGAAAAATATTTTGCAGCATTAGATGCAAGTAAATGGAAAGATGAAATTGTGCCTGTGGAAGTGGATGGTGAAAAAGGAACTAAAAAATTAATTAATACCGATGAACATCCCCGCAAAACTTCATTGGAAAAATTGGCCGCTTTAAAACCTGCATTTATAAAAGATGGGACTGTAACCGCGGGTAACGCTGCCGGTTTAAACGATGGCGCAGCAGCTATGTTGTTGGCCAGCGAAGAGGCTGTAAAGAAATATGGATTGAACCCAATTGCAAAAATTATCGCCATGGCCGTTGCAGGAGTTGATCCGGCGATTATGGGTATTGGCCCTGTGCCGGCTACACAAAAAGCTTTGAAACGTGCAAGTCTTTCCATTGCCAATATTGAACTGGTTGAATTAAATGAAGCTTTTGCTTCGCAATCGTTAGCCTGCATTCATGACCTTGGTTTAGATGAAGCCAAAGTAAATGTAAATGGAGGCGCTATTGCATTGGGCCATCCACTTGGTTGCAGCGGCGTTCGTATATCCACCACCTTAATGCATGAAATGAAACGACGCGGATCTAAATTCGGCCTGGCAACAATGTGTGTAGGAGTTGGGCAGGGTGCCAGTATAATTTTTGAAACTATTTGAAAATGATAAAGATTATCTGTTTTCTTTTTTTGGTTATAGCCTCTTCTTGTTCTCTTTTTAATGGGTTTAAAAGAAGAGAATTTCATTATATAGATACCAATTCTCCACAAACAATTGCACTGCTTGTACCCAAAGGCTTTAATGATGAAAAAAAATTAGTTGATAGTGTCGGTAATCAACAACAGGTATTCAGCTATGAAAACGGAGCTTTTATTTATTTTGCTCTAATCGCAGATACAACCAAAGAATATCAACCTATTATGGAAGAGCGCCATTTAGCAAAGATGCACCCGGGCGGCGGTTATTTTTATAAAGGAAGAGATTCAACTGGTTTGTATTGGAAAGAACTGAGGCAAGATAATTTTCGTGCAGGTTATAGGAATGTTTCACCGGACATTGAAGAAAAATTTGATTCGGCAGTTAATTTTGCTGGGTATAAAAAAATGAGAAGATAGATTTTTGGAAAGGTGATGATGTTTTTATATAAATTGAAAATCTTCTAATTCTGTTAAGGAAATTCTTTTTTGCTCTCCGGTTTTTATGTTTTTTATTACACAAATGTTTTCCTGCAATTTTCCAATTGTGATCACAAAAAGAATATTTTTTTTCTCTGCGTATTTATACTGCTTATCCAGTTTCGTTGGTTCATGAAAGATCTCGGCAGCTATTCCTTTTTTTCTGATCTTCTGTAAAAACGGATATGCAATTTTACTTTCTACTTCCCCAAGGTTTAAAAATAAAACCTTTGTTCCCTGTTCGATAGTTTCAGGAAAAAGCCTGAGTTCTTCCATCACATCATAAATACGATCAACACCAAAAGATATTCCAACGCCAGGAATGTTGGGCACACCAAACAGGCCGGTAAGATCATCATAACGTCCACCACCACCAATGCTTCCTATCTTAACCTGTGTCGGGGCTTTTGCTTCGAAGATGATACCAGTGTAATATTCAAGGCCTCTTGCCAATGTCAGGTCAATACTGATTTTAGATTTTAGATTGGCGATTGCAGATTGATTGATGTGATTGATAACAAATTCTAATTCTAAAACACCTTGTAACCCAATTTCAGAGTTGGCTAAAAATTTTTTTAAAAAAATAAGGCTTTTTTCATTGGTGTCTTTAAAAGAATAAACTTGTAACAGTTTCTCCAATTTTTCTTTTGCAATGTCTTCTTTCAATAATTCTTCTCTTACTCCGCTTATCCCGATCTTATCCGTTTTATCAATAATTACAAAAATTTGTTTTTCTTTTGTTTCAAGACCACAAGTTTCCATAATTCCTTTCAATACTTTACGGTTGTTAATCTGCAATCTGTAATCTGAAATCTGCAATCGCTCAAAAACCTCATTATAAATATTGACAAACTCCACTTCATTTATCATTGCCTTACTTCCTACAATATCTGCATCACATTGATAGAACTCCCGGTAGCGGCCTTTTTGAGGGCGGTCGGCCCGCCACACTGGTTGAATTTGATAACGTTTAAATGGAAAAGTTAGCTTCCCATGATTCATTGCTACGTAGCGGGCAAATGGAATGGTGAGGTCATACTTTAATGCTTTTTCCGTTAACTCGTTTTTTGCTTTGGATAAAAACGGAGATGAATATTTTTTCCAAATCTCTTTTTCAGTTCTTAATTGTGAGGCAAACTCTTTTATAAATGCCTTGGCTTCTAAAATCTCGAGATTTTCCCAAAAACCGGTCACCTGTTGATTATTCAATCTTTGATTTAGAGTTACTTCATTTCCAAAATCTTTCATGTAATTCCACAAAGCTTCAATGAAAGTATTATCGAATGGATTACCTGAATCTAAAATTTTAAATATCAACTTATCACCTTCTTCGCCATATTTACCCATCAATGTTTCAATGTTTTCCATGGCCGGTGTCTCCAGCGGTTCAAAACCATATAATTCAAATACGGTTCTTATCACATTCAGAATATATTGGCGTTTACGAACTACATCTGCTCCAAAATCGCGGGTGCCTTGTGGAAGGGAAGGCTTTCCCCATTCCGCCTTAGGCGGAGAGTTTTTTAACATACTCTATAATTTCATAAGAATGCTGCAAGATAAGGAGAGGAAAAGAACTACCTAAGTAATCCGCCTAAGGCGGAGACAGGGGGCACATATTTCTTAATGATCTTATCACAAGCTGCATCAATTAATTTGTAGGTTTCATGATAACCGGGTTCGGGACCATACCAGGGATCGGGTACTGATTGATCTTTTCCAGGAAATAATTCATTTAATAAAAGATCAACTTTTGCAGCATCATATTTTTCCTTTGCAATTATTTTCATTTCGTCTATCACGTCATCAGCCATTGCATAAATTTTATCAAAGCGATCAAAATCTCCTTTCATAAACTGCCTGCTTTTTTGACTGCATATATCGATGCCATTCAATTTGGCTACTTTTTGAGAAAACTTATGCGGTGCTTGTCCTGTATGGTAGCCATTTGTACCTGCACTATCTATTTCCCAATTCAAGCCGGCCTTAATAGCCTTATGTTGCAAAATGCCTTCTGCAAGCGGGCTACGGCAGATATTTCCTAAACACACCATCAAAATTTTCATCACACTTATTTTAAAAGCCACAAAATTAAGGTTTGAAAGAAAATTGAATTTCCATTTTATGGAAACTACTTTGTTATGCATCTAACAATAAACTAAACATGACCAGCCAAGAAATTTTAAAAGCTCATTTCCTGGATATTTTATTTGATAATAGAAATAAAAATTATGGCGCCTACCAATTACGACGGTTTTATAATAATCGTTTAGGTATTGCATTAGCTATTTCAATTAGTACAGTGTTTTTTATTTGCTTTTTGATTCAGATGCCAAATGAACAAACTGTCTTTCCTGATAGTACAGATAAAGGATTTGTAGAAATAACTCCTCTTGACATTAGTCCACCAACAGCAGAAAAACAATCAATACCTCCGTCACAAAGAAAGCAAATAGCAACACGTCAACATACTACTATAAATATTGTTTCTGATGATATGACTCCCACTATAACTGTTCCCGAATTAAGTCAACTTGATAATGTGCAAATTTCTACCGTTACCCAACCTGGAGATTTTGCCGAACAAATCCCTTTAGTTACAAATTCTGGACATGATAAAACCAGCGAACCCGCAATAGCAC
>MWVT01000152.1_pt1 | contig 14093 bp, 14 predicted proteins | sample 1047201 | NCBI WGS metagenome assembly MWVT01 (sample SAMN06349988, study PRJNA376086) | soil metagenome | isolation source: TG5-1 sample Antarctic (ecotone) soil | place: Antarctica | collected 2015-01-13 | reverse complement strand
CTATAGGATAACCCAGTGTAACATTGGAAAAGAAAAATATCTCTGACTTGTTGTAATGTTTTTCTTTTTAAGTTTAAGCCCTTTAGTGCTTTTAATTCATTCTGCTGTAAGGCAACTCTTTGAAATTGCTTAAATTCTAAAGAGAATTGTGCACAAGGATTTCTCTGAATATAGTTTGCCCTAAGAGCATAGTTTATAACTTTTTTAAGCCTTTGTAATTGCTTGTTGGCTCCATTGGTATGACAGTTTTTTACTGCTGTTAACCAGTTAAAGAAAGCTTCACAGAATTTAAAATCAACCCCAGTTAGGAGAATATCTTTTTTACTGGTAAATGATGGAACAAATTCTTTAAAGTATTTGAGTGAGGTTTTGTAATTTTTAAAACTTCCATAGCTGTACTTTTTTCCAACCTGTTTTTCAAATTCAAGATTGTGTTCAGTTGCTGTTTCTATCAACGTGTAAACTTTCTGTTTTTCCTCCTTTTTGCCAACAAGTGTTTCTTTAAACATTTGAACAGTTATTTCTTTCTCCTGCATTTGGACCTTAGAGAAGGTGGAATATAGTTTTGTCCTAAAGTTGAGTAACTGTTCATTTAGCTGGGCATGTTGTGCATCGAGTTCTTTTACTTTTTCTTTCTCCTCAACCCATATATGGGGGCTTATTTTCCTATTAGTGGACAGTTCAATTTTTTTTCCATTAAGAAAAATCTTTGCATAAATAGGTGCAAGACCTGTTTTATCCAATTTATTCTGTTTAATAATGAAATGAATGGTGAATGTGCAATGAGCCATTTTTTAAAGGTTGTATTCCAAACCCTACTTAAAATCAATGGAGGAATTATAGAAAATGAAATGGGTGTTAATAAATCAAAAATAGGTGTCAGGATAGGTGTTTAAAAAGGTGTCAGTTTTCTCCCTGATTTTGAACCTAAATCCATGAAAAACCACTTAATCAGGCTCAAAAAAAGGTGGCATAAAAGCCACCTTGTCCAGTTTAGTCGGGACGACAAGATTCGAACTTGCGACCACCAGACCCCCAGCCTGGTACGCTACCGGACTGCGCTACGTCCCGAGTACAAAATGGAATGGGAACAAATTTAAAGATTAATCAATTAATTATTCCATTCTCTGCCTTTGTAATCTAAATATTCAATATGTAAACTGGAATGATCGTGATAGATTTATTAATAATAAACACTTCAAAAAAGGGATCATTCTTTTATTTCAACTTTCATTATGTTTCCTGGCTGTTTTGCTCCTTCATTTGAAATAAAAATTTCACCCTGCGGACTGAAAGTAATGCCTTCAGGTTGTGCAAAATTTTTGCACTAATTGATAGAGTTTTTTAACGTTTCCGGAATTATCCATAACCAGTAACATTGCTTTGGGTCCGTCCGTGAGTAAAATATCATTCGTTGCAGGATTAATACCTATTGAAGAGGGCATAAAGACTTTATTTTTTTTATCCTGTTTTTTATTTAAAACCTCGTGCTCTAAATTAATTTTGAATACAGGCTCTTTTATAAATGATTTTTTTTCAAGGTCGAAGGCATAAATCCCTTTGTAACCTGGATTGCCGGGTTCATCTCCTTTTATTGACAGAAATAAGCGATTATTATTCTGATCATAACATACACCTTCAATATCTTGTTCTACAGTTAAAGACGTCTTGTACTCTTAGCAGAATTTTTTGTGGAATTTATATCCACCTCGTAAAGTGTGCCATCGGCACGCACAATATAAGCTGTATTCCCTTTAAGTGTAATGTCTTCATAGTCTCCTGCCGTGGAAAAAGGAATTTGTTTTTCTATTTTCCCGGAAGTTGTGTTGTAGATAAAAATTTTACCTTCCTCATCCTGTATGCACGCAAAACGTTGTTCATCTATGTATGCAATTCCAGAAACTTCTTTTAAATCAGAAGGGAGATCCCATTTTTGCAGAATAGTTACTTCAGAAATTGTATTGTCAGCTTTATCTTGTTTGCTGGGGTTCTTGTTTTTTTTACCGTTATCACTTTTAACTTTTGCAACTTCGGTCACACCGTAAGGAGCCATAACATCTTTCCAAAAATTAAATGCCAATATTGCAACTAAGCCAATAACGATAAACCCGGTTTTTTCTGCTTTAGTAATCATAACTTAAATGATTTTGATTATATAGATATTTTTTGCTTTGCTTTTCATGTCTAAATCTCAGTGGGAAATATTTTCTTTCGTTTGCCATCTGCAGAGAACATTACATTTAATTCTCTGCCCTCCAACTCCCCTGATAATAAACAACTATATTTCTTCAATCTTTTTCTGGGAAAAAGTGGTAAAAAGCTATTGCATTAACTATTTGGAAATTACGAAGTTTGTTTCATCGGATAAGCTAAATGTTAGAACTTGCCTTCTTCAAAGAGTTTTTGTTATGACAAACGAACGCTTTCAAAAAATACAAACTGTTTTATCAAAAAGGCAAAATGATATTACCATTGTGCTCGAAAATGTTTTTGATCCGCACAATGTTTCGGCAGTAATGCGTAGTTGTGATGCTATTGGTGTAAGTGAAATGTATGTTCTTAATTCACAAATACCCCAACAGTATAAATGGGGCTTTAGAAGTAGCAGCAGCGCATCTAAATGGATAGGTATTCACCAGTTTACCAATACTGAAGAATGTTATAAAACGGTTAGAACAAAATATCAACAGATTTTAACAACGCACTTAGGCTCCGATGCAGTAAGTTTATATGAGCTGAATTTAACCAGCAGTATTGCTTTGGTTTTCGGAAATGAACATGACGGAGTAAGTGAAGAAGCCAGGTGTTTGGCAGATGGTAATTTTATTATTCCACAGGCAGGTATGATCCGTTCATTGAATATTAGTGTTGCCTGCGCCGTAGCACTTTACGAAGCCTACAGGCAGAAACAGGCAGCAGGACATTATTTACAGCAAAAGTTGAGCGACGCAGAATATAATTTACTAATTAATCAATGGGGGAGTATTAATAATGAAAACGCTGTATAAAATATTTTTTATTGCCGCATTAGTTGTATCATTTAATCAAGCGGTAGCGCAGGAAATTCCTAAATGGAAACTTTATGACCTGGAAGCTGCAATGAAGAATGCGGAGAAGCCAACCATCTTTAATTTTTGGGCAACCTTTTGTAAACCTTGTATCGAAGAACTTCCTTATTTCCAGGAACTGGTAAAAAAATACGACAGTGCAGGAGTTCAGTTAATATTAGTTAGTCTCGATTTACCGGAAGCTTATCCTGCAAGGATAAAAAAATTTGCGGTTAAACAAAATATAACTGCACCTATTACTTTTCTTGACGAAACAGATGCCGATTTGTTTTGCCCCGCTGTTGACGCTAAATGGTCGGGTGCAATACCCGCCAGCTTATTTGTAAATAATAAAACCGATTACCGTAAATTTTTCGAAGATCAATTGTCGAAAGCTCATTTAGAGAAAGAGATAATGGAAATGATCAAATAATTCACACGAATATGAAACAATGTTTATAACGAACCTTAAAGAAGAAGTTTAGAAATTATGTCATTGTGATTTACCGATTCTTGGACACTTGCAGAATCTTGACATGAAATTTGATTGAAAGCAACTGAACAACCGAATATTAAAATTTGCTTTGAAGCTTTAAAATGGATACTGCCGTTTTCGGCCGAACATTAAAAAGTTTCTTGTAAACGTTCCACTAATAAAAAAAGCATTTCATTTTTTTTAACCTTTGCTTCCTTTCAGCTTCGCAATTTTTATATTGGTAATTGTATCTTTTCTAAATAGGTAAAAGAACTTCTAAAGATGTTCCCATGCCGGGCGCGGAGATAAGTTGCACATTGCCGGAAAAATAAGATATCCGGCTATCTATATTTTTAAGCCCGATGCCTTTTGATTTTTGGGTGGTATCGAAGCCTACACCATCATCAGCAATGATAAACAATAAATGCCCATTCTGCCTTTTCAAGGCTATTGATACCTGCTCAGCCTTTGAATGCTTTATAATATTATTTGTCTGCTCCTGTACAATGCGGTAGAGCATTAATTTTTTGTTGTCATCTAAAGCATTTTCATCAAAGCCGTCAATAGAAAATTCTGTTTTAAATAGACCAATGATATTCATTTCCTCTACCAAATCTTTAATGGCTTCTACCAGGCCTGAGCTGTCTAAAGATGGCGGCATCAAAGAATGGGAAAGTTTACGCACTTCATCAATAGCGTATAAAGTATTCTCCCTGCATTTTAACAGCAGCTCATCTTTCATGTCTTTATTGCTGATGGCTATATCCAGATATAGTTTTACAGAGGCCAATATCTGGTTTACATTGTCGTGCAACTCTTTACCAATTTGAACTTTCTCTTTTTCCTGCCCTAACATTGTAGCACCCATTAATTCCTTCTGGTGATCTATCTTCTGATTTAGTATAGCCTCCTGAAGTTTCCTGCTTTCCGTAACATCCATCATGGCACTAATAAAAAGAAGCCCATCTTCTTTGTCTCTTTCTATCTTACCTCGGCTAAAGACCGTTCTGTAAGAGCCATCACCGGAAAGAAATCGGTATTCTGCTAGTATATTATCCCTATTCCCTTTTTCTAACCCTTTTATTAAAGCAAAAATATGTTCCCTGTCTTCTGCATGTATTCTATCTGTCCACCACCCCAGCGTTGTTTCAATATCATCCCCTGTATACCCTAAAAAAGATTTTTTATTTGCTGTCACTACATGGGTGTTTAAATTCCATGTAAGAATAATATCGTCAGTCAGCTCACCAACTAGTTCGTACTGCGCATTTATTTTTTTTATTTCCTCCAGGTTCTTTTTCCGCTCTATACTGTACTGAATAGATTTTTCGAGCCATTTTTCTTCCAGGTCGTTTTTAAGAAGGTAATCCTGTGCGCCCATCTCAATACATTTTAATGCGATTGCTTTATCCGCCATGCCAGATAAGACAATGATGGGTAACCATGGCAACATTTGATTTAGTATAAAAAAAGATTCCGTGCCACTGCTGTCGGGCAGGCTTAAATCTAAAAATGCCAGGTCTATTTTTTCTCGTGTAAATGCACTTAGGTCTTTGATGGTTTCGGCATGATGTATCTTTTCTATTTTTATATTTAACTGTTCAAGATAAGTGGACAGTATGATAAAGTCGCCGGGATTGTCTTCAACAATCAATATACTAAGTGGTTTGTCTTTTAGCATTATTCCGGCATTTTAGGGTGTGTAACAATAGAGATCCAAAATTTTTTTATGGCATGAATTACTTCCATAAACTTTTCCATATCCACCGGCTTGGTGATGTAGCAGTTTGCATGATTATAATAAGATTTCAATACGTCTTTTTCCGAATCGGAAGTAGTAAGCATAATGACCGGAATGATCTTAAGCCTATCGTCGTTTTTTATGAACTGGAGGACTTCGGTTCCATCCACTTTCGGCAGATTGATGTCCAGAAAAATCAAATCAGGAGTTAGTGCATCAATAAATGCTCCTTCTTTCCTTAAATAGCGCAGTGCTTCATCCCCGTCTCTTGCCACATCAATGGCATTGATAACTTTTGCTTCCTTTAAAGCCTCTAAGGTTAGCACAACATCACCCTCATTATCTTCTACTAATAATATGCGGACTTCTTTATTCATGGTGGTGTTTTTTTAAGGTAAAGTAAAACGTGCTTCCATGGACTGTGTTCGATTCTACCCAGATTCTTCCGCCATGGCGTTCTATTATTTTTTTGCAGATGGCGAGGCCAATGCCGGTTCCACTGTATTCTGTTTTATTGTGCAGCCGTTGAAATATAATAAAGATCTTATCGAAAAACTTTGGATCAATACCGATTCCATTGTCCTTTACAGAAAAGATCCATTCTTCTCCTTCTTCCCTACAATTAATTTCTATCTCCGGCGGTTGTTCGTTCTTGTATTTTAATGCGTTGCCAATAAGGTTTTGAAACACCTGGGTCAACTGTACCTTACTGCCGGTAACAACAGGCAGGGGAGTGCTTGTTATTTTGGCCTTATTTTCATCAATAGATAGCAAATAGGTTTGTACCACGATTTCCATCACTTTATTTAAATCAACATCGCCCATTTTTTCGCTTTCTGTTTCTAACCTTGAGAACAGTAAAAGGTCTTGTATCAGCCGTTTCATACGTTCGGCACCGTCCACTGCAAAATGAATAAATTGCTTTGACTGGTCATCGAGGCTGCCATTCAATTTTTTTTTCAACAACCCTAAAAAGCTGCTCACCATGCGTACTGGTTCCTGCAGGTCGTGTGAGGCTACGTAGGCAAAACGCTCCAGCTCGGTGTTGGAAGTTTGTAATTCTTCCGCCCGCTTTTTGAGGTTAAGGTTCAATTCCTTTAATAATATTTCGGATTGTTTGCGCTCAGATATATCGCGGATAAAGGAGCAAAAAAATTCTTCGCCACCTTGTTTAATAGGAAGTATTGTTATCTCGACAGGAAACTCTTTTCCTTCTTTATTAATGGCACACATTTCCAGTAACTTATTCATGGCCGGGGCTTCACCTGTATTTGCATAATGCTTCATGCCTTTGATATGCATTTCACGTAATCGTAGAGGTATAATAGTTTCCGCCAGATCTTTGTTCATTACTTCCTTTTCCTTCCAACCGAATATTCTTTCTGCCTGTGGGTTCCAAAAAATAATCTCGTTTTTTATATCTATGCAAATAATGGCATCCTGCGCTGCATTCATTATAAGCTTTCTTTTTTCTTCGCTGTCTTTTATTGCATCCTCAGCTTTTTTTCTCCCCGTAATATCCTGCATGGTGCCACTGATCCAGGTGGGTTCATGCGTTTCATCAAATAAAACTTCACCCCGTGTATGCATAAAGCATGTTGTACCATCCGGTTGAACTACCCGGTGTTCGATTTCTAATTTCTTTCCAAGCAATAAAGATTCTTCCCCGGCTTTTTGTATCAGTTGGCGATCATCGGGGTGTACCGCTACAAAAAAAACATCCTGCAAGCTTTCCACTTCTTCTTTAGGCTGGCCTATTAAGCGGTACATTTCATCGGAGCAATATAATTTGTTGTTTTTTATATCCCACTCCCAATTTCCCAGGCGGGCAATTCTTTGGGCATGCATCAAGCTTGACTGGCTTTGTACTAACTGTTCCGCAGTTTTTTGTCTTTCTGTTCCGTTACGTGCAATACAATACATCACCCTATCGCCTGCTACCCAGGTTGCTGTCCATATTATGGGCACAACAGACCCGTCTTTTTTCCGGTAACGGTTCGTAAAATCTGCAACAGATTTGCCCGACATGATTTCACCTGCAATCGTTTCTGTTTTAAGCCTGTCTACCTCTACCACGTAATTCATAAATTTTTTATGCATCAGTTCTTTAGCTGTATAACCCAATAGCTCCTGTACTGTATCTGTCAGCATTACAAACTCACCATCTTCATTTATGATGCATATAAGATCTGAAGACGCACTGAATGCCTGCTGCAAACCATTGAGCACTTTTTGTTGTTGTTCATAGCTTTCTTCCAGTGCCTCATGTGCTCTTTTTACCGGGGTAATATCAGCGGAAGTGGATCCAATGGCATATAGTTTCCCATCTATATCAAAAAGAGGGAATTTAGACGTGATATAAGTATGGAGGCCATCAGGTTTATGCATCTTTACCTGCATTTCCGATGGTTGTCCGGATCTTAAAACTTCCTCTTCTTCCTTTGTAATACGGTCTGCAGTTTCTATATCCAGAAAAGCATAATTTTTTTTCCCTATCATTTCTTCGGGAGTTGTATTCAAGACATCAGCCGTTTGTTTATTTACGGTAATATATTTTCCCGTCAGGTCCTTCACACTGACAAGTACAGGAGCATGATTAATAATGCTGTCAATAAGTCCTTTACTATGGTGCAAGGCTTTTTCTGCTTTGTTCCTGAGTAATGTATTCCTGTAAACAATTATGAAAGCGGATAGTATGGACAGAATAAACACCAACAACAAAATCCGGATCAGCAAAACAGATTTTTGCATATTCGCCTGGTCGTTTTCTCTTCTTTGCGTCAGCAATTGTTTTTCTTCGTTTTTAATAGAATAAAGTACAGAATGCATATTAATTAATGTTGAATCAATCGCATTTATGAATGACACTACACTGGCTAACTGAAAGTTTTGTTGTTTACGATTATGAATGGCTTGTTGCCGTAACTGATTTGATTGGTTATAAAGTAATTGAATGGAATCTAATCTTTTTGCCTGCCTCGGATTCTCTGTTAACGACAGTTTTATTTCTGCAAGATTATCCTGGAAATTTTGTTTGCTTTTAGTATACGACTTAAGAGAATATTCGTTGCCTGTAATAAGATATGTTCGGGTATCAATTACAACCTTTTGTTCATTTAATTTGATGCTGTCGCAAAGAGCCAATACATTTTCAGTGTGGGTTACCCGCTTTCTGTTTGCCTGTGCTTGTTTGGTGATTTTTTGATAAATGAAAATGATACAAGTAATAACAAGCACCACCAGTATAAAAAAAGAAGCAATTTTTTTTTCAAAAGAAAGTCGCAAATTTTTCAAAGGAAATACTGTTTTTCATTACGAGCCTGCCGGATATTTTGGCAAAGAACAAATTAAAAAATGAACGTACTTGTACTCAAATATACCTGTTTATATATAACAAAACAATAGTATAAAACCCTTAGTGCTTGGAGTAGAAATACGTATGCAGTATTTTTATTTTAAAATTTTTCACGCACAAAATATAATATCCAATATAGAATGGGCTATACAATTCTTTGTATTTGCTATAATTCACATTTTTTAGTTGGAAAAAACTACCCTTGTATTAATGGACTTCTTAATTTAAAAATCGGGGGCCTCATTATTCAAACACCTCTCATCAATACCAGACCCCGGTAATATTATTGAGACTATACCTGTGAATTGTATAGCATATATTACCAGAATTATATAGTGATGGGCTTTTATTATCAGTCCACCTTTGCCTCCTGTTTCAAAACATATGCAGTGTAGTTTTTTTAAATCCAGTAAGAATCAATACCTAAACGTCAACCAAAATTTTTGTTCTGGTGGCTATTTTTTTTCCTATGATCGGCTAATTTCCTTGTAACCGGATTTAATTACCGTTAGCGTCATTTTAAAACGCATGTTGGCTTTAATAAAATGCGGGCGTGGGTAGGTATAATAATTCCTTCTCCAGTATTGAGATGATGTGTTTTTTCATCTATTACTATTTCAGCCCACCTTCAATAACCTGGGCAAAAACTATCGAAGGGAGAAATTTTCTCCATCAAACCTTCACCCGTATCGAATGATATAACACTTGTGTGCCCGGTAGATTTATTTAAGATGGTTTTGCTAACAACAGAATTGGTTACATATTCTATTACAATATCTGTAGTTTTCATGGACTTTGATTTCTGCAAGGTCATCTTTTGGATATGATTCACAGAACCCTATTTTATAATCTAAATCTTAGTTACTGTTGATGAGCTTTTGTTGTGAAATTGCGGTTCACCGTAATAAATGTCTATACTCTTCTTCTTGTTTAAAGTACAGTCATGGCTGAATTAAAATTTCGGGCTAATAAATCGATTACAATCTTTTTATTGAACAACCAACCGATCTTGAAGTTTTTACAGCTACATCTTTTCCAGCAACCATTTCGTTAATAGCCTCTTTCAAATGTTTACGTCCTACTGCACTTGCATTAGTAGGATTGTCATCAATTGCACCATGATATACCAACTTTCCTTCTTTATTAAACAAAAAAGTTTCCGGTGTGCGGTTGGCACCAAAAGCATCCGCTAAAACCGAATTTTCATCTACCACATAATGCCATTTATAGCCTTGCTCTTTTGCATATTCCTGCATTGCAGCATACGAATCATCATCGGATCGTTGAGCTTCGTTTGAATTTACCAAAACCACACCAACATTGTTTTCCAGTGCGAAAGCACTGATCTCATTTATGCGTTGTTGGTTTTTAATTACGTAAGGGCAGGTATTACAGGAAAACATCACCATAATTCCATTTTTCTTTATTGCTTTTTTTAAGCTGATCTCTTTGCCATCTATATCTTTCATTTTTACATCTGCCTTAGGCATGTTTGCGCCTATAGGAAGTTCTTTAAAACTGGTAAAAGAAATCAAGCCAACAGCAGTGACAGCAATTGCTGCAAAAAGTATTTTTTTCATAATTATTTTTTTTACTTTACTAATTTCCGAATAAAATTGAAAACGGCATCTACCGTTTACCCAAATTGCCAACCTTTTATATATTGATAGTTTCGGCTTGCCTGGCTTTTAATGAAGCAAGTGTAACATTAAGTTCAAAGTCAATAAGAATGACCAGGGCATTTACGTAAATCAACGACATTAAAATAAACACTGCGCTAATAGAACCATATATTTTATTGTAGTTATTAAAGTTATTTACCCAAACACCAACCAGCACTGTTGCCAAAATCATGAGGCTGGTTGCAAACACGGAACCGGGTGTGATAAATGGCCATTTAATATCCAGCGCAGGTCCGTGGCGATAAATAAAAGAAACGCTATAAAAAACTAAGCGATAATTTTAGCGCCACTTTTCTTTTTTGCAATGTTTTTCTTTTGCCAAAACCTGCATAATTTTTATCGAAAGATCGCATAATCCCCATCATGGCATTGCTTGAAAAAACGATGGCTAACAATAAACCAAATGACAACAATTCGTTCCGTGGCTGGTTTAAAAAATCATTTAAAAATCCAATGATGATTGAGTTGTTTCTTACGCCTGGAACAATATCTCTTATCAAAGAAATAAGTTTTGGATAAAGCGGTGCGAAATGGGAAGGTAGGGTATAAGCGTAAAAATAAAAATTAGCGTGGGTGGAATAGCCATAAAAACATTAAAGGAAAGAGCAGCGGCTCTTTCAAATAAACTACCCTTACGTAATTGCTGAATAAAAGGTTGCCAGACCTGGAACAGGGTAAAATCGCCAAAGCCGGGAACATAAATTTGTTTGCTTTGATTTATTACACCTTGTACAGGCGCAGAACTAATTATCTTTTTTTTAATCCGCTGGCGTACAGGCATCTTAAGTTTTATTTTTCCGGATTTCTTCCTGGCGGTTCAACTCCTGCTGATAAGCTTTTGCTTTTTGCAAGTGCTCTTTATAGGTTGAACTGAATTCGTGTGTGCCATCAAAGTTTGGACTGGCTACGAAATAGATGTAATCTGTTTTTGGTGCATTTAATACCGCATCAATAGTTTTTCTTGAAGGTGTACAAATTGGTCCTGGCGGCAAACCTTTATTGCGATAGGTGTTATAAGGCGATTCAACAGATAAATGCTTTTGGTAGATGCGCTTCAGTCCGAAATCTTTTAATGCAAATTTTATAGTGGGATCGGCTTGTAAAGGCATACCTATTCTTACACGGTTGAGGTACACACTCGCTACATTTCCTTTTTCTGCTTGTGCATTTGTTTCTTCTTCAACTATTGATGCAACCGTATAAACCTCTTCCTGCGTTAGCGATTGGGCTTTCGCTTTTGATATTCTTTCTTCTGTCCAAAATTTTTGCGACTCATTAAATAATTTATCAAAAATTAATTTCGGAGTACTGTTCCAAACAAAAGTGTACGTGTCGGGTAATACCGCTGTCATTGCTGTTTCTGTTGTTAATTCATATTCATGTAAAGTTGTTCGTTCATCATTTAGAAAAGAAATCATCTTCGCCGAATCGCATTCAAAGCGGTTCCCCACCATTCTTGCCAGGTCCTCTTTGGTGCGCAACTTTGTTATTACCAGATTAACCGGGGCTTGTTGCCCGTTACGTAACATACGTACAATATCCAGCAGGCTTGCTCCTTTTTTTATTTCGTATTTGCCGGGCTTGATCTTGTTCCAGTATTTCATTCTCGAAGCAAGCCAATTGAAAGTCATTTCATTTTTTATTATCTTATTCTGCTTCAGTGAATCCATTACGGCTGGTTTTGTAGCAGCATTTGTACTGATGTATAGAACTTCTTTTTTATCACCAAAAGCAGTAGCAGAACCCATAAGCATCCACGCCGCAACAGCAGCTACAATTAAAATGAAGATTGATAAAAACAGGAGGAGCTTTTTCATAATGATCGGGTAAAGTAATAAAAAACCCTGCCGGAAAGGACAGGGTATTATAATCTTATTTTAATAATTACTTAGTAGTATCAGTTGCGGCCGGTGGAGTAGTTGGAAAAGTTGTAGTTCCAGGGTTTCTTTGAGTGTTTGGGAGAGGAGCGCCAACTTTTTCAAGGTTGTCCTGCACTTGTTCGCCGCCTGCGATAAAAAAAGTAGAGGTAATGCAAAGCAGGGCAATGATCCCTGCAAAGATCCAGGTTCCCTTTTCCAGCACATCGGTTGTTTGTTTAACGCCCATAAACTGGTTGCTAAAACCGGCAACGTTTCCTGCCAGTCCACCCCCTTTGGGATTTTGAACTAAAACAATGAGGCTTAATACGATACAGGCAAGAATGATCAATATTAAAAAAAGAGTTGTCATATATTTTCTTCGGTTAAATTCTGAATTTTGGTTGCAAAATAAGCCCTTTTAGAGGGATTGAGCAAACTTAATTTCTCATAAACTTCTTTTGCTTTTTCCTTCTTTCCTTGCTTTTCCCAAACCTCCGCCATTGATTCAGTTACAACCTCGGCATCCTGAACAGAATGCTCTGCAAGGTTTTCTACCTTTTGCTCCGAAGATTTGCTTATGCTGTTACTCATTTCGGAGACTGGCAACTTTTTCATGGTTTTTAACCAGTCGGTAAAACTTTTCAATTGTTTTCCAAACTTATCCTGCGCTGCAGCTTCCTGCGAAATTTTTATTCCCTGCGAAGCAAAATAATCAACCGTATGATATGGCTCAAAGGTGAGATCAGAATCTTTAGGCTCCGCAGGCAGGTTAAAAACTATTTTTGGCAATTCCTGGTCGGTAACTTTTTCTTCAGCTAATTCAGTTTCATCTGGCAAAGAAGCAACATCATCATCATCTTCTTCTTCTACCATGTGTTCCAATAACGCGTCTTTTTTTTCTTCTGTCAATTTAACCGATAAATCAATTTCCTCTGCTTCAATTTGCTCCGGATTTTCCTCTTGCGTTTCTTCTTCAACTTTTTCAGAATATGAAAAAATTTCCTCATCACTTTCATCTTCTTCAACCCGTACAAACACAGTCTCCTCTTGTTCCTTTTCAAAATCTTCTTCATTCCCAATAGCAATAGTTTCTTCTTCTGATGCGGAATATTCTTCTTCGTCATCAATTTGCGTTTCGGAATATTCTTCTTCTTCAACTAAAGGAATTGCCGGAATATTTAAAACCGGGTCTTGTTGTGCATTTAAAAAATGTGCAAAAGAAAGAGGATCGTAATGAAATAAAATCGCTTTTTGAAACTGTGTATTGTATGCTTCTGAATCTGGTTGTAATTTTTTCAGCAGTAAAAAATGCGCGGGTGCAAAATAGGGATACTGCGCCGACACTTTATCCAATTCTTCTTCAGTTACATCTGCTAATTGCTTGTGCAAAATATTTTGTGCCAATCCGTTAAAACGATCAACCATACCACCAAATTAACCAATGTTACCAATTTGAAAAAAGCCGAGTAAAAATATCATCCGATAAACTCTTAACCATTTCATCGAGCAAATCACGCTCGGCGTCTTGTTGCGAACGGGTAGCGCTGAATTCAAAACCGCGGCTCACATCAAATTCCTGCTTTTCGTTTGTCAACTGGTTGTTCAAAACTATATGAACCGAAACCGTCAACCTGTTCGATACTTCCTGTTTGTTAGAAATTCCTGAAGTAGTGATTACGTAATCTCTTATCTCCCCGCTGATGTCGTAGTGCGCATCTTCGTTGGTTGTTTGCGAAAGCCTTGTTTGTGTAATGATTTTTCTTCGTACTCCCTCGGTTAACTGGGGGCTTAATTGAGGATTTACATACGTGGCTTTGTTTTCAATGTATTGTATGCGTACAGTTTTAATGCTGTCGGGGATAGATACATCTCTAAAACTATAAATACCGCAACCCGTATTTAAGCCTGTAGCAGCAACAATTACAGCGATAAGA
>MWVT01000151.1_pt1 | contig 14106 bp, 17 predicted proteins | sample 1047201 | NCBI WGS metagenome assembly MWVT01 (sample SAMN06349988, study PRJNA376086) | soil metagenome | isolation source: TG5-1 sample Antarctic (ecotone) soil | place: Antarctica | collected 2015-01-13 | reverse complement strand
AGGTGGCGAAATGCAGGCGCGATTGGATTTTACCGCCCGGGAGGCTATCGAGTCACGTATTCGAAAAACCACCACATAATGCCGTTCCTTCAAGCATGTGAGATTTCAGCGAAGGCTGCCTAAAAATTAAGGCAAAAGAAAAACCCGCTGCGCAAAACAACGGGCTAAACAACGAAAATGAAACTACCTACAAAGAAAAATCGACCATTGGAGGATCGAATCAACATGAACAAATTTAATTCAAGGAGAACTAAATCTATGAACAATAATAATACAATTCACGAAAAAACACAAGCTTTCAAGCTGTCTTTTTTCCAACACAAACGTGACACAGTTCCGCAAGTTGTCGAGCGTAGCTGGGATGAGCTTGTCGGGGAATTTGAGCAGCCATATATACGCGCTGATAAAGACGGCGAACTGTTCGCGCCCGCAGTCTTTGAACCCGCGAAACGGCTAAAGGAAAATGTGCGGGAGATTTCAATCCTCAGCCTTGACATCGACCACGACGCGCCCGAACTTTCAACGCTAAAAACGCAACTCGATGTATTGGATGCGAGTTATTTAATTTATTCCACCTACTCACACTTAAGAAAGACGGATAAAAACCCGAATGCAGAGCGGCGTTATAGAGTTGCCATACCACTCGCCCGTCCGATTTCGGCGAAGGACTTTCCGGCGTTGTGGCAGCACGTAAAAGAAAAAACAGGGCTACCCCTTGATGAAAGCGCAAAAGACGCTTCTAGGATGTTTTACACGCCCGTGATCGCGACGCACGACGCGCCTTTCGTCTTTGATGAAAAAGAAGGTGAGTTTTTAAATTGGGAGAACTTGTCGCTTGATTTGCGGACAACTAACGGAAACGGAGACGCTGGAGCGGATGAAACACAGCCGCCTAGCACGCCCGTGTTCGAGTTTCACGAGGCAAGGAACGCTGAACTGTGTCGGCGGATTGAAAACCAAGCCAGAGCCACCGGACGCGGCACGTTTGAAATGAAATGCCCGGCGCATAGCGGGAAAGGCGACACTTCGCTTTTTTACGATCCGGTAAAAGGAAGCGTTAAATGTCTGAATAAGCCCCCCACGTGTAGCTATTTCGACATTTTAGCCGCGTTTGGATTGCCAAACGGGCACCTTCCGAGTCACGAAAAGCTTAATTCGCTTAATTCGCTTAATTCGCAAGCTGGAGAAAATGAAAAAAGAATTGAAGTTCCGGTTTTGTCAGACGTGGCGTTGCACGGTTTAGCAGGTGACATTGTAAGTAAGATAGAGCCCCACACCGAATCCGACAATTCCGCTTTGCTTGTGCAACTACTTTCGGCGTTTGGGGTAGTCATCAACAAGGGGGCGTATTTCCGCGCTGAAGCTGACCACCATTACACGAAAATAAATGCGGTCATGGTTGGAATGAGCAGTAAGGGGCGTAAAGGCTCGAGTTGGGGGCAAATCTTAAGATTAATAACTCGCGCTGACGAATCTTTTTTACACTGCGTCCAAGACGGATTGTCCTCTGGGGAAGGTCTGATTTACCACGTCCGCGATCCGCAGGAAAAGGAAACTCCGATAAAAGAGAAGGGTCGTATAATCGGATACCAACCGGAAGTCATTGACTCGGGCGCAAAAGAAAAGCGTGTGCTTGTACTTGAACCGGAATTTGCACGAGTGCTTCGCGCGATGCAGCGCGAGGGTAACACACTTTCAAGTGTCATTCGACAAGCGTGGGATAGCGACCGGCTCCGAGTAATGACGAAAAATCCTATTACCGCGAGCGAAGCGCATATTGCAATTATCGGTCATATTACTAAAGAAGAACTGCGCAGAAATTTAGATGAAACGGAAACAGCAAATGGATTCGCAAACCGCTTTGTTTGGGTTTTTACACGCCGTTCTAAGTTTTTACCGGAAGGCGGTAGTCTAGAGGATTCGGACTTAAACGGCGGGGTGTCACGACTACAGAAAGCGATTAACTTCTCGAAAAATATCGGCGAGCTAAAGCGCGACGAAGAAGCACGAAAGTTGTGGATAAGTCAGTACGAAAAACTTTCGACGGGCGCTGGCGGACTTCTTGGATCGGTGACTTCACGCGCCGAAGCGCAAGTTATGCGGTTGGCTTGTATCTATGCACTGCTCGATTGTTCGTTAAATATAAAGAAAGCGCATCTTGAGGCAGCTCTTGCTTTGTGGCAATACTGCGAAGATTCGGCTCGCTATATCTTCGGCGGCGCAACCGGCGACAAAGTAGCCGACGACATTATCACTGCTCTTGAAGGCGCTGGTGGCGAAGGGATGGACAGAACTCAGATCAACAACCTATTCCAGCGTCATAAGAGTTCAGGGCAAATAAACACAGCCTTAAAATCACTACTCGAAAGCGGACGTATTACCAAGCTCGAAGAAAAAACTCCAGGCAGAACTAGAGAAATATTTAAACTTCTACACCGCGAAAAAAGCGAAATAAGCGAAATAAGTAGTACTTTCGACGCCAATCCCACTGAAGAGGCTCACGAAAACGCCGAAACTTCCGCCGCTCCGAGCGCAGAAGAAAATTTTAAAAGCGAAAAAAAAGAACCCACCCCGCGCCCCCCCAACGCAAGCGAAAAGGTAACCGAAGAAATTTACGCTTGCGCGCATTGCGGCGCAGACATTCCAATAGCCGACGAGACGTGTCCTAAATGCGAAAAATCACAATTACCAACATTTTAACCGGAGGCGAAAATATGCAGACAATAACAAAAATAAAACAACTGCTACCAAGAACAGCGAAGTTAACAACAACTAAATGGCACGTCATCGTAACGCACGGCGAATACGTTCGCTTCGGTAAAAGCTGTGCGTCAATAGCATTTACATCCGGCACGCTTGGGTATGCAAAACGTAATAAATTTCAAACCGACTACATTCAAGTTGTCGCGCACACCACCAAGGGTAGCATCGGCAGCTGGTATATCCACGAAACTGAGGCAGAAAGCCTTCTCACCACCGCCCGCGTCGCGCCGAAACAAGGCGGCGCACAACGTGCCTGGGAAGCCGGGTGGATGCAATATTTTTAAAAACATTTTGGAGAGAAAAAATATGAACCAACAAAACCTTTTTGAGATAGAAACGCCGCCACTGGAAATAAAAGAGCCGACTTTCGTTGCCAGAGTTCAAAAAAATTTCTACAAAGAATATCTTGCTTCGACCCAATGGAAAAAGAAACGGAAGCAAGTTTTGGAACGCGCTACATACAGATGCGAAAAATGCAAAATACCGGTAGATAGGTTAGAAGTCCATCATTTAACTTACGACCGAATAGGGCGCGAAGATTTACGCGATTTACTAGCTGTTTGCCAAGATTGCCACGAGGTCGAAGATAAGTTTAGAGCGCATAGAACTGAAGTAAAACGACATTGGCGAGCGGTTAGTTCATTTGCGGGGAAGAAATACGGCGAGGGCTGGGAAGATTGGAAAGATTCGGAAACGGTAGCCGAAGAATTTCATAATTGGTTAGAGCGCAAATCATACGATTATTGAAGCAATATAACCGAATTATTAGAGAAAAAAGAGGTAGCAGAGCAAGCCTTAACAAATAAAAACGCCTCTGAGAGGCAAGGAAAAACAACACAATGGAATATACAAACCAAGATTTTTTTATGTACCGAGACACAGCAAAAGCGGCGCGGATGTCGAACAGGCTTGATAAATTATTCGCCTCACTGGACAGATGCACCGAGCCGCACTGCCGAGCTAGCCATCGAATCCGCCAGGAGAATTTCCTGATCAAAGAGGCGGATAAGATTTCACTTGACCCGAACGCAACGCGGAGCGCGAAAGCCTTCGCCGGAATTGTGTATGAAGTTCTTAGCGGATTTCAAGAAGAGATAGATGACGATAATGACGAATGGGAATAAAGACATAGCAGAGTAAAGCTCACCAAAAAAAGCCCTCACAGAGGCAAGGAAAAATTATGAATGATTTAAAACAAAACGAACAAATGGAGATTCTTCTCCGAGCAAAAAAAGAACAGCCGTCACTGTTCGCGCAACTTCCGGCGACGACAAAAATCGCGCTTGGAATTTATGAAAGTACTAAAACCGCCACAGCAAACGGCTTGACGGCAGACGAACATTTACGGTTGCGCGGACTAAAACTGAGCCTCGCAAAAGACAATTTGGCACCACAGGAGCGAACATTTTTGGCGCTCGAAATCCAAAACTTTGAAAAAAAATTAATAGGAGAAAATAAATAATATGAAAATACTTGAAACACAATCGAGAACAAGCAGCGGCACCAGCGGCAATATACCGGCAGTCGGCGGTGAATTCGCCCGCTGTCAATTGAACGTCGTCGGCGTGTCAGGCACGAGTCCAGCGTTGAACGTCGTCGTCGAAGATTCCGTCGATGGCGTCAACTTCAATACAATCTCAACCTTCGCGCAAAAAACGAGCAGTGGACGCGAAGTCCTAAGCATTTCACAACCGTTTGCCGAAATCCTCAGGGTCTCATGGACAATCACGGGAGCTAGTGCAAATTTTACGTTCGGCGTCGATTTGTCGCTCGCGACGAGGAGGGGTAATTAAATGACAACCGAAACAACTAACGCCGTCGCATCGGCACAGGCTAAAATTCAAAGTATCCAAACCTCAATTATTAACGGCGACAAATCCTTAACGGCAAAAGACTTGGCGCTTGCCAAGTCTCAGCTCGAATTTTGCGAATTACAGGAAGCGGCGCGCGAGATAATCGCAGCCGAGGCTATCGAAGCCGAACGCAAAACGACTTTGCTCAATTTGCAAAAGAGACTTTCAACCGTTAGCGATTCGCGCAAAGTAGTAAATTCAAAATTCGCAGAGTTCGAAAAATCGCTAACGAATTATTTAACCGCCGCAACAACGTATCAAAACAATTTGAATTCTGTCAGAACCGAGTTGCGAGAGGTGGGGATGTATCCGGGCGAACAAGTTGCAATCATCGGCGGAGTCGCGCCGGGTCAAAGTTACTTCGGCATTCAGATAACTGATATGAGACGGAAACTTGAAATCGGCGAAGTTTCAGCTGAAAACGTTCTGCCGGAGCAGGCGATTAAACCGCTTATCGAAGCATCGCTTGGCGAATATAACCGCAACTTCTAGGCGGAGCAGAAAAATGGCAAACCCAAAACTTCCCAAGCAAGGAAATAATTAATATACAGAGCCGAGCTTCGTTATCATTGATAACGAAGCTCAAAAACCAATAGACGTAGTTGCGGATATTACCGACGCGGAAATGGGGGCGGGGCTGAAGGAATAAATATGCCAAATAATGAGAAAGAAATGAGAAACAACGAGCAAAAATATAGGCGCGGCGGGCATCCGAACTCGAAGAAAAATCTTCAGATGTTCAAAGAAGGCGATGTGCCAAACCCAAACGGAAAGCCAGTCGGCGCAATTGATATAAAGAACCGTCTTATCAAGATGCTGGAGAATATCGCACCCGACAAGATTCAGAACGCCAAAGAAATCGCCGACTTCTGCACCGGCATTTCGCGGATCACGAATCTTGATGCCGTTAATGCAATGCTTGTTTATTCGGCGATCGTGGAAGGCGAATCATGGGCAATAAAAGAAATTTTCGATCGCATAGCCGGCAAACCAACGCAAGCGATTGATGTAGATATTCAAGCCACCGACTGGCGAGAGGAGGCGCGAAGACATGGATTTTCAGAGGCAGAAGTTGCCGCCGAAGCAAGATTATTACTCGCAGAATACGCTGTGGAATCAGGCGACGAAGCGGTTAGCTGAGAAGCGCGAAGCTAACCAAGACTTCCGTTCGTTCATAGCACAGGTTAAACGGGACTTTATATTTTATCCGCATTGTGACTTGTTGGCGGGCGTGTTGGAGCGTGTCGCAAACGGCGAGATTAAACGCTTGCTTGTTCAATTGCCCCCACGCCACTCAAAGAGCGAGATGGTAAGCCGTCTATTCTCGTCTTACTATCTAAAGAAGAATCCTTCTCACTTTGTCGGACTGGCTTCTTACTCAGCAGAACTTGCCTACACGCTTTCACGGGCGGCGCGAGAGAACTATCTCGAAGCGGGCGGGGCGGTCCAAGACGATGCTGCGTCCGTCAAACGCTGGGAAACGCCTCAGGGTGGAGGCATGTGGGCGGCCGGCGTCGGTGGTAGTTTGACTGGCTTCGGCGCGAACTTGCTTCTTATTGACGATCCGATAAAAAATGCTGAAGAGGCGGCATCTGATTTAATCCGCTCAAAACAAAAAGAGTGGTATAGCTCAACCTTTTACACACGTGCAGAACCAAACGCGGCAATAATTATTATTCAAACACGTTGGCACGAAGACGATTTGTCAGGTTTTTTGCTATCTGAAGAAACAGGCGACACGCCCGAAGGCTGGCATATTCTCTGCCTGCCTGCATTATCCGATGAGTTACCGCCCTTTCCTAGCTCATGCGAGGTTGTCGAAGACTTTCGAGAAACTCACGGGTTAGCTTTATGCCCACAGCGATACGATGAAATTAAGCTTGCTCAAGTCAAATCAAGAATCGGTGCATATCATTTCGAATCGTTATACCAACAACAACCGACTAGCAGACAAGGTTTATTCTTCGATATTTCAAAACTTGAGATTGTTGATGCCGCTCCCGTACTCGCCACCCGCCATCGGGGCTGGGATAAAGCTGGCACCGAGGGCGGCGGGGACTTTACGGCTGGTGTGAAGATAGCGAAAGCGCCCGACGGCATCTTTTACATTGAGGACATTATACGCGGTCAACTCGGAACAGCTGCACGAGACGCTACGATTCGCCACACGGCTTGTCAGGACGGACTGCTCGTGAAGGTTGTCGGCGAACAAGAGCCGGGTAGCGGCGGTAAAGAATCGGCAGAAAACTTTATTCGTTTATTAAGTGGCTTTTCAGTCCGTACGGAACGAGCAACCGGCAGTAAGGAACTTCGTGCTGATCCGTTTTCAAGTCAGCTTAATGCTGGGAACGTCAAACTTGTGAGAGGCGATTGGAACAAAGCATTTATTGACGAATTGAGGACGTTTCCGCGTGGGAGACACGATGATCAGATTGATGCCGTATCGCTAGCATTTAACGCAGCGAACCAACCGAGCAAGAACTGGGAATTTGTGCCATTTCGCCTTGTTTAATATCCACTACCTGCACGCGCGGCGCGCTGTGCGGTTGCGGACGGAGTCGGAGTCGACAACCGACTGGTGCCACCGCCTCCGTCCTACACACACACCTACACCCACCGAACAAACGAACAAATGTTCACCCCTTAATCACACCGTTATCCGCCACTTTTCCGCCAAACACAAAGCCGTGAGTATTAAAAACTTACGGCTTCTACTTTCTTTTTGATATGTCTCAAAATCTAAATCAACACGGCTTTTGAAACTTTGATTACGGGATAAGTTTTGAAACTCTGAACCTCAATAAAAACGTTAGTCCGTGATACTGATTTTGAGAGTGTCAAAAAGGGGCGTTTTTGGGGCATTGCTGACTAGATGAAACCTTTTGGTTCATCTTCATTTCTTAATACATTTATTCTTGATATTAGTATAGGATGGCTTATAGCTAATAGTATTCACTAATTCCTTCCCATCTTGCCCGTTAAGCGTGGTAAAATAAATTCCTTTTTCCGCATACCTGTAAACATCGATTTCGGCATCTCTGGGAGTTTTATCAAACTTGTCCAAGTTCCACCCGAGACCTTCAACGAGACCTTCAATGGGTATAGCCTCAGTTAAACTAATGCCGAAACTACTTACTGTGTCGAATGAAGGATTACATTTGTAAAGCACCTGTATTGAATCTTCTAATCCATAATAAACAAAGATTTTTCCAAAGTTAGTATCATACCTACTAGAATCAATGTTTTCCTTATATGGCTTACCAAAGTAGTTTTCAACCTCAGCTTTTTTTGTTACTAGCGGGACAATTTTTTCCCACTCAAACTCCGCCCTTGTTGCTTCTTTGGTTTGGGCAAAACCTGACAAAGCAAATAATGAGAAACAGAACAAAGCAAGTAATTGTTTAATCTTCATTTGGTTACCTTATTTTATCGTCAATAGTCTCAAAAGGGTCGATTTTAACACAAATTATATTATAAACTGCTGTGTCAATAGCTAGCGTTTTTGGGATTGTCCTTAATCTTTTATAATATGGAGATTAAATACGACTAAGCAAAGATTGGTTAAAAACTTGATTTTTAACAAACTTTAGAGGAAACTGCGTAATTATGAGAAACTTTCGTTTGTATTTAATTGTGGGGTTAATGACTTTTAGCATCGGAATTTTTGCTAGTAGGTTTTTAATAAGTTCACAGGTTGAATATAGTTGTGCAGGAAACATTACGAAGACCGTTCCGAACGGAAAGAAAAGTCAGTTTCCGCAAGTGATGATTAAAAGCTCTGACGGTAGATGGGTATCCGCCTGTCAAGAAATTGTTAAATCTTCGTGGTTGTTTTAATTGCATAATCTCAAAAAGGGTCGTTATTGGGACACGTAGAACCGACGCCGATGCTTGCGTTGTTTCTTCGTTTACTGTCGACGAATCTACACTCACGTAGAACCGACCAAATCACAAGCCTCTGCAACTTGCGCCCTTGCGACGAATCTACACTCACGTAGAACCGACATTAGATTCATATTCTTTTTGACCTTCTCACCCGACGAATCTACACTCACGTAGAACCGACACTTGATAAATATTAACTTTGAACGTCTGTTTAGCCGTGTATGTCTGATTTACGAGCGCGTAGAGGCGTTTTTATGACGGAAGCCTTATGCTGGTATGCCTTAAGCCAAATTCAATTCCGGAGTTTTAGCAACAGTTTTAGCAGCAACCATAAGGAGAATGCCAAAATTCCGATGAGCAAAAGAAACGGCAAAGCATTTAATAATACAATCCAGAAAGGATATCTCGAAGATAGTTCTAAATTTACTTTTATTCCGGCGTCGTCAGCAGCTTTTGAGATAGTCTCGCTTGGAGCGCCGCTCGCATCCAATTGCGCGTAAAACTTGTTTTGATTTTTGTCAACCAGTTCGATTTGCGATGGCTTGATATTTACTTCTGTTGCTTCGTTGTTTCTGATTTGCGCCAGCATCCGGTCAAATGAAATTTCCTGCGGATTTTTTTCTTGTTTGCTTTGCAGAAAATATACAAACAATACGGCGCTGGAAATAATCGTCAGCCACAATAAAACTTGTTTTGCTTTAGAACTCAATTTTGCCTCCAATAGTGAAATCTTTATACACTTCTTTTGGCGCACAAGTCAATAAAGTATTGTTTTTGCTTGCCTTAAGTCCAGTTGATTGACGTATGGCGCGTTTTTATCACGCAAGCCTTAGCCGTGGTATGCCCTGAAATGAGAAAGCCGTAAGTTTTAACGCTCACGGCTTTACTTTTTCTATATTTGGATTGATTTAAGGCACGAAAGCATTGGGAACAGGCTTATCAGTAGCCTCACCAAAAGCAACGCTTGTGTAGCTTAAGCTAAATAGATTTCTCGTGATATACCACGTGCCGTTTGATGGTCGGAACACGGCAACATCTGCTCTATAATCTCCATCGTAATCTGCCGGAACAGGTAAATCTGTTCCAAATCCAAAAGCAATGCCCCGTAATCCAGCAGATGATTGCCGCAAATACCAAACTCCATTACTGGGACGAAAGACGGCAACATCAGTTTTGCCGTCACCGTCATAATCAGCCGCAATCGGTTTATCTCCCGATTGCCCGAAAGCTAGTGCTGTCATACCATCTCGGCTTCTCTGCAAATACCACGTTCCATTTGAAGGACGAAATACTGCAATATCAGCCTTGCCGTCGCCGTCGTAATCACCGACGACCGGCGTATCTCCGTTCTGACCAAACGTGACCACGTTAACCTGATTGTTGATTAAATCATAAACAAACCACATGCCTGTTGACGGACGGAAGACGACTAACTCAGCTTTACCGTCGCCATTAAAATCGGCAGGTTGCGGAATGTCTTCCGCCGTACCGAACGAAACGCCGATAAATCCTGCCTGACTTCTTTGCAGATACCAAATGCCATCTCGATAAACAGCAACATCGGTTGTGCCGTCTCCGTCATAATCGGCAGGCGCGAGTTTGTCGTTTGAAAGACCGAACTGCGTGATGGAACGACCTTGCGTCGAGCGGTTCAGATACCAAACTCCATTCGAAGGGCGAAATACAGAAATGTCCGAACGCCCGTCGCCGTCAAAGTCAAAACTTGTTCTCGTCGGTGGCGCTGGCGCTGGCGCAATGCCTACATCCTGCATTCGAAGCGTATAGGGACCGGAGCCGTTAGCTCCGCTGGTCTCAGAGTCAACGAACAGGTAAAGAGGAACATTCAATGGAAGATACCTCAACCCATCCCTGTCAAGAGTTGCGGTGCCGCCTTGAGCATACGAGAGTATCTGCATGTTGAATGCATTATTCTCCGTCCCTGCCGGACACCCTCCACCGAATGAGTTTCCTCTGCTATCCAAAATATAAATCATCGGTCTGTAAGTGGCGGAGGTTGTAGAGACCTGTATCTGCGGATTTTGACCGCGACCAGTCAGCGTAAACGAGTAAATTTGGTCAGGTCCTTCGGCGCTATAATTGTAATAAACGTAATCAATGTAGTGAGCGCGCTTAACCGTATTATTTGCGCCGGTCGTGTTGCCGGAGTCAGTAAAAGGCGCAGCATCAGTATAAGTTCCTGCTGGGATAGCGTTGCCGGGACAGTCATCGCCGCCAGCTAATGCGGAAATAATATTATATTTACCCGTTTGCTGAGGTAAGACAAAGTTGCTCTGGCGTTGCAGAAATTCCGGTGTTCTGCGGCTGTTGTTCAGTCCAACAAATGGTTTCGCGGTTTCCCCGGCGACGCTCACTTCCGGTTTTCTCGGGTCGTCAGCCAGAGTATCTTGTGCGAGTGAGGCGATAATTCCAGGCAATGCCGCAAAGATTGAATAATAACTCATTTTTTGCCGAAACTGCTTGAGCATCGAGGTTAAAACGTCTCGATTTGACGATAAATCTCTATTTCCAAGAACATTCCGCCGCTTCGAGTCTGCTTTTTTAGCTTTCATTTTACTTCCTCCTTTTGACTAGCTTGAGATTTCTATTGTTGAAATACAAAACGCTCTTGACAGAAGAACCTAGAACGGGTCGCCATAGAGAGCGCAGAAGATTCGACTGTATGCGTTATTGCGCGAAAAGCATATACCCGAAAACTATCTATGGCAAGCTATAAATAATAAAAACAAAGAAAGAAGCCGCAAGTTTTGACGCTCACGGCTTCTCATTTTTGCCTCCATATTTCTATTTTACGACAACCGCAAGTGTTTAAAACTCTCGACTTATTTGACGGTTGTCTTTAGTTGACGATTGATTCGGCGAGTGCGGCAACTTCACGCATTGCGACGTAATACCCCGCGCCGTAACCAACCAGCGCAAGTATAATCACCAGCAAGATGTTAATTACCGTGCCTACTGCCTTTCGTTCGGCTTCGATTGCCGCTTGTGTTAATCTTTCTTTATTCATTTATTTTTTACTCCTTTGATTTGTAAATTGTGAATGATAGAGAGGCTTTCCTAAACCACGAAGCTAGGAAAGCCTTTCGCCTTTAGTCGTTGCAGCTTGGACAGAAATGCTCACGGCTGCCGATCCACCAACCTTCACTTTTCAATGTCTCGGTGCAGTCCGTTTCCTGTGCTCCGCAAATATCGCAATAGCCGGTTGTTGTTTGTGTTTCGGTGTTTTTATTTTCGTTGTTCATTGTTTTAATCCTTCCTTTTTTTATTGATTAATTTCTTAATCTGTAATAATCTTACAAGGTGTAAGAATTAATGTCAAGTAAAATCTTTCAGGATAAAAGAATTTACTTGATTTATTTTTTCGTTTGGTTTATTATGTGTTCGTGAAAAAGAAATTTCTTAAAGCGTCAGAAGTTGCTAAACAATTCGAGGTCAGCTCCGTTTCGGTTCGCTCGTGGATTAAACAAGGGTTGCTGCCAAACGCAAAACTAGAAGAAACTGTTGCCGGAAGCGTCTGGCTGATACCGGAAACTGATTTGAAAAACTTCCAGAAACCGGAAAGAGGGAGACCGCCGAAACCAAAAGATAAGTGACCCGGTGTAAGCTATGAAAATAATTGCTATTGCTAATCAGAAAGGCGGAGTCGGCAAGACGACCACAGCTTGCAATATGGCGGCTGGCTTTGCTGGTTTAGGTTACCGCACGTTGCTTGTCGATTTCGATTCTCAGGCAAACTCGACTACGACCTTTTTTAATAAAAAAGATTTAACCGTTACGCTTGCCGATGTCTTGGTCGGTTATACAGGATTAAAACCAATTGCCGATGCTTTGTATGAAACACATCTTGAAAACCTTGATTTAGCACCTTCTCACATCCGCCTTGCGTTAATGGAACGGGTAGTTGAATTGGAGGAGCAATATCGTCTCAAAGAGGCAATAGACAGTGTTAAATCAACATATGAGCTGGTAGTAATTGATTGTCCGCCGTCGCTCGGTATGACCCTGACACAGGCAATTATAGCCAGCGACCACATTATTATACCGATTGCCGCGCAGTATTACCCGCTAGAAGGTGTTCTGGACCTAATGGAGACTATCAACCGCGCCCATCGGTTTAACCCGCATTTGACCGTCTTAGGTTATTTAATGACAGTGTTTGACGTGCGAAACACCGTCTGCGGCGAAGCATACCAGACAGTTAAAGAAATGTACGGCGATAAAGTGTTTGAAACTGTTATCAGGGTCAACACCCGTCTTCAAACAGCACCCTCACGTCGGCAAAGTATTTATGAACATGATCCGACATCCCACGGCGCAGTTGACTACGAAAGTTTTACAAAAGAAGTTTTGGAGCGTCTTGATATGAATAATTCACTGCGAGTTATAAAGGGCGGCGCAGCGGTTAAGGAGGCTAGTTGATGCCAAAGAAAAAACAGATGGGTCAAACGGAAAGTAAGATTGAATTAAACCAGCGAAAACCTCAAAAAGTTAATCAGGATTATTTTGCTGAGTTCAAAAAACGAGCATTAAAGGAAGTTCATCCGATTGATGAAATGTTCCCCGAGAAAGCGGGGACACGGAAAATAATAAGCGGGGACGCACATGAAGAATTAACGGGGATAAATATCCCAGAAATTAATAAACGTATCCCCATAAAAGAATTAACGTATCCCCGCAAATCCGAAGAAACACCAAAATTTTATAAGCGTGGGCGACCCGCTACCGGACGCACTAAAGCCGATGTTCACGTTCGCCTCGATAAAGCTATATGGCAACAAACACGGGTACTTGCTGCAAAAAACGATTTAGAACTTTCTCAATTAGTTGAACTGGCATTGACAAGTTTTATAGTAAAAAGCGGGGACATGGAAAAAGAATTAACGGGGATAAATATCCCCCTTGATGATAGAAGATTGAAGATATTCTATAAAACTAACCACCTCGTCATCAATCTATTCCGCGAATACAATAAAATTTTTTATCCCCAAACCGACTGGAAACCGAAAGATGATGCCGTCGGAGTAAAATATAATTCGGTCGATTTAAGAGTTATTGAGATCGGTATTATTCAAACTCAAAGTAATATTCTGGAGAATGAATCTGATACAAAAGTGTCGCGTTTTAAATACTACACACGGGAAATTGATAAATTTAATTCGCTCGGTTACTCAGAACAATTGCTTGACGCGATTTTAATGACCAACCGAAAACGCTGGAAAGAAATAACGAGCAGGGAAATTGACTTGAGTTTCTTGGATAAAGAATAGAAACACTTGTATTTACTGAGCAAACTAAAAGCCGCAGTCCGATAACATCTCTTATGTAATGCTAAAAACTCACTTTTCCAGTAAAAGCACAAAATCTTGTGCCATGTCGTGTAAAACGCACTCGACTTCTCAAAGTCAAAACTACAAGATATTGTGTTCAATTAAAAGATCAATATCTTGTAGTTTTGGTTACAGGACGCGGCACTAATTTTCAACACGGCTTTAGTATTATTCGTCTCTGATCAGAGAGGATTTAAGAATTTTACTGGCGTAACCTTTCTCGATGGCGCTGGACCCGTAGCTTATTAGCGCATGCCGGT
>MWVT01000150.1_pt1 | contig 14110 bp, 20 predicted proteins | sample 1047201 | NCBI WGS metagenome assembly MWVT01 (sample SAMN06349988, study PRJNA376086) | soil metagenome | isolation source: TG5-1 sample Antarctic (ecotone) soil | place: Antarctica | collected 2015-01-13 | reverse complement strand
TTGTTTCTTCATTTATTTTTATCATTAAAATTTTTCTCCATATCTGAAATTTTATAACCGAGCCTCATTCGCTCAACCGGTGTTATGTCTTTTCTGGCTTGCTCTTTTAAGGCTTCGAGTTCGGCACGGTCGGCTTTTGCCGTTTCAAGTTCGCGCTCCGTCGTAAGCTGCGCGATGCGCGATGCTGCATCGGCGTTTCGCATCGCGTCCGCCAGTTCAGACGGCGAGACGGTTTCGCCGCTCAAAATTCTCTCTTCGAGTTCTTTTACCGTGTAATTTGTCATTTTCCTTTTGCTCCTTTATTTTTGGTTTTTAATGCGTCTGCGTCTGTTTTCCGTCTGTTTTTTTTAAATCCGACATACTCTTAATCACTCCTTATTCTGTGAGCCGCAAATCATTCTGGGTCGGGTTGCCACTCACCAACAATTTGGTAAACAATTCCGGCAAATGCTTTCTCTGCTCTACTTGCTCTTTTATCCTCTAGTATCTTGTCGGCTTCGTTTAGTAGGAAATGTTCTTCACGTTTTCGCGTGCAATCAAAGCAAGAATCTCCATATCGTTCCAAGTCATCGAGCAAATTATCAAACCTGTTCGATATGCGCTTGGCTGTTATCACAGCTCGGTCAATTAAAAATTCTTCGGTTTTTAACTCCATTTTCTTTTCTCTCCTTTTTTGTTTATTTTCGTGTTTTTGCTTGCTCTACAAGCCGTTTTTATTTGTCGAGCCTTGTCTTACCATTCGCTTTTATATGCTCATCACCACGCTTTGCACATTATCCGGCTGGTGCATATTCTTTCGGCTTCGGTTTCGGATAATCCGTTATAAATGGCAATCGCTTTTTGTTCGTCGAGTATCGAATTAAAATCTGCGAGTAATGAATCGTCATTCAAGACCATTTCGAGTTTGGCATTGTAAGAATCGGTTATTTCGTTAAGTTCGTTTATTTCGGCTTGCTGGTTTATTAAATAATCTGCCAGGTCGAAGCCGTCCGCCTTTTCTTGGTCTGTAGCGTGAGTTTCCAGCAGATCCGACACTACGACATTCAAATTTTTTATTCGTGCCTCTGCAGCAACTTTCTGCCAAAGGTCAAAGCCGTCCGCGTCCGGGTAAAGAATGATTCGCCGCGTGCCTAGTCTCTGCAATCGTTCAACCTTGAGCCAAGATTTTGAATTGCTGCCGAGCCAAACAAATTCGGGAAAACATAAAGTTCCGATAATTGCCGTTTTTTCGGCTTCGACAATTGCAATTGGTTTATCCGGGAATTGCCGCAAAAGATGTTCGGCAAAAAAGATTTGTTTATATTTAAAACTTTCTTTTAATTTTAGTTTCGCCGGAAGTGAAGATGTATCGTAATCGCCTTTGAGCCGTTTGCCCGTCGCCCGGTTGAATCTGATTAGCTTCGCCCGGCAAACTCTGTTCAATCGGTCAATACTTGGAAAGCAGGTGTAATTCTCATACGTGCCGACAAAATACATCTTCAAGACGGCTTGAATTTCGTCGTGGCAATCCGGGAAAAGATTAAGCAGAAATTGGACAAATGAGTTTTGGTCGTAATGTCCGATTGTCGGCGCGAGATGTTCCGGCGCGATGTAATCCGGCTTAGTCGCTGCGGCTCGTTTATATTCGACTTGTGAGCCGTTTTTCACGGCAAAGGCATAGTTAGGCGTGCCTCGTTTTTTCGTTTTGGCGGATTTCAAACTAGGATTATCGGCAAAAAATTGTTTCGGTTTGTATTCATAGCCGCATTTCGATTCACGGTTGCAGCGTCCGCAATCGTCGGACAAATATTCGCCGTTTTCGTCAACATAGCGGACAAAGCAATTTCGAGAATTACACGCCGGGCAAGTGTGCCGTGATTTTGAGCCGCGATATTTTTCTAGTTGGACCATAATTTTTTGCCTACGCAAACCTACACTAATGCAAAACCGTTAAACTCTTTATTATCAACAAATGGCTTTTTGGTCTGTGTAGGTTGTGTAGGTTGTGTAGGCAAAACGGGTAAACTCCCTATGAGCATTTTCTTAAGAAACTTCTGACTTTTGCCTACACAACCTACACTAATTAAATAACTCGTTTGTTATCAATAGATTACAAGCTACACAACCTACACAGAACCTACACAGAACCTACACAGAACCTACACAAACCTACACAGATTAAATCGGTCAATATCTTGACTTTAATTCGAGTCCGAGCCAGTGAACGCCGTCATTTTTTCGCTCGGTTTTAAAGCCTTTTTCCTCTAATGCCGAGCGAAATGTTCGGAGTCCGAGCGCGAAATATCCGTTTTCGGTCGCCCAATCGCGGTAGTCGTTGTATGCGGTCGAAGATTTCACGGTCGATTTGCTTTCCGGGTCGGTCCGCGCTTCGAGCCATTGCCCAACGGTGTCGGAATCCTTTTTGTATTTTTCCGTAGCTTGGACGACGGCTTTAGACTGCGGTTGAAGACCTTCGCGCTGCCACATCTTCAAGCCTTCCAACGCCCAGCCCAAAATGCCGGATTTTTCCGACAATAATTTTTCTTCGAGTCCTTTCTCTTCGCGTCCTTCAAAATTTTCCGTGAAAGGTATGAGCGCGATTCGTCGCCAGATGCCGAAGTCGGTTTGTGTTATGACTGGTTTATGATTCGTCGCCAGAAATAACTTAAATTGCGGGAAGTAATCGAAAAATTCTTTATGCAGAAATCGACAAGTGACTTTGTCGCCGCCCGTAACTTGTTTTACTAGCGGTTCGTTTAGCTTTTTGTCGGCTGCGGTTTCAATCATCGAAACAAACCGCTTCCCTTTAAGCATTGCAAGGTCGTTGGTGTTTTCGCTCTGTTTGTCCGCGTCAAATGTTTTAAAACTTGCGCTTCCGGCATAGTCGCCTAAAACCGCTTGGACCGCATTTATAAAAACGGTTTTTCCGTTTTTTCCGAATCCGTAAAGGACAAATATTTTTTGTTCGGAAGTGTCGCCAGTCATCGAATAGCCGATGACTTTTTGCATATAGCGAATTAACTCATCGTCGCCGTGAAAAACCTCTTGCAGAAATTGTTTCCAGCGCGGACAATCGGCTTTTTCGTCGTAATTCGCGCCGAATTGCAGAGTTATATAATCGCCGCGCTTGGCTTCGTAAAATCTGCCGTCGCGCAAATCTAACGTGCCGTTTAAGGTAGAGGCGAGATACTTGTCAGTGTCGTATTGGTCAATATTCGTGGCAAAATTCGGCAGCCATTGCGCCGCCTGTTTGACGTTTTTTCTCGCAACGACATTTTCGCATTTGATTAAATAATTGAGATTCTTAGATTTTTCGGCGTGTTGAACGTTTTCGGCGTGAAGAGCAATGCTTTGCCTATGCCTAATAGTAGAAAGAATATCGGCATCAACGTTGCTGTTTTTACCAACTTTCCAAATTACGCCGTTCCACTTTAGCCATTGCCCAACGGTTTCATTGTAGCGATAAAAATTTCCAGATTCGGCTGCAAAACATTCGGCGTTTCCGGTGTCGGTAAGTTTCGCCGTTGCTAAAAAATCTTCAACGACTTCCGTGTTTTCTTCTAGAAAATCGACAGGGTTTTCATTGGTTAGCGTTTCAAATTCGGCGCGGATTGCATCGGCATCAATTTTTACGGTTTGTGTGCCGAAACTTATTTTTGTGTTGTTTTTTTGCTGGTTTTGTGTTATATTTGTCATACGAATTGATTCTCCAGAATTGATTTTCCTTTGTTTGTAGGTGCAGTGATACTTTGAAGGCGTCTTGTAAGCGCCTTCTTTTTTTTATGCCGCGCACGCGTCCGTTTTGTTTCGTTCGAGATAATTCTCAAGGTCGGCGCGGGTGTAAAGCAATTTAGTAGAAGCGCGGCGAAATGTAATGTTCGCTCGTTTTCGCTCGCGCCATAGGGTCGTGACTGAAATTCTTAAAAATTTAGCGGCTTCTCTTTCGGTGTATAAATCGCTCGTGATTTGTTTTTGAATCATTTTTTTAATATCCTTATACGTAAATAGGCTCGAACTCGCCGTAAGGCGGTTTTTTTGGCTTGTGGTCTTGCCGCTTTCGTCCAGTCGTCAAACTTTAAAACGAAAGCGGCTTTTACTTTGCCTTACCTACACATTCTGAATTAATTTGAAATGTTTGTGAATACCAATAATCTTACGTAAGATTGTTGGTAGATTTCATAGCCAAATATTCAAAAGAAATTTTATATAAAACTAATTTTTTTCCCATCTCCTTTGAAGGATATGAGTAGTATTGCTCCTCATTATTGCGGTCAATATAAGTTTCAAACATTTTTTCCGCTAAATCTGCTAGAGTCGGTGCGGCAACGCCTTCATTTTTTAGAGTTCTTAGCATTTCGACACTTTTATTTTCGAATTTCTCTTTGTCCGCCAAATAATCTTTTTTAGATTTGTTCGGTTTGCGTCCTTTCTCTGTCGGCAACCGTTGGCGCTGCATTTGATTTTCCATTTTGGCGGTTGCGCGGATGACCTTTTCACGGGCTTGGCTTTTAGTATCAAGCGATTCAATACTGAGGACAGAGCCTTCGTTATGAAACATATCGCCGTAAATAAGCCTGATACGGTCCGAGAAATGCTCTTCAATGTGGCTGCATCGACCTGAGAATTCCTTATCGGCATCGTTGGCGGTATCGAAGCCGTTTATAAGCACGTCCTGATTTATGTGCATTTCAGGGCTGTAACCAATTTTATCAATGCCGCGCCGGGTCTTTATTACTTGTTTTGTAATTTCAATTTCAACTTCAAATTTTATTTTATAAATCGTTTTTTTTTGTTCGGTCATAAAAACGTCCTGTTAGTTTTTGCCCTGATAATATCCGGTTGTTCGGCGCATCAGGTTTTGCGCTTGTCCGCAAGGTAATTAGTCTTGCGTGAGAACAACCGAAACTTTTTATAGTCATAGAGTGTCAATGTATCGGTCTAAGTCAGCGCGCTTTATTCGATAACTACGTCCGATAAGTCTGCCTTTCAAATTGCCGTCCGCGATAGCTTGTCGAAAAACGTGGCGTGATAGTCCTGTTAGTAGACGACAATCGTTTATGTTTAAGAGTAGTTTTTCTGAGACACGAACAGACGCGCTTCGGGGGTTGTCGGTTCGTGTCTCAAGTAAGCCTCGAATAGCTTCGACATTAGCCTGTTCGTGCCTTTCCAAAGCTTTAATTATTTGAGCCGCGAACAGACGCGCATCGGGGCTTCGGTGAGGCGTGATTGCCGTGCCGGGAGTCTCTAGTGCCGCCTTTAGCTTTTCGACGGCTTCACGGTCGTATTCGGCTTGTTTTCCGGTGCGTCCGCGAATGTATGTGACTTCACCGAGACGCCCTTCAGATGCGTATTTTTCGACCAGGCGTGTTGACACTCCCAAATATTCGGCGGCTTCTTTTTTATTCATATCAAAACTGATATTCAAAACTAGAAATTAGTAGTTTTTTTACCTCTTGTAATTCGTGCATATCTTCAGACGTGCCGCCTTTGTCCGGGTGAAGTCTCACAGCCATAGATTTATAACCTAAATCAATTACTTTACGACCCAGTGTAAGTTGTTTTTCTTTCTTTGATGCTGACCGTTCTTCTTCGGCTCGTCGCGCAGCCTGGGCTTGAGCGGTGGGGTCTGCCGCTTGCGCTTGCTGTGTCTGCGCGGGATTTGCTTGCGGTTTGGCGTCAGACTTTCTATTTTTCTTGTATTCAGCATAGGTCAAATTAAAACCAACTGGTTTTATTTTAACGTGGTGCGAATAATCCATATACAGGTTCGCCACCGTATGACTGAGTTTGAAATTCTCTTTCAACCAAATACCCCAACAGCCGTGCGATACCTGTTCTTTGGCTTCGAGCAGTTTTTCGCCTACAGCCAGGTAATACGGAGAAACAACTTTGTCTGTTACTTTCTCCATTTCTTCAATGTCCTGTCGGATTAAAGGCACGAGCACTTTTAGCGGACGTGACACCGACTGACTTTCCGATTGTTGTTTTTTAGTTACTGCTGCCATTTATTCTCCGGGATTGGCTTTTGCAAATCCTCAATGTGCCGCTTCTCAAGCGCTTCTAAAACCAAATTCATATGCGCCGGAATTTGAGTTGACCCTGTTTCGTAACGTGAAATAGTAGTAGCCGTTACTCCGATTGTCTCTGCAAAATCGCTCTGTGTTAATCCAAGCCTTTCGCGCCGTTTCTTTAGTTCATCCTTTTTCATACTTGAACAATATACACAATGTAATAAAAAAATGCAATTTATTTCATAAAGTATTACATTTTGTATTGACAATCTTACAAATTGTATAGTAAACTTGTATTCAAGTTAAGCAATTAACAAATAAACAAAGGAAGGAAGGAAACAAAAATGAACACGGCAACCAAAACACAACAAATCGAAACGGTAGAAGCTTACTGCGATTGCTGCGCGAGCCAGGCAAGCGGCGAACGCTCCGAACTTGAAAATGAAGGTTGGTTTTTAGGCAGCCGTGAGGAGTTTTGCCCGAACTGCAATGACTAAAAACGAAAGGCTTAGGTTTGCGCAAACAATCCTAAGCCCTTCTACTCATTCACACTTTACAAATCAATGGAGTAAAAAATATGAACGAAAATAATTTAACACAATCGGCAATCGAATCAGAACGGAAAGCACTGGACGCGGTTATTAACATACTGCTGATATTCACGGTTCTACTGCTCGCGTTTTGCGTCGGTTATTACGTCGCGATGAATGAAGTCGCGGCACTGGTCAAAACAATCTTAAACTAATCACGGATGATTAGAATTTACAAAAAGGAAGGATAAAAAATGAAAAAGAATACAGCAAAAAAGAAAAAGCTTCCAGAAAATAATGTCGTCAGTATTATGACTAACTCGAAATTTAAGTTAAACAACCAAGTCCGGCTTGTTACGACCATACCCGGCGAACACATCAAGTATATCCAAATCACTTCAAACGAGTTCGGCTTTGCTGCCGGCGACCTTATTTTTTATCGAACGGTTTTTGATTTTTCGGAAATTAGCGAAGACACGCTTTGTGTCGTTGACGCGCCGGACAGGTTTTTACTCGTGCAAAACCCCGCACCGGGCGCAAAGGTTCTCGGCATTGTGGAATGCTTTCAGAGGAGAATTTCAAACGACTGAAAAAGTTAAACTGCAAAACCAAAGCCGTGAGCGTTAAAACTTGCGGCTTCTTTCTTTGTAGTGATGTCAAAAAGCGCACTTAAATATTTATTTGACACCCCTACAAATAAGTTGTAATCTCGTGTAGTGATGCTAGATTTTCGCATACGACCGGAAAGTAACATCACTACAATAAATCTATGTATGTCAAAATAAACAAAAGAATCGGTAGATACCACGATAGCCTTCAATTTTCGGTTATCGAAAGTTTTCGCGACGGCAAGAAAGTGAGGCATCGGACGTTGGCTTATCTAGCTGCAATTCACAAGGACGCGCTCAAAAAAGTGCATCGGCTTGAGTCTTTCTGGAAAAACTGCGATGAGAAATTATCAGCTTTCCCAGAGGCGGACCGCACACGCCTTGCCGCCCGTGTTGAAACGATTGTCCCGCGTCCGAGTGAGGAAATAGCAGCGCAGGCGCGGAAAGAAGAGTTGGAGCGAATGAAAGATTTTGCCGCATATATGCGGCAGAGGGGGCTTGACCCCAGAGTTGGACAATAAAAACGCGCCCTAGCGGCGGCAAAATGACTTGGTCGGGCAAATAATAGTCAAGGCTAGTGTTTATCAAGTATCGCGCCTACGTGAATGCCGCTTCATTGCCACGACAAACTATTTTTATCACTTAAATGATAAACCGCGCCTACGTGAATGCAGCTTCTAACGTGCTTGCTTGTGGTTCACTTAAGTGAACCAGATAATTTTTACTTCTTGCACACTTAAGTGTGCAAAATAAATTTGCGGTTTGATTGACCTTGCTTAAATTTAAGCAAGGTTTGGCAGTCTCAAAAACGAGCGTTTTTGACACACTTTTCAACTCGTCTCGAAACGGAGAAAAATGGCTGTTTTTGTGTGCCAAAACTCGTCTCAAAAGCAAAGCGCCAAAAGCTGCGCCGTTTTAGGTTTTGAAACGGTATCTGTGCTCTTATGAACTGCTTTGGCAACTACGTCTCTTGGCTGTTCAACTTCAGTATGATTCATACCGAAGTTGTTATCTGATTCAACCGACACGCACATAGGCTCGCCAATCAAATCAGTCGCTAAATTTAGCTACTGATAATTCAACCGACACGCACAGAGGCTCGACTTGTAGCGGCAACGGCGAAAAATTGCGAACGGCATTCAACCGACACGCACAGAGGCTCGACAGAGCAGCGACAATATCACGAGCAAGATTTTGCATTCAACCGACACGCACAGAGGCTCGACTTGAACGAAAGAGACGGATTCCGTCTCTTTCGCATTCAACCGACACGCACAGAGGCTCGACGTCAGAACGCAGGACAAACGGCGCGGCGAAACCATTCAACCGACACGCACAGAGGCTCGACTTATAGCGGGAGCTTCTTTCACGAGTTACACACATTCAACCGACACGCACAGAGGCTCGACACTTGAAAAAACACTAAAGATTGTTGCTATTTTGCCGCGTATGTCCGCCTGTAATCGTGTTTTGTAAGGAAGGGCTTAGGTTGGTATGGCTTGGAAAGGAAAAAGCCGTGAAAACTCACGGCTTTATATCTTTGGCGAGTAGAATCGGCGGCTTTAGGTAGGTTGGTTGTCGGTAGGTCCTCGAAAGAGGTCGTTGGCAAGTCTGTTTGTTTGCTGCGCACGCGCACGTATCGCGTCGTTCATTACAGAATTAAAAGTTTGCTTGACTTCGTTCTCTGTCGGCTGGCGAAAGAAATGCGGATAATCGCGCATTATTTTTTCAATCGCTGCGTCTTTGTTAACCACGCCGGACGCTGTTAATTGGTGAAAAATACGCAGAATTTCTTTTTTGTTTTCGCTTTTGATTATTTTTTCATTATTCATCTATCTACCTCCGTGCATTTGCAAACTTGCCGGAACTATTTTGACGTTTCGCGCCTGTGCCAAAAGTGCTTGGATAGAACGCCGTCGTTCGCCGATTGAAATTCGTGTTTGACGAACCTCTTCATTGGCTGAAACCGCCGCGCCGGACTGAATGTTGAACTCACGCTGCGTGTCTGCGATTTTCTTTAGCAATCCTTCGATTGGTGCAGAGAGTTTTGCCGATTCGGCTTGAAGCTCCGGCAATCGCAATTCATCGCGCCGCAAATAAAGCCGTTCGAGCCGAATTTGCGCCGATATAATTTCAATCGGCAAATCGTTGCGCCGATGTGCAAGTGTGATTAAACTCGCAGAATCGGCATCATCGGCTGCGAGTGCCATTTTCTTGCCTAAGTCGGTTTGCTCCAACGATAACGTTTCTAAGAGTGCTTGTGTATTTTGTATTTCGGTTAAATTTTCGTTTATTTCAGTCATTTTTTTTACTCCTTTTTTGTCTTTTGGGTTTTTGTAAATTTAGTTTTTAAGAAAAACTATAAAATGTTGCAGGTTTAACGCCGTCGTTCGCAGTCCAGAGTGCCAGTGCGAGGGCTAAAACAAGGTCGTCGTTGTTGCCGACACGCCACTCCGCGCCCGCGCCGTATGTATCGTTTCCGGCGCTTGTTATTTTCGCCTGAAAATTCTCAAGCTCGCTGGTTAGTGTTTTTGTTAAGGGAAGTTCTTCCGATATTTTTAACTTGCCGCTCTGCAAGGCAATCGCTGTGTTTGTTACTAAAACGCGTTTTGGGACGCGCCTCACGTCGCCCTCACGAGTTACGTCGCTCCCGGACGTTATGTAAATCGGAATTAGCTTGGCAGCCATTTTTTCTTGCCGGAACAAGTCCGCAATGCCCGCGCCGACTCCGGTTTGGTCAAGGGCTAAAACCGGGCGTTCTCTCACGCCTTTGTTGAGCGATTCGCTGTTCATATAGCGGACGGTATCGGCAACAATTTGCGGATACGGCGTTTTTAATTGCCAGCGATGCAGAAAACGACAATCAAACGTGTAATTTTGCGGCGAAAATCCGCGCCGTTCTAAAATCACGAGTGCTGAATAATCCTGCGCTTGCCCCAAATCCAAGCCGACAAAATACGCAGGCTTTTGCATTTCGGCTAGTTCGCTGCCATTTTCTAAAATTTTATACATAATAATTTGCCCTCTTTTTTTTAAGAAAAATCCAATGGTTTGAGTTCGCTCGAAATAGCCGAATGAATATCGTCATAATTAAAAACCGAATCCAAAGTTTCGACAAATTCGCAAAGAAATTCTTGCCGATACCAAAAGTCGGGTATCGTTCGCCGTTCATTTTCAAGCCATTCAGGAGAAATACGCGGGCATTGGTTCGCCGTGATTCGCGTTCGATGCCAGTCTTGACCTTCCATCCATTCCAAATAGAAAAAGCCACGTTTGCCGAATGGAGTTGACAACAAAACAATGCGTCCGCCGCTTACGGCTAACATCGGACGGATTGCCTGGTAGAGTTCATCAGGCACACGGGACGCTTCATCGACTATCAGTAAGGAAACGCCCGAAAAACCTCGTATAGTGGCTTCTTTGCCCGGCAATGCAATGATTCGAGAGCCGTTATCAAATTCAGTGCGTAATGCGGATTCTTCTATCGGTTGCGGCAAGGTTGGCGAGTCCAATTCGTTATAAACATCTTTGAGTTTGCGAAATAATTCCTGCGATTGTCGCAAGCTGGGTGAAAGAAGAAGTATCAAAGAATTTGCTTGATAAATCGCTTCGTGTATCGCAAGAATTGAGCTAACGGTTGACTTGCCGCTTTGCCGTGAACAAAGTAGAATCATCTGCTTTGCGTCCGATTGCAGCAAATCGGCTTGCCACGCATCCGGGACAATTCCGGCGCGATTAGCCATAAGGACGGCATCGGATTGCTCACGTTCGATTCGTCGTTTGACGGCGTTATTCGCCGCTTGAATCAATAGTGGATTCTGCGATAAGTAATTTTGCTTCTCTGATAACATCTTCTTCGTTTAATGAGTAGTTCTTGGCTAATGTTCTCCAGTCGTTAATTTGCAAATCTAAGTCAATCGCTTGCTTTGGTTTTCCTTCGGTTCGGTCGCCTATTTCTCGAATCGCCTGCACGTTGCCCGTTTTTGCTTCGCTGATTAGTGCGCGGGCAACGGCTTCGGCAATGGTTTCTTCGGGCGCGTCCGGGTTAATTTCGGCAAGCTGTTCGCGCAAGGCATCAGTTAATTTTGTCAGACGCGGGCGTCCGTTTTTGTTTCCCGTTTCACCTTTTTTGAAACGATTGCCGATTTTATTGCCGGGCGTGAATTTGCCCGTTGCCGTTTGTTTTCCGTTTGTTTTCATCGTGAGTTTATTGTTTTAGTTTTCTTGCCTGATTCGGTTTTTGGTTTTTCAATCGGCAAATCAAACATTGAATAGTTGAACATTCTGTCCTCAAAGGTTGATTTTGTTTTCGCTGGACGTTTTTGCTGCTTTGCCGTGAGTTTTTCGTCTGTTTTTGTCATTTTTATTAGTTTGGCGCGTCCTGTGACGTGCTTTTATTTGTCGAGTCTTGCTCTGCTATGGCTTTTTATATGCTCATTACTACGCTTCGCAGGTTTTCGGGCTGCGTGCATATTCTTTCGGCTTCGGCTTCTGATTCGCCGTTATAAATGGCAATCGCTTTTTGTTCTTCGAGAAACAATTTGAAGCCATTGAATAAAGTTTCGTCATTCAAAACCAAATCAACTTTGGAGTTGTAAGCGTCATAAACTTCGTTTAATTCGTTTATTTCGGATTGCTGGTTTATCAAATAATCTGCCAAGTCATAGCCGTTTGTTTTCTGTTCGTCTGTGGCGTGATTTTCTATAAGGTTTGATACTTTGATAGTCGAGCCTTGCCTTTGCGCTTCGCGGGCAACGGCTTGCCACTGGTCGAAGCCGTCCGCGTCGGGGTAAAGAATTATCTGCCGCGTGCCGAGTCGTTTGAGCCGTTCAACTTTGAGCCAAGTTTTAGAATTGCTGCCAAGCCAAACAAATTCAGGAAAACAAAGACTTGCGATAATTGCCGTTTTTTCGGCTTCGCAGACGGCAATCGGTTTATCCGGGAATCTCGTCAAAAGATGTTCACCGAAAAAGATTTGTTTATATTGAAAACTTTCTTTTAATTTTAGTTTCGCCGGAAGTGAAGATGTATCGTAATCGCCTTTGAGCCGTTTCCCGGTCGCCGGGTTGAATCGGATAAGTTTCGCCTTGCAGACGCGGTTTAATCGGTCAATCTGTGGAAAGCAAGTGTAATTCTCATACGTGCCGACAAAATACATTTCCAAAACGGATTGGATTTCATCAAGGCAATCCGGGAAAAGATTAAGCAGAAATTGGACAAATGAGTTTTGGTCGTAATGTCCGATTGTCGGTGCGAGATGTTCCGGCGCGATATAATCCGGCTTAGTCGCTGCGGCGCGTTTATATTCGACCTGTGAGCCGTTTTTCACGACAAAGGCATAGTTAGGTGTGCCTCGTTTTTTCGTTTTGGCGGATTTCAAACTAGGGTTATCAGCAAAAAATTGTTTCGGTTTGTATTCAAAACCGCATTTCGATTCACGGTTGCAGCGTCCGACATCATCAGATAAATATTCGCCGTTTTCGTCAACATAGCGGACAAAGCAATTTCGAGAATTACACGCCGGACAAGTGTGTCGTGATTTCGTTCCGTAATATTTTTCTAGTTGGACCATAATTTTTTGCCTACACAAACCTACACTAATGCAAAACCGTTAAACTCTTTATTATCAACAAATAGTTTTTTGGTCTGTGTAGGTTGTGTAGGTTGTGTAGGCAAAACGGGTAAACTCCCTATGAGCATTTTCTTAAGAAACTTCTGACTTTTGCCTACACAACCTACACTAATTAAATAACTCGTTTGTTATCAATAGATTACAAGCTACACAACCTACACAGAACCTACACAGAACCTACACAGAACCTACACAAACCTACACAGATTAAATCGGTCAATATCTTGACTTTAATTCGAGTCCGAGCCAGTGAACGCCGTCATTTTTTCGCTCGGTTTTAAAGCCTTTTTCCTCTAATGCCGAGCGAAATGTTCGGAGTCCGAGCGCGAAATATCCGTTTTCGGTCGCCCAATCGCGGTAGTCGTTGTATGCGGTCGAAGATTTCACGGTCGATTTGCTTTCCGGGTCGGTCCGCGCTTCGAGCCATTGCCCAACGGTGTCGGAATCCTTTTTGTATTTTTCCGTAGCTTGGACGACGGCTTTAGACTGCGGTTGAAGACCTTCGCGCTGCCACATCTTCAAGCCTTCCAACGCCCAGCCCAAAATGCCGGATTTTTCCGACAATAATTTTTCTTCGAGTCCTTTCTCTTCGCGTCCTTCAAAATTTTCCGTGAAAGGTATGAGCGCGATTCGTCGCCAGATGCCGAAGTCGGTTTGTGTTATGACTGGTTTATGATTCGTCGCCAGAAATAACTTAAATTGCGGGAAGTAATCGAAAAATTCTTTATGCAGAAATCGACAAGTGACTTTGTCGCCGCCCGTAACTTGTTTTACTAGCGGTTCGTTTAGCTTTTTGTCGGCTGCGGTTTCAATCATCGAAACAAACCGCTTCCCTTTAAGCATTGCAAGGTCGTTGGTGTTTTCGCTCTGTTTGTCCGCGTCAAATGTTTTAAAACTTGCGCTTCCGGCATAGTCGCCTAAAACCGCTTGGACCGCATTTATAAAAACGGTTTTTCCGTTTTTTCCGAATCCGTAAAGGACAAATATTTTTTGTTCGGAAGTGTCGCCAGTCATCGAATAGCCGATGACTTTTTGCATATAGCGAATTAACTCATCGTCGCCGTGAAAAACCTCTTGCAGAAATTGTTTCCAGCGCGGACAATCGGCTTTTTCGTCGTAATTCGCGCCGAATTGCAGAGTTATATAATCGCCGCGCTTGGCTTCGTAAAATCTGCCGTCGCGCAAATCTAACGTGCCGTTTAAGGTAGAGGCGAGATACTTGTCAGTGTCGTATTGGTCAATATTCGTGGCAAAATTCGGCAGCCATTGCGCCGCCTGTTTGACGTTTTTTCTCGCAACGACATTTTCGCATTTGATTAAATAATTGAGATTCTTAGATTTTTCGGCGTG